>JABLTL010157573.1_pt1 | contig 62444 bp, 42 predicted proteins | sample 7160151 | NCBI WGS metagenome assembly JABLTL01 (sample SAMN14651223, study PRJNA627086) | human gut metagenome | isolation source: feces | host: Homo sapiens | reverse complement strand
GACTATGAAAAAGAGTGGGTTATAAGCCACTTTATAAGTGCTTTTAACAAGCTGAAAAAAGATGTATAGAATATCTCTTAACGCTTCCTGACGGTGAGGAAGTTTTGAAAGGAGTGGTTTTGTGGCAGGAATTTTAGGTGAATTTCCAAAAAATGAAAAAGTTAGTGATTGGCTGCAAGAAGGATACACTATCGAATTGGCAAGGAAAGAACTCACGCCAATTGTTATTAACGGAAAAAGTTATGATGATATCAGAACTTATCTGGAAAACATAGCCGAAGATGAGTTAGATGCTTTTTCAAGCTTGCATTGTTCCATGTATGAAGGCAATTCTTTGCAACACGCACTTTTAGATTTCCAAACACATCGTAATAAATGGTATGTAACAGAAGATAACGATGGCGTTCTTTTACTGCATGGCGAAATCTATTATTTGTATGTGTGCAAATGGAATGATGACTATAACATATACGATGCCATGTTCATGTACAAAAGACTGGATTTTATGAGTGAAGCTGACTTTAGTCTTGCTTTATTTAATATCCGCAAAATGAGCTGGCTTGGAAACAGAATACAGATTATGCAGTAAGAGAACACATAAAGATGTGATCTCTTTTTTCTGTAACAGACAATCTGATAAATAAAGATGATGCTCCCGCCACAGAGTGTTAAGTCATTCTGTGGTTCTCCTTCCTCTTTAAGAAAAAGAGGAAGATATACAAAGAAATGACGGGCGTTTCGCCCATATGAAGAGGAAATTAAAATGAATGAAACTTTAGAGTTGACTAGAACAAAAGAATTTATCAGAAAGAAAATAGAAGATACATATCTGCCATTAAAGATAGAGACAGATGAAGGATGCAAAAATGGATGGATTTTTGGAGACAACTGCTGTTTTGATGTGGATGGATTTTATCAGTATTTTATTACAGATGATTTTAAGGATATGTATGTGTTGAAATATGGGGATTTGTCGGATCTTGGTGAAGATGCTGATCTCGCTGATGTTGACTACATACATCCTATTAATGTTTGCAATGTGGATTTCAATGATGCATATCCTCTTGAAACAAGATTGAATGATTATTGTGATATTGAAATTAATGATCCATTGGATTTTCTCTTGTGGAACAAGGAATTTTTCTGTGCTGATGAAATGGATGTAAAGGAAATTAAAGCAGTGGAAATAAATGAGTGTATGAAGCTGATTGGAAACAGAATACAGATGATGCAGTAGAGAAAACACACAGATGTGTTTTCTTTTTTATATAGACAATCTTTTTAATAAAGATGATGCTCCCGCCACAGAGTGTTAAATCATTCTGTGGCTCTCCTTCCTCTTTAATGAAAGAGGAAGATATACAAAAAATGACGGTCGATCCGCCCGTGACAATTGAAAGGTGGTGGGAATTGATTAGATAGAGGGGTTGAATCAACAATTTCATAAAGCGGTAATGAACCGTTAAAGAGGAAAAGGAGGCAGTTAATTTATGAAATTATTAAATCGAATGAAAAGAAGTGCAAAAAAGACGTTTACATCTTTTCTGGCACTTCTCACAATGACAAGTGTGATTTCTTTGCCGTCAGCAGTCACTGCAATTCATGCAGATGGTGGACTTGATGTAAACACAGCAATTGCAAATTACATTACAGTATCAAGCAGTGGTTCTCATTATTCATTCAATGGCGGAAACAACTTTGATGTGATCATGACTGGTTCTAAAGCACAGCTTGATCAGGTGGGACTAGACTGTACTGCAGGTGCAGTAGCTATTGTAGCTCATGCACTTCGAGATGCAGGTGCTGATCCATATGCATATTTTGGTATGCTTAATGGAGTATTGAATACTGTATATCCACCTTCATTGAGATCATACTTTGAAAATCATGAGAAATGGTCTACAGTTGCTAATTCTCCAGTAGATGCAAGTGCTCTTCTTCCAGGTGACATTTTAATCTATGGAACAAGTGGAAATGGACATATGGCAGTATATACTGGCGGAGGTCAGATGTTTGATTTCCGTTCAAATGGACATGGCTACAATGGAAATTATAGAGGCTTTGCTAATTATTCAGAATACAAGACAGCTATGGCTTCAAGCAGTGGAACAGGTAGAAATGTTCTTTCAGGTGTCTACCGTGCGAATGTTGACAAGAATGTTTCTATTAATCTGACTAAGGTATCAGCAAATACATCAATTACTGATGGACTGGTAAATGCCTATTCTTTAGCAGGTGCTGAATATGGAATTTATTCTGATGCTGCTGCAACAAATCAGATTGGAAAAATTACAACTGGTGCAGATGGAAAAGGATCAGCAAATGTAAAAGTTGGTTTCAGTACAAGCACTCTGTACTACAAGGAAACTAAGGCACCAAAGGGATACTGCCTTGATACAACAGTAAGACCATTCTCATTCAGTGGCACTTCTGCATCAATCAATGTGTCTGATATGCCGGGAAGTGATCCATTTTCAATCACATTAAAGAAAAACAATGCAATGACAAATGGTGATGCTCCTGCATCTTTGGCAGGTGCTCAGTTTACAGTTAAATACTATGATCTAGATCCTTCTAATGACTACACTGTTGATCAGCTAAAAGGAATCAATGCTACTAGAACGTGGATTCTTGAGACAAAATTTGTTAATAATGGATATAGAGCAAGATTGCAAGATGATTTCTTAGTGACAGGAAGCTCTGAACTATTTAGAAATATTGCAGGTGCTGCAACTATTCCGACTGGTGTTATTTCTGTTGAAGAAACAAAAGCACCAGATATCACATATACAGATGAAGAAGGAAATGAACAGCTTGTTTATACTCTAAATAATAAGGTGTTAAATAGTTTTAATAATGAAATTCTTGGAACAAATGGCGTTGTTGTAATGAAGATTTCAGCTGATGCTTCACAATCATCATACTATTTAGTTGGTGGAAACGATTATACGATTTCCGAAATTCCTAAGAAGGGTGGATTCTACACATCCAAGATTGATGCTGAAACTGGCAAGGCAGAACCACAGGGAAACGGTTCATTAGATGGTGCTTCCTATGAAATAATCAATGACAATGACTATCAGGTTGGTACTGCTCAAGTTGCATCAGCTGCCAAGGGTGAAAGAGTATGGAGCTTTACTACATCTAATGGCGGTGTATACTCCTCACCACTGGATGCACTGCAGGTTGGTCACTATATTGTAAGAGAAACAGATCCATCAACTGGCTATCTTGTAGCAGGAACAACTGAAAGAGAAATGACAGTCAATGAAAACAGACAGACATTCCTGTCTGGTGACAAGACATTTACTGAACAGACAATCAGAGGTGGATTCAAGTTCCAGAAGAACGATACAGATACTGCAACATACCCACAGGGCAACACAAATCTTCAGGCAACTTTAAAACTTATCAATACATCTGTTAATCCAGTATGGGTTGATTCAAACGGAGACGGACAGTTCTCAGAAGATGAATATTTTGCAAACGGAGAAGCAATCAAGCTTCCTCAGTCATTTGTAACTGCAGGTACTGCAAACACAAATGATGCAACATTCACAACTACAACAGATGGATATTTTGAAACAGTAACAAATGCACTTCCATTTGGTTCATACAAAATCATTGAAGTAACTGCTCCAACTGGCTTTGCAATGGATGGAGATTCAGTAACAGAAACGACATTTGATGTAACAAATGACGGTGAGCTTGTTGACAAGAGATTTGATATCAAGAATGACGTATTTACTGGAAAGTTTGATGTTCAGAAGATGCTCACATCTTCAAACAATGGGCATTCCACAACAATGAAGCCTGAAGCAAATGTAGAATTTACTGCATTCCTGAAGGCTACAGTTGATGAAAAGTTTGGCGGAGACCACAAACTTGCTTATGAAACAGTATTCGGTCAGAAACCAAATATTGAAGGAAATGCTACACCAGACGATTCACAGACAATCTATGATGCAGATGGCAATATTCTGTTCACAACAAAAGAATATGATGTAGTAACAACAAATGAATCTGGAATGGCATATTCAAGAGATCTTGCATATGGCGAATACTATATTTTCCAGTCAAGCCATGCAGATGGTGTTCTAGACTATGAAGGAAATGTATCTTCATATGATGGAGCAATCTTCAACGTTACAGAAGAAAATCAGCCAACAAAGCATTTCTATGTAGCAAACAATCATCAGTTGTATATTTTAAAGATGAACAAGGTATCTGATCAGACTGGTGAAAAGATTGAACTCAACAATGCAGTATTCAAGATCAAGGATTCCAACGGAAACTATGTAAAGCAGAAGATTGGAAACAAGGTATACGATCAGTTCTCAACAACAACTAGAAAGATGATTGTTGATACTGCTGATGGAGAAAAGGTAACAGTTGATGCAGGTACATTCGTAACTGAAAATCCAAGTGAAAATGATGCAGCCAAGGCTTATACTGCACTTGGTGTAGAAGCAGGAACATACTACATCACAGAAGTTAAGACACCTGCAGGATTTACTACATTAAAGGAACCTATTGAAGTAGTTGCTAAAGAATCAGCAATTACAGAAGTAGATCAGGATGGAACAAACTATGTTGAAGTAGAAGTTCCAGAAACGCAGATCACTGGAAAGCTAGTTATCAAGAAGAGTCTTGAAAAGTGGGAAAAGGCTGACAAGACATTCGTCAATCATAATGATCTGAGCGGTATTGGATTCACACTGACTGCCAAAGAAGATATTATTGATCCTGCTGATGGATCTGTACTTGTAAAGGCAGGAGAACAGGCAGTAAGACTTACTGGAGACAGAAACAATCCTTATGAAAAGGTCAATGAAATCTTTGTTGATGCAGAGGGAAATGCAACTGTTACAAATCTTCCTTTAGGAAAATACACACTGACAGAAACTACTGTTCCAGATGGAATCGTCAAGAGTGGACCAAAAGACATTGAATTTACACAGGAAAAAGACAATGTTGAAAAGGCTGAATATGAAGTAACAGAAGAAATCAATAACAAGGTAACAAAGGTAACTGTAAAGAAAACAGATGTTGCAGGTGCTGAAATTGCAGGTGCAAAGATGAGTGTTACTGATAAGAAAACTGGAGCTACTGTTGTTGAATGGACTTCTGAAGAAGGCAAGGATTTCAATATTGAAGGTCTTACAATTGGAAAGACTTATACATTGAATGAAGATCTGTCTCCACTTGGATTTGTCAAGGCAAGCTCAATTGACTTTACAGTTGATGAGACAGGTGCAGTTACTGAACAGACAATGATTGACAAGATCCTTACAGTGAGAAAGGTAGATATGTGTGGAAGCAATGTTGAAGGTGCTCAATTCACAATCTACAACACAGATGAAGAAGGAAGCAAGATTGAAGATTCTATCGTTGATCAGTGGACAACAGAAAAGGGCAAGCATCACGATGCAAACAACCTTGAAGTTGGAAAGACTTATGTTGCATCTGAAACTGTAGTTCCTGCAGGATATGCCAAGGCACCTGACTACAAGTTTACAGTAGCTGATGACAAGAAGAATCAGACAGAAACTATCTACAACAAGCAGGTTACAATTTCAAAGGTAGATGCAGGCGGTAAGGAAGTTGAAGGAGCAAAGCTCACTTTAACTGACAAGGAAACTGGAGAAACTGTAGATCAGTGGATTTCAACAAATAAAACACATTATCCAACTGGCACCGAAATTGGAAAGACTTATATTCTGACAGAAGATACTGCACCTTTAGGCTACATCAAGTCAACTCAGGTTGAATTTACTGTTACAGACAATGGTATTGATCAGAAGATAACAATGGTAGATGAAATCACAAGAGTTGCAAAGACAGATGAAAACGGAAACTATGTAAAGGGTGCTACACTTCAGGCAGTTGCAGAAGATGGTACTGTAGTTGATGAATGGGTAAGCGGTTCTCATATCGTTGACATTGCTGAAGCTGCTGCAACAAAACTTGAAGGTGGAGAAACAGTAACTTATGAATCAGAAGATGGTACTGTTACAAAAATTATTCCAGTTGCAAAGGTTACTGAATCAGATGATGACGATGCAAAGGTAGTAAACGGTTCTACAGATGCAGACAAGGAAAAGGCTTGTGAAGTCAAGACAGATGAAGATAAGGGAAACACTGATCATGACGGTGCTGATTCTGATAAGAAGGAATACACATACACTGCTCAGATTACAAAGAAAGATGGTACAACTGGCTATTATGATGTTGATCTGAATGGTGATGAAACAACTCACAGAGTAAGCAATCTGAATGGATCATCCAGTTATACGATCCGTGAAGTGAAAACTGTAGATGGCTACTACTACTTCGAAGATATCACAACAGATACTACAGAAGATGGAAAGAACCAGTCTGTAACTGCAATTGATAATTCAATCAACTATCAGATTGCAAAGGTTGATGACAATGGAGACTATGTGCAGGGTGTAACACTTAAACTCACAGATATCACTGATGCTGAAAATCCAGTTGAAGTTGAACTTCCAAACAATGGAGTAACAACAGAAAAGCCATTTGATCTGAATGAACATCAGATGACTGCTGAACATACATATGAACTTGTAGAAAGTGAATATGTCGGTGGTGTATACAAAGCTACAAAGATGGAATTTACAGTACCTAAGTATGGAACATCTGAGGTTACAACTATCACTATGGAAGATACACTTACAAATGTTTCTGTAAGCAAGGTAGATAACCACGGTGAAAGAGTAAAGGGTGCCAAGATGAGCATTCTTGAAGGAACAGTAAATGAAGAAGGTAAGGTAGTTCCTGCAGTTGATGAAAATGGAAACGAAAAGGCTCCTGTCTACACATTTACAACAACTGACAAGGCAACAGATATTTCCAAGTATGTAAAGGGATCCAATGAAGAAAGCGGAGACGTATGGTATGTACTGAGAGAGGATGAAGCTCCATTTGGATTTGAAAAGATGGCAGATCAGCCATTCAAGGTAACAGGTACAAACGAAGAACATCAGGTAATTGTTGGTGTAGATACTCGTAAGCAGTATTATGTTTCAGCTATCAAAGTTGATAAGCAGAATGAAAAGAAACTTCTTAAGGGTGCAGAACTCACACTTTATACAAAGGATGGCAAAGTTGCCAAGGAAGTATCTGGAAAAGAAGCTAAGGGCTTGACAGATGGCAAGGGTAACATCACATGGTGTGTTGAATACAATGGAGATGGTACTAAGGATACATTATCTGGTTACTATGTAATGGAAACAAAGGCTCCACAGGGATACAAGCTGAATACAGACAAGCATTATGTAAAACTTTCCGAAGACTATGACTTTGCAAATAACAATCCAGTGAAGATCATTGTCAGAGATACACTTCTTCCTGCAGTTGCAAAGACTGGAGATTTCTCTAACCCATTGTTATGGACTGGAATCTTGACAGTTGCAGTAGCAGGAATCTTCTTGGCAGTAAGAGCAAGAAAAAACAGAGCTTAATTAAAGTTTATAAGTGGTGGGCGGAACACCCATCACTTATTTATTAAAGAAATTTGAAAGAAAAGAGAAAGTTATTATGGCTTACACTCAATGGAATAACAAAGCTGCACTCATTGGAAGAATTGCCAATGAAGTTGAAATGAAAAAAACTCCAAACGGAAATTCAGTAGTCAATATCAATCTGGCAGTAGAAAAGAATAAAGATCAGACAGACTTCTTTCCTGTTTCTGCATGGGGAAATGATGCTGAATACCTTTTGAAGTATGCATGTAAAGGAGCATTGATCAGTGCTGAATGTGTTCTTTCTTCCAGAAAGGTCAAGGTAGGAGAAAAGAATATCAGCAGAATTGAACTGACTGCAACAGGTGTGCATGTAATCAGCAAGCCACAGGGTAAAACTTCAACTGCAAATACTTATCAGACACAAAGTGCTGATGAATATGAAGTTGATTCAGAGTGGCTGAACGAAAACTAAATTATAACTAGAATACCATGTTTTTTATGGTATTCTATCTTATGTCTGAATTTGGTTTGTTCCCAAAGTCAGACACCGTTTATGTAAAGACAGAGATTGATCAACTCTGCCTTTCTCCTAAATAGGTATGTCCCTCTCTCCTCCCTATGAGAGATCATTGAACACTGACATACCTATTTCTATGTCTGCAAATAGCTCACTGCTACGAGCAGACCATTACCAAATTCTGTAAGGCATCTATCCCTTAAATAAATAACTACCCAAAACTGGATGCCTTACAAAACACAACAAGAAACGCAGTGTTGATGCGTAAAATAAAAAAGGAGATTGTAATCATGACAAGAGAAGAATTAAGAGAAAGTTTTGCAAAGGAAATTGAAGAAAACATGTTTGAAGGAAGCGAAAGTGTCAAGGAAGCTGAACAGAAAGGAAAAGAAATACTTGAACACTTTTCAGATGCCTTGAACAGTCCAAAGGAGTAGAAGTATGCCGGCAATTAAGCAGACACAGATATTTGACTGGAACAGTGTGAAAGACGCACTGTTCTTTTCTGTTTCAACAGATAATGAGGAATACAGAAAGGAAGCTCCACACAGAACAGTAGGAGAATTTACTCTCAACTACAATGTTCTGATTGAAGATGGAAAAGGTCACAGCAAAGCATCAAAGATTGGGATGCAGGCTTTAAAGGTTCTGAATATTACAGAAGAAGATCTGTATAATGCAACAATTCTGTCTGCACCAAAGCTGTTCCCAGTTTCTGATAATGTTTTTGGCGGTGTTGCAAGAATTTCAACAGAACAGTACACGGACAAGAGACTTGATGATGGAGCAACTGCTATTTTCTATCCTGATGTACTTGATCACTATGCTGAAATGATGGGCGGAAAAATCTATGTTCTTCCTACAACAAAGAATGATGTTATTGTTATTCAGGATGACGGAAAATACAGAAAGTATGAAGAAGTTGTAAAAGCAGTAAAAGACTGGGATATATACAGAGGTCATGGAGAGAAACTGACAGATAATATCTATCACTACGATGCTGAAACAAAGAAATTCATTCTTGGAGAAGAATATGTATACAGTGAAAAAATCGAAAAACTTCAGAAAGCTGTGCAGATGTATGAATATGTAGAACTTACTGAAGAGGAAAAAAACGAATATCTGCCATCAGATATTGCACTGAGAGAGATTGATGAAGATGGATATATTCCTTTACTGTATACTGTTGATGAAACAAGACTTGGGAGAGAACTTCAGGTATCATACAATGTTCCAAAACAGCAGCTGCATTATTTTGTTTGTGGATCACTTGTGAAAGCAGAGAAATGGTCTTTTGATGAAATGATTGCATATTTGGAAGATGAACCAGACAAGACATGGGAAGATCTTTATGATAAAGCAATAGATGCTGAAATAAGAACTGGAATCAATGTGGATGAAGACAGTATCAATGATATTGCTGAGTGTCAGAAAGAAGATGAAGCAATTCTGGTAAAAGCAGAACATACTGCATTGCAAGAAAGTAAACTTCTTCTTGGAAAAAATGTCGTTCAATCATCAGAAAAGAATGAGCAGTCAGATAAGTCAGCGAATCAGACAGCTGATTTTTATTTTCTGTCAGATATCAGAAAAAGATATGAATGGGAGCTTGCAGATGATGTCATGAAAGGATGTACTGATTCTGTTGATACTCAGAATTTTGAAAATGAAACAGTGATAGAAGTATTTGACGATCTGATGAAAGCCGAGGAGTTTCTAAATAACAGTGTAACAAGAATGGACCTGTTTACTTGGAATTTTTCCGATGGTTCAGAACAGAAGCTTCTGGATGTGTATGAAAGAAAGATAATTAAAAGAACTTACAATCTGGACTCATTAAGTAAAGATCTTGGTGAAGATGTATCCAAGAGAAAGTTCTGTGAAATGATTGGAAATAATGTCAGTGGAAATTCAGCTTCAAGAGGTATGGATAGAGTACTGGCAAATATGGAAGAGTATCACACTGGAAATGATCTTCCATTATTCTATTCAGACTGTGAAGTCTATGTAGTTGGAATGAAAGAAGATGCTGCATTATATGTAAAGAAATTTGACAATCTGAATGATGCTGCAGATCACTATATTCAGCTCAGAGACAATGCTGAGGGAGATCTGGATTTCAAAATGAAGATGATTGGTTCCAATACTGGTGCAGAAGAAATCAGAAATCTTGAAATAGCTGATAGAGAGACGGAAGATATCCGAATTACTTTCAATCAGGTGGTAAAAGATCTTAAACTTGGGCAGAAAAGATAGTTCAGCTCTGTTTACAGAAAGGAAATATTATGAGTTGTGAATGTATCAGTAACAATGTGTCAGTTTTTGTTGCAATTGTGACTTTAGTTGCAACTGTAATAATTGGAGAGATGCAAATAAAACAAAATTGCAAAATGGATGAACTAAACCAAAAGATTGACGAACGAGATGAACGAAGACACAATGATATGATTTATGCTGAAGCTACGAAATTCATTCTTAAATATAGTTCACCAGAACATAATGAAGAAATCTATCTTCTGCCCTTATGTGCTATAGCTTATAAATATAATCCCATGTATCCGTATTGGAGAGAGATGTATCGTGAATTTTGTTCATTAACCGAAGAAGTGCAGAATTGTATTTTGGAGCGACAGAAAATAGATATAAAGTCTTCTAAATATGGTAATTTTTATGCTGATATGTTAGATGTATTAAAGTTTGATATTGAGAAAAACTATCCAAATGACCGTGATTTATATTATGAGAATGGAAAATATTTTGAGAGAGCTTTGTTGTTTCATGGCAATAAAGAAATGATAAACATAAAATGTAAAGCAGATAAGTATACTAATTCGTTGAATATGATGCCAAATCATTTGGATAAAAATACTATGGATTATGAAGATCATATAACAAATTTGTTGGCATATGAGAAAAATGATAAACCAATAGAACGACTTATGAATGAGGATACAAGTATCGGTGTCCCTGTTACTGCTGATGAAATTTTAATTTCATATTTGTCATGTATCATAGCGAAATATGCATCGTGTTATTCTCATTCATGTGATGAATGTAAATACGAGCATATAGGGTGTACTGAGGATTTTCAGGGTACAAAATATATGGAAGATTTATTTTTAGATGCATTGCTAAATATTTATGTGTGTCAGTAAAGAGTTACGATTACAGCAAATAAAGCATGTAAAAACCTGAACTGTAAGATTGAATGAAACAATTGTGAATACCCTGTGTGATTCCACAATTTAATCCATGGGCGGAACGCCCACGAAGAAAGAAAAGGTAATCTTGTGAATAGAATAAATACAAGTTCAAAATACTATGCAGTGTTTGATGTGGCAACTAATGGGTTAAAATCAAAATATGATATAATCAGTGCGGATAAATTGAATTGTTGTTTTAACATGAAATAATAAAGTAGTCGGATTTGGCTACCTCTGATGATAGAAAGGAGACAGGATAATGGCAATTCCAAAATATAAATATGAAGAAGTTATAAAATTTTGGCATAATCAGAGCTTGAAAAGCAAAGAAGATTACATGAATGTTTTAGAGAGCTTTAGTGTTTTATTTGCATATAATTCAGGAGCTATTGAGAACGACAAGGTAACATATCATGACACTAGAGAAATCTTTAATAATGGAAAAATAATAAACTTTACGGGTGACTTAAAAACCCTGTTTGAAATAAATAACCAAAAAGATTGTTATGATTATCTTCTGGGGAAAATAGTTGAAAAATCACCAATAACAGAGGAATGTATAAAAAAAATTCATAAGATTTTAACTAAAGGTACATATGATGAGAGAAGATATGTGATAAAAAAAGAGAGACCTGGTGAATATAAAAAACATGACTATGTAACTGGCATTAACGAAGTTGGCTCGCCAGTTGAGTATGTCAAGAATGATGTAAAAAATCTTGTGGAAGAAATCAATTCTACCACTCCAAAGAAAACGGAAGAGATTATAAAAACTGCCGTTTATACGCATAATGTTATTGAACAGATTCACCCATTTGCTGATGGAAATGGAAGAGTAGGAAGAATATTAGCAAATTATATATTAATGATTAATGATCTTCCACCAATTATCATTTATAACGAAGATAAAAAATACTATTATGCTGCATTAGAAAAATTTGATTCAAAAGAAGATATTAGTTCGATGACTGAATTTTTTAAATACGAAATGGAAAAAACTTGGGAAAAAACTCTTGATAAAGCCAAATTGGAAAATAATACGAGAAACTCAAAGCTGCATGATTATTTAGATGATAAAGATATAGCTGATGGTTTAGATGATAAAGATATTTAATAATAGACAGCCGAATTCGGCTACCCCGATGAAAGGAGAATGATTGTATGGAAAATGACAAAGATGAATATTTAGATGATTGATCATACTATTGAATTAGATGTAAGTAAATTACCAAAATTGATGCAAAATACTATAGCAGATTTGGAAGAGTATGAAAAAAAAGGTGAATGGGTAATGTATGATGGTTTGGCTGATGGATTGGAATCTTTTGCAAAATCAGCATTGCTTCAAAATGTAATATCAGAAGCACAATTTAATCAGATATTAAAAAAATATAGAGGTGGACTATGAAATATAATCCCAAAAATTATGATATTTATTTAAGAGATGATATGCAAAAAGTAGAAGATGCATATGAAGAATACAAAGTAGATGAAAATAATACGAAAAAATATTTTGAATTAAAACAAGCAATATATAATCTTTCATTATCTATTAAATCTCAAACAGTAAGCGGTTGGATTTCACCGTCAGATGCTGAAGAAATGAAAGAATATTTTTGGGGTTTATTGTTATGATTGATTTAACGAACTGTGAAAAATTACCTAATACATAGTGGCGGACAGTCTATGTGACTTCCACCATTTATTTATGATGGGCGAAACGCCCACGAAAAAAAGAAAAGGTAATCTTGTGGATAGAATAAATACAAGTTCAAAATACTATGCAGTATTAGATGTGGCAACTAATGGGTTAGAATCAAAATATGATATAATCAGTGTGTATACATTGATTTGTTGTTTTAACATGAAATAAAAATGAATATAACAAAGTAGCTGAATTTAGCTGCCAAGATGAAAAGGAGAATGAAAATGAAACTGAATGCTAAAGAATTAAAAAAATTGTCAAAGATATCTAACTCTTTATATGATGATTTAAAAGTGGAATTTTTGTTTCATTCTAATCATATAGAAGGCAGTACATTTACAAAAGAAAACCTTGAAACTCTTTTATATAAAAAGCAAGTTGAAGGTGTTCATTTTTATGATGATGTTATTGAAACTAGAAATTCATTAGATGTTTTTGATAAAGTTATAAATGATTCTGATCAAGAATTGAATAAATTTATGCTATTTGACTGGCATAGAACATTGAAAAAAGGTACTGTTGATGATGAGATACACAATGCAGGCTGTTGGAAACAGTATGAAAATAGAATCAGTGGAATTGATTTGAAAGTTGCATATCCTAATGAAGTTGATACTTATATGTACAATTTATTGATGGATTGGAAAGAATGTAAACATAAGACAATAGAAGAAATTGCTAAATTCCATTGCAGATTCGAAAAAATTCATCCTTTTCAAGATGGAAATGGAAGAATAGGAAGATTTATCATTTTAAAGCAATGTATTGAAACAGATGTCGATTTAATTGCCATAGATAATAAATATGAAAAGGAATATAAAGAAGCATTATATAAAGGTCAAAAAACAGAAGATTTATCTGATTTAATAATAGTGTTTTCAAAGTGCCAGAAAAGATTAGATGAAAAAATGAAATCATACGAAAATACAATTGAACTGATAAAAAAAGAGTTTGAAACAATGACTGAAGAAAATAACAAAGATTCTTCTGATGATGACATAACTGTAGAATTTGAAAAAAGAATTCTATACATCACTAGAACTGAGCAGGATCCCGCAAAGGTTGATTACTACATCAATGACAGAGAAACTGGATGGATGATAGACTGTGGATCTTGGGTTGATGACTGCAACTTTACTGCAGATTTAAAAGAGGCAGTGAAATCTATTATAAAAGACAAAGATATTACAGAACAGATTCTCTCTGTAAACGAGGGAGACCGATTTGAAGAAATAACTGGAACTTTGCCAGTACGTCAAAGTGGCGGACAGTCTATGTGACTGTCCTTTTTTTGACGGGCGAAACGCCCACGAGAAAGGAGACAGAAAATGAAAAACAATGATACAAAATTTAACAGAACCAAGAAAGAAATCAATAGTTCAAATATTATATTGCCAAGTGACAAAAAAGAAGTTAATTCACTTTTAAACATCCTTAAAAAAAATAACGTTGATCCTGAAGATTTTCTTGTTGAATTTGACTATTGTCAATCAGCTTTTGATGACCTTAATAAAATGAGTACATCAGATGAAGGATACTGGGAATTAGATCACGAAATTGACATGAGTGCAAGAAGAGTAAAAAAAATGATGAAAGGATGGAATTGTTCTGGAGAAAAATTATTCTACAAAGAGATTGACAATGTAAGAAAATACGCAGAAGAAAAAAGAAAGAATCTAAATGAAAAGACAGAAAGTTTAGTTGACAAGGAAGAAAATTTAATTGATAAAGAAGAAAGAACAATCTGTAGCATTTATTGCTTATCTCAACATGCACACACATATGATAAAAGAGAGCTTAGAAATCTTGATAAAGGTGAAACAGTAAAAAAATCATATGGGAAAAAAGATAAAATATTTTCTGATAGAGAAGAAGCCTTGAATAAACTGGAAGAATATCAGACGTGGCTTGATTTTCGAAATGGCGAAACAAAGGTCGTTGAATATGCTGTCAGCAAAGTTAAATATGATATTACTGATTTATTAAAGAATGGAGAAGTATCATCAGAAGATGATTTTATTGAGAAGCTAGGTATTTATCCAAATAAATTCAATGAATATGAAACTGAAAACGAAGTTATAGAACTTTCAAAAATGGAGTTCTGTGTCAATGTTTATAACAAGGATGATCAGTTTGATAAAAAAACCAGTACATATGTTCTTTTTGGAAGATATGGAGAAGCGTTGGATTTTGCAGAAGATATACAAAATGGAACATACAATGACTTGGACGATAGTGAAATTATTTCAAAAGTCTTGTTCAGAACTGAGAATATCAATGTAGCTGCAGAATTAATGTATCCATTATTTGACGATTATACAATAATGACAAGTGATGAATTTGATGAAATGTTTGAGAAACGCTTAAACAGATTAACTGAAAATAACAGAAGTGGACAGTCTATGTGACTGTCCACTTTTTTGACGGACGGAACGCCCACGTGAAGAGGAATATTATGAACAAGAAGAAAACAAGAAATGTAGTGCTCAATCTTACTGATGGACAATGTGAAATTCTTACTAAAATATGCGGAGAAAATTCTCTGCCTGTTGGAGAGCTGATCAGCAGTTTCGTTGAAGATCTGACTGCAGGAGAAAAAGAGAATGACAGAGAAAAGTATGCAAATCAATGGCTAGAAAAACGTGAGTTTTCAAAGAAAGCAGAAGATTCTCTTTTGAGACATCTTCTGAAAAATTCTTATGATCCACAAGATTATTTGAATAATATAGAATACTTAGAAAGTCTCACTGAAGATAAAAGGTCTTATGCAATTAATAATAAAGAAGATGAAAACTACCTAGATATTATTAAAGAATATGATGATGAAATCATTACCTGCAAAGATGGAATAAAAGTCTGGGAAGAAGGATGGAAGCAGAAAGAGAGTGCTGACATGAAAAAGGAAATCAGGAAAATAGAAGAATGGGCTGAAGAAAAAAATGAACTGTTGTATTCAACAGATGAAGTACAAAATGAACAGAAGAACATTTCTTTGTATTTTGTATCTTGTGCTCATGAAAGTTTTCTGAGAAAAGACATGGAAGAAGTGTTTAAGGAAGGTTCAGTGTTTTTACAAGATCAGGTTGATGATACAGTTACTGAAGTTTTTACAAATTTAAATGATGCAAAAGAAGAGCTGAAAAACAAAAGCACTACTGTAATGGATAACGGAAGATATATCGACAAGGAAGAATATGCACTGATAGAACGAGTTTATGATCTTGAATCTGTCCTTGATGATAACGATGAAATTCACAATGAAGAAGAATTTATCAATGCATTAAAAGAACATCCGAATGATTTTGGGGATTATGAAGTCATAGGTATGACCTACGATATTATTGACTATTCAAAACTGAATAAATGGGTAAAAGTATATGATGAGGATGATCCACACAATGATGAAAGAAATTACTTTGTAGCCTTTGAAGAATACAGTGATGCAATGCGATTTTCAAAAGATATCGAAAATGGTACATATGATTATTTTCTGTGGCAGAAGGTTGACAACGATTTAAGTAAGAATGAGATTATTGCAAAGATTCTTTTTGATGATAAGGACTGCAGTGTTGCCACAAAATTTGAATATGGAACACCATATGCAGAAACAATGACAAGTGATGAATTTGATGAAGTGTTTGAAAAACGCTTAAACAAATTTATTGAAAATGAAAGAAGTGGACAGTCTATGTGACTGTCCTTTTTGACGGGCGTTTTGCCCACGAAAAGGAAGAAAGAATATGGCAGTCTGTTTGTGGCACTGCTTAAAAAGTAAAGGAGAGATACTATGAGCCAGACAATGAGAATCCCAAAGATAAACGATTCTTTTTATGGTGAGATTTTAACTTATTTTCCAGACGAGGAAGAAGCACAGGAAATGGTTAAGGAAGCCATGACAGACGGTTGTCTGTCTGAATATGGAGATTATGAGGTTACAACTGATTGGTACGAAATTGGAGAGGGAGAAAGCGATACAGATTATTTCTTTTCTGATGAAGAACTGATTGAGTGGTACAATGTCGGTGGTATAGAAGAAATTGAAAAAAGGGCAAGAGAAAAGGGATTAGATGTAGAACACATTCAGACCGATACGGTTTATGTGTCGGCAGAAGATATTGATATGGACAGTAGGCTGACAACACTTAAACAATAATGAGATTATTGCAAAAGTCCTGTTTGATGATAAGGACTGCAGTGTTGCTGCTGAATTTGAATATGGAACACCAGATGCAGAAACAATGACAAGTGATGAATTTAGTGAAATGTTTGAAGAACGCTTAAACAAATTAACTGAAAATGAAACAGAAAGGCACTCTTTTTAAGCATTTTTAATAAATATTTCTAGAAAATGCATTCAAAGCCAACAAAACATGCCAAAATTGGCAGAAAATTTAAATTCTGATTGTGCTATAATTTGTATGCTGAAATATTTATACATATCAGGAAGCACAGCTGAATGAAACAAATTCAACTGTGCTTTTTTTGATGGGCGGAACGCCCATGACTTTTTTGAAAGGAGAAAGGTGACAAAAGAATATGGAATTATATAATACAGAAGATATAAAGAAAGCTAAAGAATTATATGAAAAAAGCCTGAATGGTGTATATACAGTAGAGTTGTATGACAAAGCATCAGATTCTTTAAGTTCAGTGCATATTTGTCAGAATGAAAATCAGGCGGAAGAACTGATTATGGCAGATAAAGACTTGCCAGAACTGACGGATGGCAACTCTTATAGAGTATTTAAAACAAAATACAACAGCAATGCTGAAATAATTGAGCACAGTCTCGTTAAGGAATATACAAAAGAAGATATAGAAAACACATCGAAAGTGAAAAGAAATCCTTTACTGGAAAGACTGGATAAAGTCAGACAGCAGGAAGAATATGCAAGACAACTGCAGAAAGAGACAGAAAATAAGGAATTTAATCTTGTCTACGATAAAGTTAAAGAAATCCTGCCAAGAGCAAAAGAGTTACATGAACTGCGAAAAGAATTTAACTATCCGCAGACAGCAATGAATCCGTTTTACGATGAATATCCAGAGTTTTGCCCTTATAAGGAAAAACGAGGGGAAAAAGCTGATGCTAATTACCTTATTTGGGTTAATAAAGGAATTGGTGTGAAACCATATAACGAATATGAATACTATGTATGTGTAAACTATTATGATGGAACTATTTCAGTAAGAAATGATTTTAAAAAGTCAAATGAGCCGATGTCTAAGTACAAGCAGGAATTTGTTAACAGTCAGCTGAAGGAAATTGCAGAAAAGTTTGATTCATTCTACGAATGCGAATATGCAAAGCTAGAATATGAGTTAAAAACACGCAGTCAGAGTTCAGATGCAATAATCGTAAAATACAAAAAAAAGGATCAGAAACTGGATAATATGGAAAAAGAAAGCGAAGAGCCAGTTGATTTACATCTGCTCGAATCTATTCAGTATACATTTGATTATTACGATGTAACTGTAGAATTTGAAAACATGATTCTATATATCACTAGAACTGATCTTGGTTCCGCAAATGTTGATTACTACATCAACGACAAGGAAACTGGATACATGGAAGACTGTGGATCTTGGTTTGATGACTGCAACGTTACTGCAGATTTAAAAGAAGCAGTGAAAGCTGCCATGAAAGAAAAAGATATTTCAGAGCAGATTCTCTCAGTTAACAAAGGAGACAGATTTGAAGAAATCGCAGGAATTTCACCAGTACGTCAACGTGGCGGACAGTCTATGTGACTTTTTTGTATAATATTTCTAGAAAATACAGTAAAAACGTCAAAAATCCCAAAAATTTGGGAAAAATATGAAAATCACATATGCTAAAATATGTATACTGAAATAAAAACATATAGATGTGGCACAGCTGAACAAAATTCAACTGTGCTTTTTTTATTTCACGGGCGAACCGCCCACCAAAAATGAAATGTGGGGCAGATGAATAGAAGAAAGCTACTTATATGTGTTGCAGGACTGGTTGTTCTTGCTGATGGATTCTATTTAGGAAGATGGCTGATGGACCTGAATAGAGAAAAGAAGTCTGAAAAAGAAATTATGGATATCATCAGATCTGATACTGTTGGAAATGATGGCTATAAAATGACAAAAGAAAGTTATGAAAAACTCAGAGACAGATGTTCAGATGTTGCAGGCTATATTGAATTTCCAGATGATTTTCTGTCAGAACCTGTTGTTCAGAGTACTGACAATGATTATTATCTGCATCACTGGATTGATGATACTGAAACTACACAAGGATCAGTATTCATGGATTGTGACTGCAGCAAAGAAGATCAGAACATTACTATTTATGGACATAATGTCTATTATGATGCGAAAGCTAGATTTTCTCCGCTTGAGAAATTAACAGATCAGGCTGTTTTTGAACAGAACAGCCAGTTTAAAGTGTGGATTGATGATGAACTGAGAACGTATGAAATAGCATATGTAACAATCTATGATACGAAACTGGATGCCGACTTTGATTTCAGAATCAAGAATTTCTATACAGATGAAATGTATACAGATTTTATTGACTGGATGAATGAGCATCAGCTGATTGAACCGTTAAATAAAACGTATATTGACAAGACTGACAGCTACGTTACTCTGCAGACATGTGTGAAATGGCATAGTGCAGAGAGATATCTGATAACAGCAAAAGAAATAAACAGAGAAAAAATTTAAAAAGATAGAAGGTGTGACAACAGAATAAAAATGATTAATAAATCAAAACAGTGATTATCTTTGAAGGGAGGTTAGAATGGAAAAAAGATGGAACAGATTCTTTATTGGAATCCTGTCATCCTTTTGCATCATAGGCAGTCTGATACCTGTTTCGGCAAAGGGAGAAACAATTTATGAGGATTTTGACAAAGACAGAAAAGGAAGCATCACCTTATACAAGTATGTCAGCAATGACAATTCAACAGTAAAGACAGATGGATCATCCTTTTCAAACAATGTGGATGAACAGCTTGAAGCTATTCAGAAAGCAACAGGAAATTATAAAATGCTTCCAGAAAAGGGAGTGGAATTTTCCTATATAAAGATTGCTGATGCAGAACAGGTAAATCTGGAAACAAAATCAGGTGTCTACTATACAAATATGGAAGCAGATGTACTTGACAAACTGGTTGTATATGGTGGACTTCAGTCAGCTGCAGATACAACTGCACTTGATGCTGATAAAAACGCTGCTGAAAAGCATTATGAGCCTGATCAGGTAGTTACTGCATTATCCAAGCTGAATACATCAGTATTTGAAATGAGTATTGCAGGAACTACAGTTACTGGAACTGGCGAAACATTTCTGAGACAGAAAGCTGCAGATGCCAGTGTACCAGTGAATGGTTCATTTAAAGCTACAAATGCATATGGTAAAACAAAAGCAGACAATCTTGATACTGGACTGTATCTGATAGCTGAAGTGAACTGGGAACATAAGGCAATATCCAAACATGACGGATACTGGGAAACAGTAACAGTCAATCAGAATGGTACTGCTGATGCAGGAGAGGGCAGTGAGTATGCTGATATTGCTTCTCCATCTTCTCCTTTTATTCTTCAGCTTCCAATGGTCAATATGAACAACACTGTTTCAGGTGATACAACATATGCTGCAGGACAGGGATGGCTGTATGATGTGTCTGCATATCCTAAGAATGGAACAATCAATATCCACAAGGACATCATTACAAACGATGCAGGAACGGATACAAACAATACTGGAATGGATACAGTTGATACAGAAACGCTGTGTGACTTTCATCAGACAAATTATCTGCAAGGTGGAACTTCTATTGACAGTGGATCTCATTTAACACATCAGATTGATGCAAATATTGGAGATACTGTATCACAGGTTATATCTGCTGATGTACCTGCATTGATGGATAACAAGAAAAATAAAGTGTTCAGCATTACTGACAGCATGACAAAAGGTCTTGAGTTTAAAAGTCTGGAATCTGTAACTTTAGGTACGGAAGGATGGAACAGTTCAAACAATACGGTTCTGAGTGCTGATGATTATGTTTTAAGCATTGGAAGTGATAAAAAAAGTTTCAGCGTAACTTTGTCAGCTGACGGACTGGCAAAACTGGACAGTCTGAACACAGCCTCCTATCTGTATGTAAGATTTAATTCCTATGTGACAAAAGATGCATTAATCGGAACTGATCATTATGACTACACTACTGACAAAGGGGAAGTATCTTCCGCAACAAATCAGAACACTGCCAAGCTGACATATGCTACAGACAGAACAATGGAACATGATTACTATTCAAATACTCCAAAAGTCTACACATATGAAATTGATCTGAATAAGAATGTAAAAAACAAAGGCAATGGGAAATATGAAGATGTTACATTTACAGTCAAGTCATACAGATCTCAGCCAGTTGGTTCTTCTTTGAATGAAACAGATGTCAGATTTATAGAAGAATCCAGTGGTGTCTATAGAATCTACAATGAAAATTACGACGTGGGCGTTTCGCCCGTGGGCAGTATTCATGCTGACAGAAACGGAAATATCAGGATCAAGGGTCTGGATTCCAGAGATTATGTTTTTACTGAGACAGGAACAATGAAAGGACAGCAGCTTCTTGCAGAACCTTTTACTGTACGTCTTGTTGCAAACAAAACTGTTGATGAATATGACACTAAATATGAAAATGGAGCACTGTCTCATGCCTATGTATGGACTGGAGAAGTTCCATCCAAATTATCCAAGTACGATCTGCTGAATACAAATCAGGTTGGAGCATTGTCAAGCGGTATTGCAAAAGTAACAGTTATGAACAGCGGATTGAAATTATTGCGTACTGGCGGAAATGGAACCATTGTCTATATTGCCATAGGCGGTTTAATGATAGTCAGTGGATTGATTCTCATGAGAAGAAGGAAAGGAGAATTAAATGAATAAAAGAAAAAAAGCATCTATTCTCCTTGGAATGCTTGTTGGAAGCATGTGTCTGTCATTTCTTCCAGTACTGGCGGAAGGCAACGATACTGAAAAATATCCAATTATTGACAGAGATTATGCTAATCTGACAATCAGATACTTTGATGATTCAGAAGAAACTGTTCCATCAGCAGGAACAGAATTTACAGTAATGAAAGTTGCTGATATCGGCAGAGATATCAATGATGGAACCAATGGCAGGTATATGCCACTGGTCAGTGAACTTGATTTTACTGGCATTGAAGAGAACAATGGAAAAGAAGCATACGAGTATGAACAGACAGTCATGTCAGTTTATGAACAGAAAGGAAAGGATTTTGGCTATCAGGCAACTAAGACAGTTGGAAATGACGGAACTGCATCCTTTAAACTTCCTGTTGGTGCATATCTTGTAAGAGAGACAAAAACGATGCGATATCACATCCGCTCTAAACCGTTTCTTGTATCAGTTCCAGAAACGAACAAGGAAAGCAACAGCTGGAACTTTGATGTTGTCGCATATCCAAAACAGCAGTTGGCAGGAGATCTTTCAATAAGCAAGCAGATTATTGGAAGATCATCAAAAAGTGATGATGTATTCCATGTGCAGATTACATTGAACTGTGAAGGTACATATAAGGCAACACTGGCTGATGGAAGTACTGGTGAAGTTACAAATGGATCTGAAATTGCTATCAGAGGGAATCAGAAGATAACTGTCTACGATCTTCCTTCTGGAACAGAATACAAAGTTACAGAAAAGGAAGCTAACGCTGATCCATATAAGACAGGCTATAAAAATCAGACTGGAAAGATCGAAGCTAAAAAAGAAATCGAAGCTAAGGTTATAAATGATACAACTCAATGGGACAACGTACATACTGGAGAAGGAAGCCAGATCATCATAGCAATGATGGTTGGTGGTGGTGCGTTGGCATTATTGCTCTTCCTGCTAGTTGGAAGAGACAAGAAGGAAACTACAGAATCATAGTGATTCTGTTTTTTCATATAGACATGTTGAACAAATAGGTTGACTAGAAAGGAATGATTATGAAATTCAACAAGAAAAAGATTTGCAACCGAGCCGTTGCGGTCACTTTGTCTGCATTGATGGCATTTCCTGCAGTAATGACTGGTGTTCATGCTGATGGAACTTCTACAATCGACACGACAAAGAAAGGTTCAATTACTCTTTACAAGTTTTTGGACAATAACGGTAAGACAGTGGATGCCACTGGTGTAAATGGCTATGGAACAACTGCACAGGATATCCTTGCAGGAATCCGACAGGAGGTAGACAGTGAAATCCTGCCTGAAAAGGGTGTAAAGTTCAGAACAATCAAAGTTGCTGATATTGAACAGGTTACAGAAGATACTGCAAATGGACTGAACACAACTGGAACATACTACACAAATATTGATGAAGGATTCTTCAATATTATGAATCAGTATCTAGGTGATGATGCACTTGTTGCTTCTGAATCAACAAAGGTTACAGATGGAAGAACAACTGATGTTTCTTCACACCCAGATGATCACTATGAATCTGATGAACTGAATGCAAAGATTCTTGAAGTAAACCGTGCAGGTGCAAAGGCTGATGGATCTGAGTCAGTGACTGGTGAAGTTGCGTTGAACAGATACCTGAGAACTAATTCAAAGGCACAGGCATTTAATGATACAGATGAAGATGGATATACTCAGCTCAACGATCTTGATCTGGGACTTTATCTGATCTGTGAAGTAGACTGGGAACATTCTGCTCTTTCAAAACATGATACATACTGGGAATATGTTACAGACGGTCAGGATGACAAGCTGACAAGCGGAAAAGGAAAGACATCTGATGCAGGTACAGAAAACAGCGGAATCCAAGCAGGCGGTAAGGATGCAGGCGGATCTGTCTATGCTGATATTGCATCTCCATCTTCTCCATTCCTGTTATCTGTTCCTATGACAAACTTGGCAAATATTACTGTTGATGGTAAAGAATACAAGCCGGGAACAGCTTGGCAGTATGATATCGTTGCCTTCCCTAAGAATGGAACAATCAATATTCACAAGGATATTGTGACAAATGAATATGCTGCTGCTAATTCTCCTGAAGGAACAGCAGGTACACCAACAAACGATGGTAATGATACAACTGACACAAAGACAACATGTAATTTAGTTCAGACAAATTACTTGGCAAATGGAACTTCCCTAGACAAGCAGTCTGGACTGGTACATCAGATTGACGCAAACATTGGAGATGTAATTACACAGCTTGTATCTGTTGATGTTCCAAGACTTACAGATGATATTGACAATGAACAGCCTGCTGATGTTGCAAATAGAGATACAGTAACACGCAAGCATAACAAGACTTTCATTGTTACAGACAGAATGACAAAAGGCTTGAAACTTATTGACAACAACTCATTCAAAGTAACTCTGACATCCAGTGCATGGAATGATCCAAATGCAACACAGTTCGTTGAAGGTACTGACTTTGACCTTACATTTGCAGATGACAAACAGTCTTATGTATTAACGGTTAAAGAAGAAGGATTAAAGAAGATGGATGATATTTCATCAGCATCTTATCTCTATGTTCTCTATAACTGTGAAGTTACAAAGGATGCCTTAGTTGGTACAGATACTTACGGAAATCAGAGACATGTTGTTAAAACAACAGCTTCAAATGCTGAAACATTAAAGAATGGAAATATCAATGATACATTAGAAATTGATGATTCTAAAGCAGATACTTCCTATGATGTTACATACCCACAGGGAAGTTCTGACGGTGCAACTGACAAGCATCCAGAAGCTGCTAACCAGAACACAGCTCAGTTGACATATGCAACAGATCGTACAATGGAACATGATTACTATTCCAATACAACAAAAGTATTTACATATGAATTGGATCTCACAAAGGTGTTTACAGACGGAACAGCAGGCTACGTTTCCAAGAATGATACAAATGACAAGAAGAACAGTTCTTCATTTGCCTATTCAAACGTAAAGTTCACAGTACGTGGATCTGTAAAGGATGGATCTGAACATGATGTACAGGCCAAGGCAGAAGGTGCTCCAAGCGGATGGGAAGATCTGACATTTATCCGTACTGGTGACGGTACATACCGTGTATGGGACAAGAGAACAGACGGTGGTGACTATAATGCTGATGCAGATACACTGGATCAGGCAGCTAATGAAAAATCAATCACAAGATATGTTACGCCTAATTCTGAAACTGGCTTGCTTACAATCATTGGTCTTGATGCAAGAACATATGAATTGACTGAAAGAGCTACTGCCAAGGGAAGAAATCTCATGGCTGATCCATTCTATGTTGAACTTGTTGCTCCAGTGAAGAGTGGCAAGACACTTGAAGATGGATCTATTGAACACGCTTATGTATGGACTGGAACAAAGCCAACAGACAATCCAACTGGCATGAAGAATATTGACCTGGCTACTTATGATGTAAACAAGGCAAGACTTGATGAAGGTAGAACTCCAGTTACAGTTCAGAACAATGAAGTTATCAAGGTATTGAGAACTGGTGGTGCAGGAACAATCATGTTCTATGTAGCAGGCGGTTCAATTATTACTGTTGCTTTATTATTCTTCCTGAAGAAAAAGAAGGAAGAAGAGGCTGATATTAATAGATAATCAGTAAATTATTTACTAATATTTTATTCTATTTTTTTGAGCAGAGTCTAATACTGGATTCTGCTCTTTTTAAAGCAATGCATCATCACTGATGGTACGTTGCTTTAAGGAGATTGAAAGACAGTGGCAAAGAGAAAAAGGGAAAAAAAGGATCTCAGCACTATATTAATGACAGTTCTGATGATTGCAGGATGGTATGTAATGATGTTTCCAAAATCAGCGGATCTGCTGAACAGGATTTACAATCAGAACACGATTCTTTCCTATAACAGCACAATGGCCAGATACAGTGATGAAGAAATTGAAGGAATGCTTGAAAACTGCAAGAAATACAACAATGCAGTATATGAAGAACAGCAGACAACTCAGTTTCGATACAGAGGACCGACAGCAACAGACAGTGTATACAAATCACTTCCAACAAAGTCATCAGAGATAGGTACATTGCGTATTCCATCAATTGATGTAAACGTTGGAATTGTTCATGGCACTACCGACAATGAACTGCAGTCAGAAGCAGGTCATCTGTATGGAACATCTTTACCAGTTGACGGGGAGAATGTTCATGCAGTAATAGCTGCACATTCTGCTTTATCCACTGCCAAGCTGTTTACAGATTTAGGGAAAGTCAAGAAAGATGACACATTCTATATAACTGTATTAAATCAGGAATATGAATACAAGGTCGTAGATATCAATGTAGTTCTTCCTACAGAGGAAGCTCCATATGAACAGATTGAAGAAGGAAAGAATTATGTAACGCTTTATACATGCACACCATATGGTGTAAATACACACAGACTGCTAGTGAAAGGGGAGTTAGCAGGATCTACAAAGGTTGAAGGAGAAGATGGCGGTTTCTCTCTCAGAGAATACGCAGATATCATTAAAAACTCTTCCATTTTTGCATTGATCATACTGGCACCATTTATTCTTATGCTTGTCTACAGTATAAAGATGAAGCATGAAAAAGAAAGCAGAAAAAAGCAAATATCAAAACAGACTGACAAGAGGAAGGAAAGGGATTCTATATGAAAAATACGAGGAAAGGCAGACATTTAAGAGGAAAAGCTTTATTAAAGCGGATAGTACTGTTTCTGACAGCCTTGCTGATTGCTCTTACCACTGAAATTACACCAAGCAATAACAGTGTAATAGCTGAAACATCTATTGATAAGGTAGCAACAGACTATATTCAATACATTCAGGGAGACAAAGAACTGTCTACTTCATTCAGATACCGTATGGCATTTTATCAGGGAAGACCTGCTTACTGCTTTCAGCCATATGAAGCAATGGCAGGAACCTTTGCAGGATCAGGAACCACAGCGGCGGTATATGGTGAATCAACTGCAGAAGCATGGAATGGTTGGAATGAAGATACGAGACTGAAACTGCAGCTCATTACATATTATGGATATGGATATGAGAATCGAAATGATCAGTTGGATTATCTGGCAACACAGGAAGCTATATGGGATGCCATAGCTCCATGTACTGTATTCTGGGATAGAGTCAATACATCTCACTCTGGTTCAATGAACAGTGAAGTTGACAGAAGAAAGAATGCAATTGTTGCTGATGTTGACAACTGGCTAAAAGCAAATTCCAAAACAGTAGTATGGCATGTTACTGATTCCAGTGGTAATGCAGTCTATAACCTAGACGGAACAAAAGTAGAAGATGGAAGAGAAATAAATTTTGACAATGCAATCATTGGAGAAACATATACATTTACAGATGTAAATGGAAATCTATCTTCTGATGGAAGTATCACAAAAAATGAATTTGACGGAGATGCAGAAAAGAACGGAAATACAGTTCAGATCACAATTGATAAAGATGATTACAATGTTACTAAATCAGTTGAAGTCAACTGTAAAGGTGCTCAGGATCTTCCGAATGTAGGAAATTCAATGGTATTGTATGCTGCTTCCTATCAGAATCTGATCACAAGAGGAACACCTAGAACATCTTCATACAGAAGTCTTGCAAAGATTACTGGATCCAATGGAAATGTACTAGTAGATAAAACTGATGAAAGCGGAAACCCAGTATCCAATGCCAGTCTGACTTTATACAGAGTGAATGCAAATGGCTCACGTACTGATATTGAGTATTTCACTACTGATGGAACTTCTCATACAGTAAAGAATGTTCAGCCTGGTAATTACGTACTGGTTGAAAATGAAGCACCTGCAGGATTCTATAAAACAGATCCAGTATCATTCGAAGTGAAAGCTCAGAAGGCTGATCAGGAAGTCAGAATGACTGAACCGCAGATACTGTATAAAGTACTGAAAACTGATAAAAATACTGGGCAGCCACTGGCAGGTGTCACACTGCAGCTTCAGAACGAAAACGGAGCAATTCTAGACGAATGGATCACAGATGGAGATTATCACTATATAGATTCTTCACTGTTGGAAGCGGGAAAAACATACAAGATTCATGAAGTAGCTGTTCCTTATGGTTATTATCTGAGAGAATCAGATGTCAGCTTTACTGTATCCGCATACAGACCAGATGACAGCGTACTTGATAATGGATATGTACCAATCACAGTAGACAATACAAGACTGGATTATGAAGTTGCAAAAGTAGATTCTGAAACTGGAGAATATGTAGTTGGTGCCAAGTTAAAACTTGTTGATGAAAACGGAAATGAAATCGACTCTTGGATCACAGAAAAGAAACCGCATAAGATTGATTATCAAAAGCTGATGCTAGGATGCACATATACTGTAGTGGAAACAGAAGCACCAGAAGGGTATTATTTATCAGGAGAACCAAAGTCATTTACTGTAAGCAACTATCTGGAAAATGTTGGATTGACTCAGACTGTAGAAATGACTGATCGACCAATCAAATATTCAGTACTTAAAGTTGATGAAAACAATGTTCCACTGGCAGGAGTCGAGCTTGGTTTGTATTCAGACAAGGATTGTAGAAATTTAATTGAGAGATGGACTACAACGCAGAATGCACATGTAATTGAAGCTGATCTGCAGAATGAAAACACATATTATGTAAAGGAATTGAACACAGTTAAAGGATATTATCTGAATGATGAAGTGGTGTCCTTTAAGGTGAAAACTGGTTCAAGTCTGGAACAGATGAATGAAAGAACTGTTGTTGTAGAAAATTTTGGAATCCATTACTATGTTGAAAAGCGTGATGAAGATGGCAACAGAATTGCAGGAGCAACGATACAGTTAAAAGATGAAAATGGAAGAGTATTAACTGAAATAGTTTCTTCTGATGCAGATAAAGTAGAAATTCCAAAGGAATATCTAGATGGAGGAAAGGGGTATACTCTGCACGAAAGCGTGAGTGTAGATGGTTACTACTATCCAAAAGATGATATAACATTTACTGTTCCTTCTACTTACGGAGAAGCAAAGAAACGGAAGCAGGAATCATTTGTACTTACAGTTGTAGACAATACAATTCATTACAGTGTTGTAAAGAAAGATAAAGATACTGGAGCTTATCTTTCAGGAGTTACATTAGGACTGTATGATCATGCTGATATAAATGTTGCAGCTGATACACCATTGATTGCATGGGAAACAACAGATGAACCATATATGCTTTCTGATAATTTCAAATTGAAAGCAGGAGCTACATACTATGTAAAAGAAATCAAGAGCGTAGACGGTTACTATTTAAATACAGAAACTGTCAGTTTCACAGTTCCAAATACTGTATATGACAATACTGTCATGAAAGTAGAATATACAAACAAGAAGATTGAATGGCATGTCAGAAAAGTAGATGATCAAGGCAATCTACTCACTGTGAATGAACAGGGACAGCCTTTCAAGATTGAAATCTATGATTCAAATGGAACACAGGACAATACAGATGATGATGTTTTATTAACAACACTGGTTACTGATGATGCTGAATATAAAGCAAAGGGATATTTTGATGTACCAAAGTATACAACTCTGGTTGGTGGAATTGTATACAGAGTTCATGAAGCAGAAGCTGCGGACGGATATGCCAAAGATACAGACAAGTATGTAACGCTGACATATGACGGTGTAAATGATACCGTTGAACTGACAACAGTTTCAGACAGACCATTAAATATTCATCTGAAGAAGGTAGATGAGAATGGAAATCTTCTATCTACATACAGAGGTCCTGATGGTATTGAACAGGGATTTATACTAGCCATTTATGACAGGGATCTGTTGAATAATGGTGCATCTGAAGATGATGCCTTGGTTGCAACTGTTGATACAAGTTCACCCGAATATGTGCAGAATGGATATGCAGATGTATCCAGATATCTGAATTATTCAAAGAATTATCTATGCAGAGAAATTGGATATCCATATGGCTACTACAGAGCAAAGGATTTTGAATTTACTGTAAATTCGTTAGTGGATGGAGAAATCGTTATGACGGATCCAACATTGAAAGCACAATTCAGAAAAGAAGATGAAAACGGAAATCCAATACTTGCGGAATACGCAGATAATGAAATTTATTTCCAGTTCACACTTTATGATACTAACGGAACGGACGAAACGAGTGATGATACACCTATTGCTCTCTTTTCAACAAAAGATGCAGGCGAGAATGGGTGGATCTCTATCGGACAGTATATGCAGGAAGTACACTCTTATAGAATTGCTGAAACATACGCACCAGACGGATTTGAATATGCAAAAGGCAATGTTTATATAAACACTCCCGGTTACTATGTTGAATCTGAAGGAAACGTCATTAACGTAAAGATATAGACATAAAGACAGCTCATAGCAATGTTCTATGAGCTTCTTTTTTGAAGAATCTAACAAAAGGAAAGGGGTTATTGAATGATAAAGAATAGAAAACGATTTGCAATGTGTTTGATATTTGCGTTTGTGATGATCGTAACTGGACTAACTGGAAGTTCTGTTTTCTTGAATCAGCAGAAGACTTATCAGGATGCTATTGCAAATGCTACGCCATCTACGAAAGCAATCCTGTCTGTTTCAGATACGGAACAACTGGAAAATGATCTTACGAATAATCAGATTGATTATACACACATTGGAAATACGACATACGTTTTGAATTATGACAGTTCTGATTCTGCTCAGACAGCAGTGTATGAAACATATGCCAATAATGAGCAGATAATGGCAAATACAGATACAATATTTACTGTAAACGGAACTGAAAAATATCGAGATACAAAAAAACTCACAATTTCAGAGAAAGAAAATATTCCAGATGGAATGATTTTAAAAGACTACTGTGAGCAGAATGGAAAGAAGCTAGTTGCAGTCATTGATACTGGAGTTAATGATTATGCATCAGAATCAAAAAACTTTACTGATGAAAAGACAGCAAGTGATGAAAACGGTCATGGTACTGCAGTTGCCAGAACAATTCTAGACAACTCAAATGGAAAAGCAGTTATTCTTTCTTTAAAGGCAATGAAGAATGATGGTACTGGATATGCTTCAGATATCATCAAAGCAGTACAGTATGCAAGAGAACAGCATGTTGATGTAATCAATATGTCTATTTCTGCATTGGATACTGGTTCTTCTTCAATCATCAAGCAGTTTGTTTCTCAGGCTGTAGCTGATGGAATAACAGTAGTAGCTTCTGCAGGTAATTTTAACAGTTCTGCACAGTTATATGTACCTGCAAATGTTAATGGGGTAATATCTGTTGGTGCTATAGATGAAAAACTGAATAAAAGAGCAACATCCAACTATGCAGCTGACTGTTATGAAATAGCTGACAGTACGTCAATTGCTGCTGCAATTCATACAGGAAAACTTGTTTCAAATACAGAAGAAGAGACAATAAAAGATTCTGATATAAATTACGATACATCTAAAGCTGATTCATCATTGGTTTCTGAATGTGGCAGATTTGTAGCAACTAAAGACAACAATGAAAAAGCAGCAGTTGTAGAATACGGATTGAATTATTCTGATGAAGTGAAAGCGAAAATTCAAAACAGCGGTGCAAAGTATATAATTTCTTCAGATAAGGAATTAATGAAATATCTGGATGAAAGTACAACACAACTGTATGATCAGACATATAATGCTTATCATTATTTATTCAACAGTGAAAGTGAATATCAATCTGCACAGAAAGCATTGTCAAATTTGAAGAATACATTTGTATATGGAAATGCAGTCAATAATGCCTTCTCTGTACAGTGGAATAAAGAAACTTATTCAGGATGGGTAAATGGAAGAGTATGGGCGGATGGATCACATACTGGTGCATTTAGAATATGGTTTGCAGCATCAGCAGGCAATTGTAGTGTTTCGTGGCAGGCTCAGTTAGCAACGAATGGATGGGTTGGAGCAGGTGCATCAGGTGGCGAACATATCAATGTTTCGATAAAAAGAGGAAATGCAACCAAACAGTCAATAAACACAACCAGTTATAATGGACTGGGTGGAGATGGAAAAAGTGGTACAGAATCTTGGGCAGTGCTTGCAACCAATTCGTTTACAGACTATGCACACAATGCAACGTATTCATGTTCTGTGGATTTCAGAAATGCAGGACTTTCAGGAGATATTGGTGGGCGAGTAATAACAGTCAGTTTAAGTGGACTGACTCCGGGATACTATCTGGATTTAAACTTTTATGATCCATCAGGAACTCATAGAGATGATGGATCTATTGGTACTGCAAATCTTACAGTTAATGGATCTGCAAACAATAATGTAAAAGACTATTATGGAACAGGCTTATCAAATTACTCTTATTCATTATCGAATATTTCTCTGAACGCAGGACTTAAATTATCTTCTGTTAATTCGTACAGTGGAGCAGGTGTCTATGAGAATAGAGGAGTTGAAATAAAAACAGCGTGGTCTAGGGTTACTGTAAATCCAAATGGTGGATCATGGAATGGAAAGAAAGACAATACTACATTGACTGCTTCAAAAGTGAATGATTCTTTTGACTTGGGTACTCCAACAAGAGCAGGTTATGTTTTTACTGGGTGGTCACAGTCTGGTGGTGGATCTCTGAATGGAAATAGATATTCCTATGGAAATTCAGACGGAAGCATCACAGCAAACTGGAAGAGAGGAGCATTTACTTTAACAGTTGATGGAAACGGTGGAACTGTTGAAAATGTCTCTTCTAAACAGTACACTATGTCTCTTGAGGAAACTGCGAATAATGCTATAGCAAGTTCGAAGTTCACTAAGACAGGATATACATTTACTGGCTTGTATACATCCAAAGATGGTGGAGTGCAGGTATATGATGCAAATGGAAACTGTATCAGAAACTCTTCCTACTGGAATAATGATGGAAAATGGATATATACAAGTGATCTGACACTGTATGCACACTGGAATGCTAACAACTATACTTTGACAGCACATGCAAACGGATCTAATGCATCTTTAGTTGGCAGTAATTTCAATAACAGTACTGATTCATCGGTAACAGTAACCTATGACAGTCCAAACTATTATATTTTAGGTACTGCTTCCAGAACTGGATATACTTTTGAAGGATTCTATACTGGAAAATCAAAAGACGGTTCAAAAGTATTTGATGCCAACGGTGCAGCAACAAATGAAGGTACATACTGGAAAGACAACAAATGGCATTCAACAAATAATCTTGATGTCTACTCTGGATGGACAGCACATACATACACAATTAAGTTTGACGGAAACCAAGGATATGTTCCTGCAGGTGCAATTGAAACTGTTCAGGGAAGCATGAATGATCAGGGAAGAACATATGATGATGGAATGGCATTGCCAGATACAGGCTTCACATGGCAAGGTCATACATTCTTGGGATGGTCTACTAATGCAGATGCAACTGTTCCGACATGGGATAACAAGTCAACTGCAAATATTACTGCTGATGACAATGCTGTTGTAACACTGTATGCTGTGTGGTCAACAAATCTGTATACTGTATCAGTCAATCCTTCGGAAGGAACTTGGAATGGTTCTGCAGCAGTTCAGAAAAACACACAGCCTTGGGGTACGGAAATTGATCTAGGACAGCCGATTCCAAATGACAAGACAGCTGTTATTACATATGCAAATATTGACGGAGCAGAAAATACTCGTGAAAGCGATACGATCTCTTGGGTTTTCAAGAACTGGAGTCTTTCAGATAATGATCATGGCTTCTTTGATCAGAAATATGGAATGCACGCAAGTGAAAGTGGTAAATATACATTCCAGTCAAGCAATGATACTATTACCGCTAACTACTACTACACATCAGTTACACTGCCAAATCCAACAAAAGAAGGACTGACATTCTTGGGATGGTATAAAGATGATGATTTCACAAAGAAGGCAGGCAACGGCGGCGAAGTTTATAGAGCAACTGAATCAGAAACACTGTATGCAAGATGGGAAAAGAATACATTCAACTACTCTGATACTATTCAGGCATTCATGCAGGACAAGAGTGGAACAACAGAAGGTGTATTTATCCGTAAGGTAAATGGTTACACTGGACAGCAGCTGACAGATGTAGATGGTGTAGGATTTGTGATTGGATTGTATAAAAAATCTGTATCACAAAGTACTCTGGCATTAACTGTTGATACTTCAAAAGGTGTATTTGACAGACAGAATAATTTGATTATCGGTCTTAATGAAGCTGATGAAAATGGCTACTATAAAATAGACGGACTGTTAGAAAAGGGAGCTACATATGTAGTGCATGAGATTTCTGCACCTGCAGGATATACACTGGACAACGACCAGACATTTACTTTTACAGGGGACAAAAGACAAACCATAACAGTCATGGACTATCCATTCCCACCGAAAACTGAAAAATATTCAAAACTAGACAAATATAATAGACCAATTGGAAATGCGAAATTTCAGCTGAAAGATGAAACAACTGGAGAGATAGTAGCCGATGTAAATAATGCATTGAGTACTGACAAAGATGGAAACTTCAATAATTCAAAGATGTTTAAACTGTGCAAAGCTGGACATAGATATAGTCTCACTGAGATTGAAGTACCTGAAGGGTATGAAAAAGCCCCAGTAACGTATTTTACGATGCCTGAAAGAACTGGTGAGGAAATGCCAATCATTCAAATTGAAGAACCAACTAAAGAGGCATCTAAGTTGAAAATCAGAAAAGTAGATTCTGATGACAATCCACTAGAGGGAGCTACATTTGATCTGTATATGAAAGATGATCAGGGAAATATGATTGCCTGCATGATGGATAAGAATACTGGAGAATGGGTAAATGAGACTGTAGAATCAGAAAATGTTGTCAGGATGAGTCTTACAACAGATTCCAATGGAGAAATTACTTTTACAAATCTACCTTTGAGAGCTTCATATACTGGATCCGAACCAGATTTCACTAAATCATACTATCTGGTTGAAACGAAATCACCTGACGGATACAGTCTGCTGACAGAACCAGTTGAAATCAGACTGCCAGATGATGGAAATACGGAATTTACATATACGGTAAAAGATGATTCCGTTGTATTAACACTTGAAGCAGGCGGTAAAGGATCAACAATGATCTACTGCTGTGGTGCAGTGTTATTGATTGGTGCTTTTGTTTCATTGAGCTTAAGAAAAAGAAAGGCATAAAAAGACATAATGATAAAGAGTCCTGAACAGGACTCTTTATTTATTCTGGCTATTCTGTTTTAAATCACTCAGATCAAATGAAATAACTATATTATCATTTTCATCAGTGAAAGACAGTTTGCAATGATTCATTTCTGCAAGTTTTAACAGATCAGACAGCTTGAATGCATCATTTACATATTTCGTATGAAGTGATTGAGGGGCAATATTTAAATATCTTGCATAATCACTTGACTTATAGCCATTTAAAGATAGTAAGGATACGATTTTATTTTTTATCATAGTCACCTCTAGATAACTATAGCACATTTCTTTATGTCAATGCTATAGCCTTATTCTTTATAAAAATATTTTAGAAATATTCTTAATAATAGCTCTTGACTATATAAGGTTATAGACTTATACTGTAAATGAAGTTAAACAAAGAGGAGAGTGACATGAATAAAATACGATTATTAAACATCAGGTGTACATAAACATCGTATATCATAAAGTTTTAATGTACAATACTTTATGTAAATTAGCACAGTATTTTATAAATAGATGATGAGGTAAAAAATGAACAAGAATAAATTAAGTACAAAAATTATTAAAGCAACAACAGCAGTTGCTGCTTCTACTGCAATGGTCGGTGGATCAGTTCTTCCTGCATTTGCCGAAGGCGAAGCAACAACAGTTGTAAAGAATGAAGAAACAAAAGAAACGACATTAAAGGATGCTGTGGATTCTGCTAAAACAGAACTGGATGAAGCAAACAAGAATGTTGATTCAGCCAAGGCAGACTATGATGCTGCACAGGCAAAGGCTGATGAAATGAACAAGGCAGCCAATAATGCTTCCGAAAAGGTGGATTCAATCGTTTCTTCAACTGAAACTGATGTAAATAATGCACAGACTGCAAAGGATACTGCTGACGGCAATTACAACAATGCAGTTGAAGAAGCAGGAAAGGCAGACAGTGATGTAGCAAATACTGAAGGACTGTATAAAGATTCTCAGAGTGCTACAAACAATGCTCAGAATGCATATGATGAAATCAGAAATGCAAATCCAGATGCAGAGCAGAATGCAAAGGATGCAGAAAATGCTGTGAATGAATCACAGAATACTGCGGATAAAGCAAATGAATCTGTTAAAAATGCTGAAAGTACAGTAGCATCAGCTACAGAGAATGCAACAAATACAGACAGTGCATATAAAAATGCACAGACTGCAACAGCCAATGCACAGACAGCTCAGAAAACAGCACAGGATGCATTCAACAGTGCAGATGCAAATGTGAATGAAAAGAATACAGCATATGAAGAAGCAAAAGCAAATGCTGATCTGAGCAGCAGTGAATATTTAGCACGCAAAGATGCTTTAGAAAAAGCAAATAAAAATTTAGAAGGTGCAAAGGATGTGTTAAAGGCTGAAACTGAAACAGCCGCACAGCTGAATAATGAATTAAACGGTCTTCGAGATGAACGTGATTTAAAGAATGAAGAGATTAAATCAGCTAAAGCTGACTTGTCTTCTAAAGAAGATGAACTGAACAAGGCAAAAGATGCCTTGACAAAAGCTCAGGAAGACCTGCGGAAATCAGATGCCAACAGAGAAGAAAAGGCAAATGAATTGAAAGAAGCAAAGAATCTTGTTTCAGAAAAGCAGCAGGCAGTAAATGATGCTCAGAATGCTGTGGATTCTGCTGTAGCAGAAAGAGAACAGCTATACAAGGAATTACAGGCTAAACAGGCTGCTTTAGAAAAAGCAAATGAGTTGTCAAAAGATGCATCCAAGATTATTGCTAAAGGCTCTGTAGGATATTTTGAAGATAAGGGAAATACTAATGCAGTTGATATTATTAAGAAGGCTAGTGATTTGTCTAATTTTGATTCACTAGATGATAATTATCCGCCTGTAGAAGCAGGATTGACAACAGCTGAAGATATTGGTAAAGACGGTGACGCAACATCTCTTGAAAATATGAAGCTTGCTCTTGAAACATTAAAGAACTGCAACGATAGAAGAATCGCAGCAGGACTTGAGCCAATTAAGATTTCTGATGAAGCAATGGCAAATGCTCAAGTCAATGCTAATATGGAATCTTATGTTCATTATCATGTAGATGGTCCTGGCAGTGATGGTTGGGAAAATTTATCTATGGGATATAAGGATCCATATCAAGGTTGGGTTGATGAAGAAAAAGCAGTCTATGATTATGTAAAGGCAAATTATGGAGAACAAATCGCTGAAAATAATTGTTACGGCTTAACAGATGATCAAAAGGTTGCTGTTTATGATGCATTAGTACAACAAGGCGTATTTAGAAACTTGAATGATAATTCTGTTAAAACTATGTATATTCAAACAGGTCATTATACAACGTGGCGTGATTGCAATTATACAGGCTTAGGAGTTACACAACGTGGCACTATATATAGTCCTACTCATGTTCAACAATATAATGTTGTTAATGCTACATATTACGATTTTGATACATACTACAATTCCTTCATGGACTACTACAACAAGCTGACTAATGCTGATGCAAATAAAGAAGAAGCACAGAAAGCAGTTGAAGAAGCGGAAGCAAAATTGAAACAGGCTGATGAAACTGTAAAGTCTGCTCAGAATGCAAAACAGACAGCTGATGCTGAATTGAATGATGCTCAGACAGCTCAGGGAACAGCTCAGAATGCATATGATGAAGCTGAAACGGAATATAACAGTAAATTTACTGAGTGCAAGAATGCTTCAGATAACGTTGATGCAAAGACAGAAGAAAAGAATCAGGCTGAAGCAGAAGTAATCAAGGCAGAAAATGCTGTGGCTGATGCTGAAGATGCTATTCATTCTAAAGAAGAAGAAATTGAAAATCAGAAAACAAAGATTGCTGATGCTCAGAAGGCAGTAGATGAAGCTACAACAGACAGAGATGCAAAACAGGCATATCTTGATGAACTGAATGCTGAACTTGCAAAGGCTGAAAAGGAACTCAATGAAGCAAGAGCTGAACTTGAAGAAAAAAGAACAGCTTTAGATTCTGCAAATACTGATCTCGAAAATGCATTGAGAGCAGAAGAGGAAGCAAAGAATAATAATGATGCTGCACAGACAGCATTGAATGATGCAAAGAATGATCTTGCAAATGCTCAGACAGCATTAAATCAGGCAAATGCTGATCTCGCTAATAAAAAACTGGCATATGATGAAGCACAAAAGATCTTGAATGAAATTTCAGACGCAAAGGCTGCATTGGATAAAGCTGTGACAGATGAAGAAACAGCCAAGAAAGCATATGAAGATGCAAAGGCTGCCTATCAGACAGCACAGTCCAATGTAGAAACTCTAGCTAAAAAGGTTACGGAAGCTGAAACTGCTCTTGAGAATGCAAAGGCAAAGATGAAACTTGCTTATTCATTGACTGGTAAATCATCTGAAACTTTGACTGATGAAGAAATTGAAAAGTACGGACTGGCTGAGTTTGCTGATGAATTACAGATTGCAATGCAGAACCTAGCTGATGCTAAGAAAGCATATGAAGATGCTGTGACTGAATCAAATGCAAAGAAGAGTGTATTGGATCAGACTAATACTGCATATGCTGAAAAGAAGAAAGCATATGATTCTGCAACAGCTGCTTATAATGCATACAAAAAGGCAGAGGAAAATAAGAAAAAGGAAGATGAAAAGAAACCTGCGACATCAGAAGTTATTGTTGCAGACAAAAAGAACACTTCTAAGACAGCAAAGACAGCAGATGAATCAAATATTGGTCTAAATGCCTATATGATGGTAGGTTCATTGACAATTGCAGGAGTGGTAGTCTTTGCAATCAGAAAAAAGAAAATGAGTGAATAATTTCTTTCATGGGCGGTCCGCACACGAAAGAAATCTATTAAAAGATTAGACATCAAGGCAGTCAGTTTGACTGTCTTTTTGTTTTGAATCAGATATTCTTATGGGCGGTTCGCCCACGAGAAAGGAGATAGTTAAACAATGGCAATAAAATTAGTTGAACTGAAACAGTTAGGGAAAGAAACTAATGAGAAAATAACATCTGCAAAAAATGAGTGGATCTCTTTTCTGGATTTTTCTGCTGAGCTGTACAGATATTCGACAAAGAATAAAGTATATATGTATGCTCAAAGACCAGATGCAACTGCAGTTGCTTCAAGCAAGACTTGGAACAACCGAATGATGAGATGGATCAAAAAAGGAAGCAAAGGTATTGGGTATATTGTTCACAGCAACAACAGGGATCATGTTGAATATGTATTTGATATTTCAGATACAATGGGTATTAAAGGTCTTTCTGGGATTGAACCTCATAAATGGAGAATGAACAGTGATGATCGTGATCAGTCAGTACCATATCTGATTGAAAGATATCATCCTACTCTTGAAACAGAAAATACTCCTACTCTGAAAGATGCTGTGAATGGCTATGTAAATGACTACTGTGAGGAAATCAGAGAAGATGGAGATTTTTCCAATGAGACACAGTATCTTATTGGAAGTGAGAACCAGTGGAAAGAATTTGAAAATGAATTAAGCAGACTGATTGCTTCATCTTCCGCATATCTGATTGGCAGAAGATGTGGATTTGAAAAAGATGAACTGGAATCACTGGCTGAGGATATTGATATATCTGTATTTGAAAAATATAATACAGACAGTGAGATGCTGCTTAACAAAGTTGGCAGTCACATTGACGATATTTCCACAGATTTCTTGAGAGATCTGGGAACATGGGTTGATAAAAAACACGAAAGAGAGAAAAGAAATGAACAAAGACAAAATTCCATACACGAAAGTAGGGGACTATTATCTTCCGAATCTGGTGATGGACGAACCAAGCTATCCAGTGAACAGGTACGGGGAAATGCACTACCAGTGGATGATGGAACACATGAAGCCGATGGCAGAAACTCTGAGCTTCAAATGCGAGATGAACGAACATCTGGCTCAGATCAGCAGACAGGCAGACGAAATGATGGAACAGCTGATGAGCAGAATGATGAAAGAGAATGGAGTAACAGAAGAACTGAAAACTCAGAATCAGGTGCTGTGGCTGAACAAGTATACGGAGATTCAGAACGAAGCGGAGAAGATCGTACTGGATCAGATAGTATACAGATTCTAGAAGAACCAGAAACAGTCAATCAGCTTGAAGAAGTTGACAGTCAGGTTCTCATTGAACAGTTTTCACTTTTTTCAGAAGATGGAGACACAGAAGAGAAACAGATTGAAACAGTCAGACAACAGGCAAGTGAATCAATTGAAGATCCACTTGCTTTTTTAATTTCTGATGAACTGGTCGAGAAACTTCTTGTAAAGATTACAAGTGAAAACAAAGCTGTGAGAGATGGTGTTGCAGGAAGACTTGTACTGAATCTTTCCGATGATGAATTTGCAGAGTCTTTAAAATCTCATGTTGGAAAAGCATATATTTTAAATGGAATAGGTTTCTCAGTAAAAGGAAGAGAAGAAAGCGAAGGAACATATTATTCACTGTTCTTTGCTGATGAAGGAATAAAGATTGGAAGAGGAAAGTCCTCAGAAAACAACTATGATCGACTTGTATCATGGAGTGATGCAGCAGTAATGATCAAAGGTCTCTATTCAAGTGGAAGATGGACTACTGATGCAGTAATCAAGAGTGCGTTAACACAGGCAAGAATGAATGTTGCACATTCTATTGCTAATACATTTAAAGAATCAGAAGTGTTCGCTCACATTCCTGAAGATATTCTTGAAGTAGAAGATCTTGTGATGCATTCTTGGAAGAATAAAGCAGTTGCAAAAAGTATAAGCCAAGGACTGGATAGAGTCATTGAAAGAGGCAAGTCTCCATACAACGAATTTGCTAAAGGATATAAAAAAGACTATCTGCAGCTGTTTGGAGATGAGATTATCATTCTTCAGAATAATTCAGAGTTAGTAGATACATATGAAATCAAATCTTCTTTTATAACTGATGATGTCTGCAATCAGATTATTGCTGACTATATGCATCCGACAAGAGCAAACGGGAAATTTATTCTTCAGGAAATGATTGAAGATGGCAGAGAACAGGAAGCAATAAACAATAAGATTCAGGCACTCTACGGTGGAGAAACAAACAATCTGTTTACTAATGTCCTGTTCATGACAGGACTTCAGATCAAAGTGCCTTTTACAGATGACATACGAATCCTTGACTGGAATGATGTTTCAGATCGCATCAGAACTCTTATAAATGAGGACAGATGGCTAGACAGTGAAGAAAAGATACAGTATCAGAAATGGCATGAAAACAGATTTACTGATAATGAAAACAAGCCACGGGCGAAACGCCCGTCAGCAGAGACAGAGTCATCAAGACCAGAAGAACAGATTCCACAGGATGTAATTGATGATGAGCTTCGCAGTGGCTCAAATTTTGTGAATGGAAAGAAAAGAATCTATGAACAGTTTCAAAAAGGAATGTCTGACAAAGAAAATGCAGACTTTCTAAAACATGAATATGGTACTGGTGGATCTTCTATTATTGCCAATCATTATGATTATTCACAGGACCACGATGCAAAAGGCATTCTGATTACAAAAAAATCACAGGATTCTTTTGAAGAAAGAACAAGACTGCTGTTGAACTGGAGTAATGTTGCAGTAAGAATCAAAGAGCTAATCAATCTGGGACTGTATGCAAGTGAAGAAGAAATTGTTTCGTGGGCGGAACGCCCATCACAATCTGTTGAACAGATTACTGAAGAAGATGTTTCAGATACGGATTTCATCAATGATGAAATAACTGTTGACAGTCAGGCATTCAGTAACAGCAATGAAGCTATTTTCAGATTTGCTAATAACTGTGATCTTTATCTTGCAAGAAATGATGATGAATATACATATACGATCTACTATAACGGAATCGAGATTTTCCGTGCATCAGACAGTGTTGATGAAACAAATGAAGATGCCTATGACGAAGTATATGAGATCAGAAAAGAACATATAAAAATACTTGGTTCTGTGATGGAATCCTGTGTCTATGGAAAGATGGATATAGACATATGGCTAAACAATTTCAAAACATGTCAGCAGAGTGAAAATAAAAAGAATTTTGAAAATCTAAAATATGATATCGTTGCTTACAGTGAACTTGAAAAGGGTGATCTGATCAAGGATATTGGCAGTGATGATGATCATACATGGGAAGTTACAGAGATTGATGATACAGAGATCACTCTGAAAGACATTGATGCTGAAACATTTGGCGGAATCCTTGCAGGAGTAAGCAGATCACTGATCTACAATGGTTGGCAGAATATCCCTGCAAGACGTATCCTGCAGAATGACAATGTTATTGATGTTCAAGCAAATGAAGTTGATGCTGATTTAAATTCATCGAATGAAGAGTACACACCAGTTGAAGAAGCAGAAAATGAGATTCTTCCACAGGAACAGATTGAAATAACAAAGGTTGATCAGCCAGTACCATCAAAAGTAAATTATGAAATTACTGATGAACTGCTTGGCGTAGGAGATAAAAGAACTAAGTATCAGTGGAATATTGATGCTGTCAAAACATTAAAGAAGATTGAAAGCGAAGGCAGAAGTGCTACAGAAGAAGAACAGAAGATTCTATCTAAATATGTTGGATGGGGAGGACTTTCAGAAGTTTTTGATCCATCAAAGACGAGCTGGAACAGAGAATATAAAGAACTTCAGAACATTCTTACTGATTCTGAATATTCTGCAGCAAGTGAAAGCACACTGACTGCATACTATACTCAGCCAGTTGTTATCAAAGCAATATATGAAGCACTTCACAATATGGGGTTTGAAAAGGGAAATATCCTCGAACCTTCAATGGGAACAGGAAACTTCTTTGGCCTGCTTCCAAAGAAATTTGAAAAATCAAAACTTTATGGTGTAGAAAAGGATTCACTGACTGGCAGAATTGCTCAACAGCTTTATCCTAATGCAACTGTAAAAGTCTGTGGCTATGAGGAATCGAATTATTCAGATTCCTTTTTTGATGTTGCAGTAGGAAATGTTCCTTTTGGAAATTTCCAAGTCTATGACAGACAATATAACAAACTGCACTTCATGATCCATGACTATTTCTTTGCAAAGACAGTTGATCAGCTTAGAACTGGCGGAATTATGGCATTTATTACTTCCAGTGGAACGATGGATAAGGAAAATTCCACAGCAAGGAAATATCTGGCTGAAAGATGTGATCTTTTAGGTGCTGTCAGACTTCCAAACAATGCATTCAAGGCAAATGCAGGTACAGAAGTGACATCAGATATTATTTTTCTCAAGAAGCGTGAAACTCTGAATCCAAATACTGAATCTTGGGTTGATGTTTCTACAGACCGTAATGGCCTGACGTACAATTCCTATTTTGTGGACCATCCAGAAATGGTACTTGGAACGATGAAAGAGGTAAGCGGTCAGTTTGGAATGACACTGACATGTGAACCAGATACAGAAACATCATTAGAAGAACAGTTACGCAAAGCAATTAAAAATATTAATGGAAGCTATGAAGAATCTGTTCTTACGACAAATGACAATGATCTGGATAATGTAGATGAAACTGTGCATACAATTCCTGCTGATGACAATGTACAGAATTTTTCTTTCTGTGAAAAAGACGGTACGCTCTACTACAGAAAAGACTCTGTAATGGAAGAATGGAAAGGAAATAAAACTGCAGAAGAAAGAATCAAAGGACTGATCAAGGTTCGTGATGCAGTCAAGGAACTGATAGAAGCACAGGTCGAAAATATTGATGATGAAGGCCTGAAACAGTATCAGGAAGTGCTTAATACTGAATATGATACATACACAAAGAAATACGGACTTCTTTCGAGTGTAGGAAATAGAAATGCATTCAAGGATGATGCAAATTATCCTCTGCTGCTCTCACTTGAAAATCTTGATGATGATGGGAATCTTGTGTCAAAAGCTGATCTGTTTACAAAAAGAACTATCAGCAGATATGAGCCAGTTACTTCATGCGAGACTTCAAATGAAGCAATGATTCTTTCACTTAATGAAAAAGCACAGATTGATCTTGAATATATGAGTCAGCTCTGTGGAAAGAGTGAAGAAACAATGATTGAGGATCTGAAAGGAATTATCTATCAGGATCCAAAAACAAAGAAATGGCAGACAAAAGATGAATATCTAAGTGGAAATATCAAAGAAAAGCTGATCATGGCACAGTACTATGCCGAAAGTGATGAAAAATGGCAGGCAAATGTAGATGCTCTTGAAAAGGCAATGCCTAAGAGAGTTGAAGCATCTGAACTGGAAGTAAAACTTGGTGCGACTTGGGTTGATGACAGATACTACACTGAGTTTCTTCATGAAAAGCTGAATGCAATGTCATGGCAGAGACTGGATGTTACCTATTCTGAAATATCAAATGAATTTGTTGTAGACGGATTCAGAAGAGGTGATGCACTGTATACTGCAACATACGGAACAGGCAGAATGAATGCAGTCGATGTTTTTGAAAATGCAATCAACTTCAAATCTCCAAAGGTATACGACAAAGTAGATGACAGAAGCATATTCAATGCAAAAGAGACAATGCTCATAAATCAGAAGATGAATATGTTCAGACAGGAGTTCAAAGACTGGATCTTTGCAGATCAGGATAGAAGAGACAGACTTGTAGACAAATACAATGAACGATTCAATACAACAAGACCAAGAGAATATGATGGATCACATCTGATTTTTCCAAACATGAATCCGTCTATCAAACTCAGACCTCATCAGCTTGATGCAGTGGCTCACGTACTGTATGGAGACAATACAATGCTTGCGCATGTTGTAGGTGCAGGAAAGACTTATGAAATGATTGCTTCATGCATGGAAAGTGAACGACTGGGACTTTCTCAGAAAGCTCTGTTTGTTGTTCCAAATCATCTGACAGAACAGTGGGGAGCTGATTTCTTGAAGCTCTATCCATCAGCAAAGGTTCTTGTAGCTAAAAAGACAGACTTTACACCGCAGAACAGAAAGGCATTCTGTGCAAGAATTGCAACTGGTAACTATGATGCAGTAATCATCGGACATACACAGTTTGAAAGAATCCCACTTTCCAATGAAAGACAGGAAAGCTATCTGAGAGCACAGATTGATGAAATCACAAATGCTATTCAAAGCGAAAGTTCACCATTTGGCGGACAGAAAGCATCAGTCAAGGCACTCGAGAGAACAAAGAGAGGTATTGAAAGAAGATTAAAGAAACTTTTAGATACTAAGAAAGATCAGATTGTTACATTTGAACAGCTTGGCATAGACAGACTGTTTGTAGATGAAGCTCATAACTATAAGAATGGCTTCCTTTATACCAAGATGCAGAATGTTGCAGGAATCAACAATACAGAATCGAATAAAGCATCTGACATGCTTCTGAAATGCAGATACATGGATGAAAAGACAGGCGGTAAAGGTATTGTTTTTGCAACAGGAACACCAATTTCAAATTCAATGACAGAACTTTATATCATGCAGAACTACCTGCAGCATGATCTGCTCAAGAGAATGCACATCAGTTCATTTGATGAATGGGCATCTGTCTTTGGAGAAACAGAAACTGGCATTGAACTTGCCCCAGAAGGAACTGGATACAGAATGAAAACAAGATTTTCAAAATTCTACAATATTCCAGAACTGATGTCTGTTGTGAAAGAAAGTTTTGACATTAAGACAAGTGATCAGCTTGAACTGCCAGTACCAGATGCAGAATATACAAATGTTGAACTTCTTCCATCTGAATTTCAGAACATATATGTCAAGGATCTTGCTGACAGAGCAGAAGCAGTCAGAAATGGCAGTGTTGACAACAGTATCGACAATATGCTCAAGATTACAAATGACGGGCGAAAGATAGCTCTCGATCAGAGAATGATTGATGCATCTGTTGGAGACTATGAAGATTCAAAAGTAGAAGCATGTGCTGAAAATGCATATGCAATCTATGAAAAGACAAGAGATCAGAAATCAGCACAGGTTATTTTCTGTGATCTGTCTACTCCAAAGGCTGATGGAACATTCAACGTATATGATGAAATGAAGAAAAAGCTGACAGAAAAGGGAGTGAAAGAAGAAGAAATAGAATTTATTCATTCTGCTGATACAGAAAAGAAAAAGACTGAACTTTTCAGAAAGGTAAATACTGGAGATGTCAGAATCCTAATTGGATCAACTGCCAAGATGGGTGCAGGAACAAACATTCAGAGTAAACTCATAGCTCTGCATCATCTGGATATTGGATGGAGACCGAGTGATCTTGAACAGCGTGAAGGAAGAATTATCCGTCAGGGCAATGAAAATGAAAAGGTATATATCTACAGATATGTCACAAAGAATACCTTTGATGCATATATGTGGCAGCTGATTGAAAACAAACAGAAGTTTATATCACAGATCATGACAAGCAAGTCTCCTGCAAGAACGTGCAATGATGTAGATGAAACAGCATTAAGCTATGCAGAGGTCAAGTCACTTGCAACTGGAAATCCACTGATCAAGGAAAAGATGGAAATAGATGTTGATGTAGAAAAACTGAAACTTCTAAAGAGATCATTTCAGCAGGCAAAATGGCAGATGGAGAGTGAAGTCAAATCAAGATTTCCTGTCGAAATTGCACAGAGGACTCAGACTGTAGAGGATATTCGCTGTGATCTGAATGCATACAGAAAATTCAAAGATAATAATGAAGATTTTGAAATTACTCTTCTTGACAGAAAATATACCAATAAAGAAGAAGCAGGAACAGAAATTATTAAAATCTGTGATTCATTTGGACTTCAGATCGAAGGACACTGGCAACAGATTGGTTCTTACCATGGCTTTGATGTTGCAGTAAAATCATCCACGTATGGAGAAGGTTTTTCATACAGTGTTGGTCTGCAGGGGAAGAAATTCTACACTGGGCAACTGAACAGACGCTCGAAAAAGGAAAATATTTCAAGAATTGATTCAATTTTTGAAACTATTGAAACACGCATGAGCAGTGAAAATAAGCTGCTTACAGAAGCTGAACACAATCTTGAAGTTGCCAGAATCGAAGTTACAAAGCCTTTTGCTCAGGAAGAGGAACTTCAGAAAAAACTTGCAAGACAGGTTGAACTGAATGACCTGCTGTCAATGGATAATATCAGTGAAGAGGAAAGTCAGGACGAAGAACCAAAGGCAGTAGATCTGATCGAATCTCATCAGTTTGAAGCTGATGATGACGATGTAACTGTAGAATTTGAAAATATGATTCTATATATCACCAGAACTGAACAGGATCCCGCAAAGGTTGATTACTACTTCAATGACAGAGAAACTGGATGTATGAAAGACTGTGGATCTTGGTTTGATGATTACTACTTTTCTGCAGATTTAAAAAAAGCAGTGAAAGCTGTTATAAAAGAAAAAGATATTACAGAACAGATACTCTCAGTAAACGATGGAGACCGATTTGAAGAAATAACTGGAACTTTGCCAGTACGTCAAAGTGGCGGACAGTCTATGTGACTTCCGCCATTTATTTATGACGGGCGAAACGCCCACCAAAATGAAATGAGGTGATCTTATGACTGAAAAAAAAGATGATTGGGAAGTAATAGAAGAATGCAATGATGAGGAAGGAAATCCAACCTCTTGGGGAAAAATATTAAGGCACAGAGAAGGAAAGTATCCCGACTTTATATTTATCAGCACATATGGGGACAGATTTAATGTCGAAATATATAACGCATATGATGAAAATGTGGTTATTAAATCATGTGCAACATTTAATCGTGCCAGAAAATGGGCGGATGAATATATCAGAAAATATGGAGATAGCTTTGGAGAGGAGGAAGATATGAATTATGATGAAAAACTGACGAATCAATCAAACGAAACAAAGTACGGAATGGTTTATGACAAGGCAGTCAGTCAGCTTGAAAATAAAATTCCAATGATACAGAAACTGTATGATCTTACAAAGAGAATTGATGAAACTCGTATTCATCCTGACAAGGTTGCATATGGAATCTGTCAATGGGACAGTCATACAAACAGTCTGCTTCTCAGAGAGTCTTTATACAGACGAACAGTATGTGTTGGATGTGATGATGGAAAAATCACATTCAGTGGCGATTATATGACGATAGATGACAAAGTTCGTCTGCTTACAAAGATTACAAATGAATTTTCAAGATTTGAGGACTATGAGCTTAACAAGCTGCAGGAAAGACTTGAACAGAGAAATGAGATAGGTGAAAAAATGAATATTGATGAAAACAGTGATGCAGTTTATCTTGCACACAGACTTAACAGGTTCTACAGTGACTTTGACCCATATGACTATGCTGATCAGGAAGAAAATGGAACAGCCATGGAACTGGTTGAAGATGGTGTGAATTTTCATAATGCACTGGAATCACTGGAAGATATGAATTTTGATCATATTGCAGATTTTCTCAGGGAAGTCATCGAGGATCAGTCAGAAAATGATAATGATTCACTTTTAAAGGAAGCACAGTCGATTTTAGAAGATCTGGAGAAATATGAAAAAGGGATTGCGATTGACCGTGAAGTAACTGCTGCACAGAAAATAGCGTAGAGAGGTATTGAAAATGTTCGAAAATGAATTTTACGATGAACCATTCGGAGAACTTGATGAAGAAGAAATGAGAAAGTTTGAAGCTGCTGTGATGATTGAGGAATTAAATGGTAAATCAATTTCAATGAAGGATATGAATTTTATTGTAAGGAATTTACCGTCAGATATGAATGTCATTATCAGTGATGGAGGAAATGACTATGGCAGAATTGAAAGAGGTTAATGTAAGGCTGAAACTTGAAGAAGGGGACAGTCTTTTTTCAAGTGAAGCAATCACGAATCCTCAGAAAGCAGTAAAACTGATCAAGCAGATGATGGACAGTCTAGACAGAGAAGAAGTGATTGTTGTGAATCTGGACAGTCAGTTCAGGCCACTCAATTACAATGTGGTAGCAATTGGAGATACAGAACATTGTAACGTTAATATAGGAAATGTGTTCAAAAGTGCGATTTTGAGCAATGCTTCTAAACTGTTAATGTTTCATAATCATCCAAGCGGATCTCTTTCTCCGTCAGCTGATGATGATCAGATTACAAAAGCAATTGCAGGTGCAGGATATTTATTAGGGATTCCACTTCAGGATCACATCATCATTGCACCAAATACAAACAATATTTATTCATACAAGCATGACCGCCCTATTATCGTTGATTATCCAAGCAACTATGTTAATGATTCAATAAGGCAGGCAGTGGCTGAGGTCCGTACTGAATATGATATTGATGAAAATAAAGAAGAGGAAAAGCAGAAAGATACTGTTAATCTGAAGCCTGTTTCAAAAGGTATTCATACTGCAAGTGAAATCAAAGATGCATACAGAAAGGAAATTGCTGATGCTTTTCTTAAGGTTTTGAATGAAGAAGATCCTGAAGAGTCTTTGAAATGGATCAGAGAATGGACTGTAAGGCCAAAACCGTTCAATTATGTTTCAAATGCTAAATACAGAGGTCTGAACAGTCTGTTTCTGAATATCGTGTGTGAAGAAAAAGGATATAAGGATCCAAGGTTCCTTACATGGAATCAGATTTCAAAAATCAAAGGTGCTCATGTACGTAAGGGAGAAGAAGCAACACGAATCTTCTACTGGCAGTCAAGAGATACAACAAAAAATCCAAGAGAAAAAGGATGGCTGATTTCATTTGATGAACAGGCAAGACTTATCCGTGAAGAAGGCAGAAGTGCTGATGAGTTTTATCCAGTTGCCTATGCACATGATGTTTTCAATGCAGAACAGTGTGAAGGTCTGAAACAGTGGATTGAACCAGAAAGAAACAACGATGTATCTCAGGATGAATATGTTGACAGAATTATTGAAAGCATGAATATTCCTCTGATCAGTGAAGGGGAGAGCTGCTTCTATCGTCCATCAACGGATGAAATACACATGCCGCCAAAGGAAACATTCAGCAGTTCCTATGCCTATAACTCAACACTGCTTCACGAGCTGACACGTGCAAGTGGAAGTGAAAAAAGACTGAATAGAGATATTGAGAATACTTTTGGTGATCCAAACTATGCATTTGAAGAATTGATTGCAGAGATGGGTTCTGCACTTGCTTCTGTTTCTATTGGCAGGCAGGAGAATGATGAAGAAGCTATGAAAAAGCATCTTGAAAATCATAAGGCATATGTCAAAAGTTGGAGAGAATACATCACAAATGATCCATCAGTTGTAGAAAAGGCATTGTATCAGGCACAGCTTGCAACTGACTATCTTGATGCAAATGGTGGAGTGATTTCAATAGAAGAGTTTAACAGACTTCATAAAAAAGACAGACTTGAACTGTATGAAGATGATGGGAAAATCAATGTTTATCATATTTCAAACGAAAAGGACCTGTCAGAACAAACGGTCAGCAGTCTGGACTGGCTGAATGAAGAAAAAGAAGAAGAGCATCAGTCTTTTTCACGACAAAGGATGTAAGAAATGAATGAGATTCTAAAGAAATACAGAGAGATGGGACTGAATGACTTTCAGCTTCAGGAAATTGAAGAAGGTCTGAAACACGGTCTGTCTGTAAATCAGATAGAAATCTATGCAAAAGACTGCTATGACAACATGCAGATGCAGGAAATCAGACTTGGTTTGGAACATGGACTGTCTGAACCTCAGATGGCAGTCTTTCTTCATCCAAATATTTCCTACGAAGAGATGCGTTACAACAGACAGCAGATTGAAGATCTGAATGTCATTAACGAACATGCAAATGCTGATCTGCTGAAAAAACGTATCTCGATCATAGGAAGAGTATTAATTGTAATTGCAGTGATTGTTGCAGTAGGTGCAGGTCTGTATGTCGGAAGAGAATACATTCAGGCAGAATTTCAGACAATTGAACTTGAACTGGATGAAGAAGAAGCAACAGTCAATTATGGAGATTCCTTTATTCCTCTTGAACATGTTAAGAACTATACAAAAGAGGATGGTGTAGAACTGATACTTCCACAGGAAATAGACACAAAGAAAATAGGAAAGCAGACACTGATCTACACAGTAAAAAACAAAATGAAATCAGTATCAAAAGAACTGGTCCTGAATGTAGTTGATGGAGATTCTCCAGTAATCAAACTGAATAAAAAAGAAGTAACACTGACGAGAGGAGAAGATGAGTTTTCCTGCAAAGCATATTTATCCAGTGCTGATGATACGGTTGATGGAGATCTGACAGACAGCGTGACCTGTACTTCAAAGGATACTGATGACGGAAAGGTATCAGAAAAAAAAGACAAGCAGACAGTTGAATATTCTGTAAAGGATAAGGCAGGCAATGTTGGATCCGCTGAATTGATTTTGAAGTTCAATGATCCAAAACCAGAACCTACTCCTGTTATTATCTATCAGAACAGCGGAAGCGGAAGAACATCGAGCAATGGTTCATCAGGAGGTGGAAACAGTGGTTATGCTGCACCTCAGCCTGCACCTCAGCAACCTGCACCTCAGCCACAGCAGTCACACGGAACACAGTATTTCATGTTCTCTGATGGATATGATTTTGATTCTGCATACAATGCATGTGTTGCAGCAGGATCAGCACATGGAGCTTACTCATGCAATCCACTGATGAGTGATGATATTTACACAGGATACAGACTTGATTACTGATGTAGAAAGTCTGTTTTTTACTGCCATGGGCGAATCGCCCACGTGAAGAGGTACTTACAATGAATAAAAAAGAATATGACAAGAAGATAGGAGAGGTTGCAGAAATGATTATTACAAATTTTGAACCAGTTCTGTTGAACAATTCCTTTCATGGGCTGAAGCATCTTGTTGATCACTACTGCAAAGACTATGATGTCGATATGAGCAGATTTACATGTAAAGAAATCATGTATCAGATTTTAAAGACTTATGAAATCAGACGTGATACTTCTGACATTCGATTTATTAATGTAATTTCAAAAAGAAAAGATGAAGAGTTCTGCATAAATACTTATGAACAGACTGGTATTCTGTACAACGCTTTATCAAACAAGAGGTTATTATGAGTCAGATTTTTCCAAAGAGATTTTTAAATGTTGAAGATGTGCATGAAGGATATAAAGTATATCTTCCAGACAATGAACAATTCAGAGGAGAATTTTTCTTCTGTCGATATATGGAACTGGATGTATCTGAGGAAGGATATGAATTTCTTATATCAGCATCAAGACAGATAAAAATATTCAATACAGAAAAAAACACATTCCGCAACATCAAGTGGAATATTCTAGAAGAAAGATTAGAAAACAATTTGAAAGAAGAGGGTATTTAAAATGAATAAATTATCAAATGTAAACAGTTTAGTAAATGTACAAATGGCAATTGATTTAAACGGATTTAAAACATGGATCGATGGATTTCTTTCTCCATTGCTTGATATCTGTCTATGGGCAGTGCCAACTGTAACTATTATTTATATTTCAATCATGGGATTCAAATGGTTTGGAAAAAAGAGTGAGGATGAGCAGGTAAAGCCATTCTGGGCAACTGTAAAAGATGGGGTAGTTGTAGCGGTAATCGTTGAAGCAGCAGCTATGATTCTCAAGATTTTTGGTGTTAACTGATAACAGATGAAAGTTTTTATTCTTCCAAAAAGAAATGAGGTGATCTTATGGATTTGATTCAAGGCGGAGTGCGTTGGATTCTATGGAATATTGCAAGAGGAATGCTTAAAATCACGGATTTCATGTTTGATATTGTGACTTCACTGTTTAAAATTGGAATCAATGATTTTCCTTGGATATGGAAAGTCTACTGGATTTTTGCAGGTGTTGTCGGTGTATTTATTGCAGGCAGACTTACTGTAATTCTCTTCAAGAGTTGGTATGACGAGTCACCGATGCAGAAGCTCAGCAACGGAACTGTTTTCTTCAGGGTTGTTGCATGTGCATTGATTCTCACTCTAGTTCCAGTAGCAATGCCAGTCGTTTCAGAAATAGCGACAAATTCTACAATGATCCTTAATGCAAATGATACAAAACCGTCCGATATTCTAATAGAGGGCGGATTAGCTGATTTTACGAGTGATCTCAATAACTATACGCAGATAGAACTTGAGGAAGGTCAGCATATCGTTGATGTTATAACTGGAGACTGGGATTCAATTAATGAACAGACTACAGTAGAAGGATCAAACAAAAAGTCATATAAATATTTTTCAGATCTGGCTAATTTACTTTTGACGATAGTTATTTCAGCAATGTGTCTTTATGCTTTTCTCATGCTTTCACTGCAGATTGTTCAAAGACTTATAGGACTTCTTCTGAAGATTATCATTGCACCATATGCACTGAGCGGACTTGTTGATCCAGATGATAATGGTGCATCTGCGTGGATGCGTCTTACACTGGCTGATTTTATTGGTGCAATCGGGCAGATAACGCTTGTCTGGCTGAGTCTTAACATAGTAGCAAATCTTCCAAGTGGTCTTAATTATGTAGCAAAGGCTATTTTCTTTATCGGCTGCATAATGGCAATTATTATTGCACCTAGTGGAATTGCTCAGTTGCTTGGATCTGATGTTGGAGCACAGACTGGAATGCAGATGATGCAGCAGTTTATGGCTCTCGGTGGAATGGTAAGAACTGGGCAGGCAGTTGCCAGTGGTGCATTGGGATTCGCTAAAAGTGTAGGCGGTTCTGTTGCAGGTGGTGTAAAAACTGGTGCCTCATGGGGTGTTTATGGACTTGGACAGGCTATGGGTGCCAGAAGCCTTAATCCTAATACTCCTAAAGGTGGATCTTCTAATGGTGGAGGTAGCTTTCCTGATGGTGGCGGTTCTTCTGATGTTGGAGGAGGCAGTGGAGGATTTGATGGCGGTGGATCTTCTAATGGTGGAGGTGGTGTTGCACCATCATTCAACTCCAGTAATTCAAGTTCCTACAGTGGAGGTGTCTCAGACAGTGGAAGTGATCCAACTGAAATGGAATATGCAGGCTCATTTGATCAGGGTGTAAATTCTATGCAGTCAGCAGGATTTTCTGTCGGAACTGATGGTGTTCTCCACTATGATGATGGAAATGTTACAAATGGACAGCTTCATGTTCCATTTACAAAAGTTGGAGTTAAACCGGGTGGTATGGCAGGCTACTTCGCTTCGCATCTTTATCAGGCTTCTGCAAGACGTATTTTTACTTCTGAAGCTCAACGACAGAAAATCAAGGCAAATACTGCTCCAATAGATAAATTCAACAACATGAAGAATAATGTGAGTGGTTTTGGAAATGCCATGAAAGAAAGTGCAAACAATATTGCTCAAAGAAAAATAAATATGGCTAACAGGCAGGCTGAAGGATGGCAGAAGATAATAGATCATAATTCAGTTTCTCTTGATGATTACAATGGAGGTGTAACAGATGGAATCAGATGACGGACAGATTATATTTAATGCTCCAAAGAACTTTAAGCAGGGCAGACTTCTATTCAACAGGTTCAGACCTGTTGATCTTGCAGTCAATATTGGATGTGTATGTTTTTCACTGCTTTCTACGCTTATCTATCTGACAAAATATGAGGACATTTCTATTCAGATTGTCCTTTTATTTATTGCTCCTGCAGTTCTTTCACTATGTCTGACAATGCCATGCGGTGTATATCACAATATTCTTACGGCACTTGTCAACGAAATTAAATTTCAGACGAAAAACAATACATATATTTGGGAAGGAATCTATAAAGATGACAACTACAAAAAGAATTAGAAAGATGACAAAGCTTGAAAGAGCTGAAAAAAAGAACATTGATCACAACAAAAAACTTGCTACAAAAGCAAGAAAAAAACTGTCTACAACTCTTAACTGGATGGATGTAAAAAAAGTTGATCATGACTGCATTATCATCGAACGTAATAAAAAGAAGTATTACATCAAAGGAATCAAAATCAAACCTCATAATCTGTTTTTAGATGAACAGGCTATTCAGATGCAGTGGCTTGAAAAAATAAGATTTGCATACAATCAGCTGAACTGTGATCTGTGGTTTGGATTTGTATATTCTCCAGTAAATCTGGATGCATATCTTAATGAACTGAATGCACAGATTGCATATGAAGAAGATCCACATGTAAAAACATGATGCATGACGATCTGCAGAAGGCATATGACTTTGAAAAATATCATGCTGAAAAAGAATTTTTCCTGATGATCAGAGATGATGATCAGAAACGTCTGTTTAAGAATCTAGAAGATCTGTATACAAACTGGGTAAACAGTGACTTTGAACCAGTCATTCTGAATCAGAGAGATTATTATTCTTATCTGATGTATACGTTTGAGAATACTCTTATCAATGACTATGTATTCTCTAGAGGACTATTTACATATGAGAACATTTCTCAGGAGTATGATGCAGTAAACAATAAATACGTTACACTGGACAAAACAAATGATTTCAGACAGTATGGAGATCCAATCTACAATATCAAGAATGATGCGGATCTGAATCTTATTCAGAGAAGCAAACTTGCACCAACTGCATTGAAGATACATAGAGACTGCATTGAAATGGGAGACAAATGGATTAAAAATCTTCTAGCAATTAATCTTCCTGCAGTATATGGTCCTGCAATTTTAACGCAGTATCTCAATGATCCAAACGTAAAGGTGTTCATGTCAGTAAAACACAGTGATTATGAGCTAACAAAGATGCTTAACAAAGACTACAACAAACGTCTAGATCAGCTTTCAAAGTCACAGGATGAAACTGAAAAGCGGAGAATCGTTCAAGCATTGCAGTCTCAGAAATCATACATTGATGATGTTGTAAGAAAGAATGACAAGACTTTCAATGTAACTATCATTTTCAGAGTAAGTGGGGAATCAAAGAAAGAAGTAACAGAAAGAGCAAAACGTCTGAAAGAAAGACTGATGACAGAAGGATGGCAGGTGCAAGGTGTTGCAGGACTTCAAGAGGGACTTCTCAAATGTGCGACTCCTTTATTTGTTAACAATGGAATCGAACCAATCATTGAAGAAAATATTGGTTTTCCACTGACTTCCGATTCTATTGCAGGTCTCTATCCATTTATCTTTGAAACACTGTATGACAAGAAAGGTATTCTTCTTGGAGAAGAACTCCAGAATGGCGGAAAGATTGTAATCGATCCGTATTATTACATTCATGAACCAAAACTTGCATCAAGAAACAATAGAATCAATGGAAACTTTGTCATTGTAGGTACTGCAGGAAGTGGAAAGACAACTGCAACAAACCTTTTGATCAGAGACTGCATCAAAGAAAAGAAGCTTACTATATGGATTGATCCAGAGAACAAAAATGACAAGCTGACAAAACATTATGGTGGTACATTTATTGACTGGGGAAAAAAAGGAAATATTATCAATCCATTCGATCTGAAGCCAATTTCATTTGATGAAGATGATGACTCATACAGTGAAGATGATGTCTATGATACTGATCAGGCAATAAAGAACAATATTGAAGATATCAAACAGATTTTTGCTTATCTCTATCCAAATATTTCTGACAATGAACTTTCATTAATAGGAAGTATTGTAATTGGTGCATATGAAAAGGTGGGAATCTGTCCAGATGAGAATGGAAAATATCCATCATTCAAGACAATGACAGTTGAAGATATGCCAACATTTTCTGAGTTTGGATCTGCACTTGAAGATGCAATTCAAGTTGGTAAGGAAGTAAAAGATGCTGAGGTTGTAATTGATGCATTAAAACGTTTGGAAATCAAACTCATGTCTATTCTGAATGAATGGAGTGTTTACTTTAATGGCCATACAACTGTAAAGCCACTTGATTCAGAAAGGAATATTATTTCCTTTGGAACAAAGAAACTTCAGGTAGTATCTGAACAGCTGCAGAAAGCACTGTATCACATCATGTTTACTTATTCATGGACACTATGTTTAGATGAAAATGTAGAATCGGCATTTATTGTTGATGAAGCTCATACAATTGTTCTTAAAGGTCAGCTTGCAAGTCTATTGTCTCAATTTGTAAGACGTTCAAGAAAGTACAAGAACTGCATGTTCATTATTACTCAGGAACCTAGAGACTTTGCTGATGAAAGAGTTCTGACAGATGGCAAGGCTATTTTCAATAACTCAGCTTATAAGTTGGTACTGGGTTTAAAACAGGATGCCTGCATGGAATTACAGAAACTCGAAAGAATCAATGAATCAGAATCATTCTGGATCCAACATTTCACACAAGGATGTGCATTGCTTATTGTAGGGGACAGACGTATTCCAATTCATGTGATAGCAACAAAGGCTGAACTAACAGAAATGGGAGCAATGTTCTCTTAATATCTTTCGTGGGCGAAACGCCCACGAAAACAAAAAGGAGGAATAAATGACACTTGCGATTGGAAGTCAGAACAAAAAACATACTGGTGTAAAGATAGCACTCGCAACAGTGTTATCTTTTTCTTTAATTATGATGCCAGTTATCACTGTTGCAACAACTGCTGCACTGCCAGTAATTGCAGTGGAAATGGTTATTGACTGGGTGAAAGACTGGTTTGATGTAGATGTTGAACAGAGAGCAAATGACTGGTTTGATTCCGAATATTCTACTTTCCAGTCATATTCAGTAGAAGAATATCCTCAGATCTACTTTGCAGAAGCAATCTCCTGCTATTACTACATAGGATACGGATATTCAATTTTTAATGAGAATATGACAATGGATATGTATATGTACTACTTTTCACAAGGATATACAGAAGATGAAATCTATGACATGCTAGAAACATATACAGGAAATACTCTCAGAGATGATTCTGCACTGCCTTGGAGACAGAACATGAGACAGAACATTTCCAGTCTCACAGCAAAGTTTAGAAATGCATCCAATGGCAGTTCAACTGCAGGAAGTGGAACTGCTTCATCAGAATCTGTTGAAAATGCTATTCAGTGGGCAATAGCAATTGCAAATGATGACAGTCATGGATACTGTTGGCGGCATCGACTGGAAAATGAGTTTGACTGTTCATCTCTTGTATGCAGAGCATTGAGAGATGGCGGAGGATTTAATATTTCATCAATAACAAGTACACATAACATGATCTCAGTAATCACTGCATCTGATTCACATTGGACTTGGATTCCACGCTCTGAACTTGGAGACATTTCAAAGGTTGCTGTTTTAAATGATGCATCATCACTTCAACGTGGAGACATTCTTTTAAATATTCAGTCTCATACAGAAATCTATTTAGGTGGCGGACAGAATGTAGGTGCTCACATGAATTACACTGCTGATGGTAAAGGTAAAGGTGTCTACTGTGACGGAAGTGCAATTGACCAGAGAGATCTTTCAGGAAAAGAAGTTAGTGTTGACAGTTACTGGGACGATCACTGGGATGGTGTTTTGCGATATGTAGAATAGGAGCTTATTATATGGAAGATGATAGAGGAAAAATAATCAGAAGTGCAATAATAGCAGTTTGTATTCTGATTTCAATCTGCTTTGCAGTTGCAGTTGTAAAAGTATTTTCTAAGCCTGCACCAGAGAAACCGACAAGTGCAGAACAGGAAATTTATCAAGGTGGCGATCCAGATTCAGAAGAACTCAGTGAAGAAGATAAAGAGATTCTGAAACTTACAGAACTTGTAGGAAAAGAACTTGAAGGAACAGGAACAGAGCAATTAATTGACAAAGATTTTATGACTGAAGGAGACAACTGGAGAGATGTAATGAAAGAAGCATTCAACTATGGATATGAGAGCAGCAGTCATTTTACAGTCACAAGGCTATACAATGATAACCATATTTTGAATGGTTTCAGAGTAGCTAATTATTACAGTGGAGACGGACAGTGAGTTTCGTCTCTTTTTACATGGTGGGCGTTCCGCCCACGTGAAGAGGAAATTAAAATGAATGAAACTTTAAAGCTGAAAAGAACAAAAGAATTTTTCAGAAAGAAAATAGAAGAGGAGGCGTTTTTATGTCAGTAATTTTAGGCGAATTTCCAAAAAACGAAAAAGTCAGCGATTGGCTGCAAAAAGGATACACTATTGAATTGGCCAAGAAAGAATTCAGACCAATTGCTATTAACGGGAAAGATTATGAAAATATCAGAAATTATCTTGAAAACATCGCAGAAGATGATTTATCTGCGGTTGCAAGCTTGCATTTTTTCCCGGCTAAAGACAATTCTTTGCAGCACGCACTTTTAGATTTCAAAACGCATCGTAATAAATGGTATGTAACCACAGATAATAAGGGTAATCAGCTATTATTTGGCGAAATCTATTGTTTGTATGTAAACAAATGGAATGATGATTATAACGAATACGATGCCATGCTCATGTACAAAAAACATGATCTCATGAGCAAAGAAGAATTCGATTTTGCACTATCGAATATCAACAAAAAGAGCTGATCATTTTTAAGAAAAGAGGAAGCATGTATAAGAAATGATGGGCGTTCCGCCCACGTGAAGAGGAAATTAAAATGGATAACAACAGAGAAAAAGATTTTGTTTCTTTTTATTTAGGGACAAATCTGCTTCATGATGAACTTGATCAAAGCTGCGATTCTAATGAAGCTTATGAAAAGTGCAATGCAGTTGCAAAAGCATTTTTCAAAGCAGAATTAGATGAAGGGAATAATAACTATGAGAACTGGCAGGAAAGGCTTGAGACATTTCTCGAAACGTATGATTCAGAGATTTCAGAGTACATCAACTGTCATGACAAGACCAGAGTATTGAATTTGTTCAATGAACCAGTATATGAAATATGGCAAATCAAAAACAATCTGAACAGCAGTGATAGCAGATATCTTAGATTTTCTTCTTTTGACAATCTTAAAAGGAATAATCTTGATTTCAGTTTTGATAACTATGAATGTGTGTATTCTGGAATTGATTGTGAAACATCAGAAGAGATCTACACAAAATACAATTCAAATGACATGCCATTCGACTTTACTGGTCACTCTTTATCAGTGTCAGATGTAATTGTGTTCAAAGAGAATGATGAGGTTTTACATGCTGATTATGTTGATGCTTTCGGAATGAAAGATGTAACAGAAGCAGCAAAGACATTCTTCGAAGCAATTCCAATTTCTCATGATCATGAAATTGAAGAAGCAGTGAACAGAATGAACCATCTATGTATTGCTCAGAATATCAAAGATGAATTTAGAGAAAACAAGAATGTAATGGTTTCGCATGAAGATGGATCTGTCAGTGAATGTGATGAAGAAACAAAAAAACTGATTGACAGAATTGAACAGGAAAAAAACATAACTGTTTATCATGTAGTGGAATCAACTATTGGTCTTGGAGAAAAGCAATTCAAAGTTTCTTATTTACTTGATGTCGGAAATGATGAGCAGGAGGAAGATTGGTACTGGGAAAGACACGGATGGGAACAAGGGATAGTTTCTTCTGTGTATGGCTACAACTGGGATGAACCATGGAGATCTGAATTTGGAAGTATTACAGTCTCACCTAATGGAGAAGGTGGTCTTTTTAATGATGGAATTGGTTATGATTTTGAAACTGCTTTTGAGTTTCAGAACCACAGTCATAATCAAATGATGTGATTCGTGGAATATCGTTTAAAGAAACGTTGTGTTCGCTATTCTTAAAAAAAAGGTCGGTTTTTCTATCGAAAAATCTTAAAGCAGGTTAAGGAGTTTGTGTTCACTTCGTTCCAAAACTCGGTGAGAACAATCGAGCAATGCTCGATTTTTTCGCTTAAATACGCTGAAATTTCGTGTGTTCATTATGAACGGAATTTTGCTTGTGTTTGTGTTCACTTTTTTCGTCTGTGTTCACTATGAACACAAGTTTTTTCGGTTTTTGTGTTCACTTTATTTCGTCTGTGTTCACTGTGAACACAACTTATTACAATTTTGTGTTCGTGATGAACACATTTATTAAAGGAGAATTTATGGCAAAACAAAGTACTTTTTCAATTCGCTTAGATGATGAAACATCTGCAATGCTGAATGAATTAGATAATATCTATAAAAAAGAAGCAGATAATTTTGGTATGAATAGTGCTTCAAAAAATCAAATAGTAAATGATGCAATAAGAGCTTACTATTCTCAAAAACTAAATTTATCTGGACATAGTGAAAATGGATATTTAGATTTGATGCGAGATCAAATTCAACAAGTAGTTGAACCAATGCTGCAAGGTAGTACTAAATTTTTAAAAGAACAGAATGAACAACTTATTGATTTAGCTGAACAAGCATTGATGGGAATGGTCAAACTTTCTCTGCAGGAAAAACTGAGTTTGTATGCACAAAAATGCGATACAGTTTCAAAAGAGGAAATAATAGGATTTTTAAAATCAAACTACAGCTACACGGAAGCAATCAACGAATATGCACTTTCATTGATCAATGGAGAAAACCAAGAAAAAAGTGAAAATGAGTAATTTTTGTTACGTGGGCGGAACGCCCACGTGAAGAGGAATATTATGAAAGAAATCAATTTAAATGGAATTGAAGAAAAGATTAAAGAAACAGAAAATGAGATAGAAGAGCTTGAAAAGAAAATAGAAATGCTCAAACAAAAAAATGAAAAGCTTATAGATTTCAAAAAGAAATATGTTGATGTACTAAATGAGTATAATTCAATTGAATCTGAACTAAATGAAGTTGAAATAAAAAAAGATGATAGTGAAATTAAAGATGATTCCACAAACGAAACTGAAAATGAGATTGATACTTCAATAGAAGAAAGAAACACTTCCGATTCTGTCAATCAGTTTCTAAATGAACTAGATCCTAATGCGAAGGAAGAAAATAAGGGAGAAGAAGAGAGCAAAGTACTAGATGAAAAAAAACCTTTAAATGATGATAAGGATGCTGAAACTGCTGTGAAGGAATCGCAAAATAATATTCAAAATGAACAGCCTATAAAAAGGAGTAATTTCATGAATAGCTTATTTAAACAAGAATAAACTAGCACAAGCAATGCTAGTTGAAAATATAAAAAGCTAGAGGAAATGAAAAATGCTGATGAGATCAGTCAGAATCAGAATACACTGCATGACGCATTTATCAAATTTCTTCTAGCTAGTTTAAAGTAGTAGAAAGTGAGAAAAGTCTTTCGTCTACTTAATCATTATACATCAAAAGCTGTTATACCAAAGAAATAGAGATAATTATCTGTATTGAACGTATAAAAAATGAATTAAACACCAAAAGTAATTGAGATTATATAGATTGTGTGCTAATATTGGATTGTGTAATATTATCTAGGGGGAGAATATATGTCTGTTACGGTATCTGTT
>JABLTL010154991.1_pt1 | contig 62917 bp, 58 predicted proteins | sample 7160151 | NCBI WGS metagenome assembly JABLTL01 (sample SAMN14651223, study PRJNA627086) | human gut metagenome | isolation source: feces | host: Homo sapiens | reverse complement strand
TTATTTGATATTTCATTAACTTTGTATTCTAGTATTGTAAGAGTAGTAGGATATGTAATTTTGTATTCAGTAGGTATTATTACTTGTAGATTGGTGTGCAAGATGGTTTTAATCTGTCCTAATTTAACTGTATATTTAAAGTTTTTTAAGATGCCAGTTAAATCTTTATTAGGTTTTAGTTTTTCAATTACTTTAAATTCAATCATGAAAAAAGTCCTCCTTTCTGTGATAAGAGAACTTTAAAGTTTTATATAAAATAAAAACTCACGAACTTTTAAGTCCGTAAGTTGATTTCAAATGGAGCAAGTGATGGGAATCGAACCCACGTCTAAGCCTTGGCAAGGCCTCGTACTAGCCGTTGTACTACACCTGCAAACAAATTGGAGGGGCCAGCCGGATTTGAACCGGCGATCGTGGAGTTGCAGTCCAATGCCTTACCAGCTTGGCTATAGCCCCATTTCTTTTCGTGCAACCAAATTATAACATATAATACCAGTAAATAGCAATAGTAATTTTTTATATTTTATGCAAAAAAATATAACAAGTTGCTATTTTTTCTAATAAAAAATTCATATTTTGTAAATAATATTACTAATAATGAGCCTATATAATCAATTTAACCTTGCAAGGTTAATAGTTTTTGGCCTATTAAAGATAAAATTGTAATAGGTGGTACAAATATGAAAAAAAGAAAGGTAATAGAAGCTATTGCAGAGAAAATTAATAATATAGTAAATGAAAGTAACGGAAAACTTACGGTAAATAAGATAGCATCTAAAAGTTGTCTTACCCAAAGTACTGTTCAACATATAATGGATAAAAGTTACAAGGATGTTAAACTATTAACCATTGTAAGATTATGTGATGGATTGGGACTCACTTTAAAAGAATTTTTCTCCGATGAACTTTTTGATAATATAGATAGAGATGACTAAGTTAAAAGACTTAGTTTTTTTATTAGAAAAATATGGTATAATTAACCTTGCAAGGTTAACTTTTTTGGAGGTAAGTTATGTCAACAGAGTTTAAATTATACAACGTGGATGATGAAGATTTATATAGAAATAAGTCACCAAAGGAAAAATTTGAGATACGAAAACAAATGATTGTTATGGCAAAAGAAAGGGGAATTAAACCAACAGCTAGATATTTTAATACTTATCCTGCAACTGTTAGAAGAATAATTAGGTTATATAATGAAAAAGGAGAAGAAGGACTTATTACTAAAAGATAGTAAGTTTTTTTTATTTGACATTCATTTTAAAAATGTGTAACTAAATATTTGAAAAATTCATAATAAATAATATAATAATATTATAGGAGATGAAACTTATGAAATATATTATAGATACAGATCCAGGAGTGGATGATGCAATTGCAATTATGCTTGGAATAAAAAATAAATTAGACGTAATAGCATTTACTTTAGCAAGTGGTAATATTCCAGCTTCTAAGTCGGAAAAAAACATAAAAATAATTCAAGAATTTTTAGGAACTAATATAAAAATGTATAGAGGCAAAAAAGAAAATAAATGTAATCATGAAACAGCTGAGTACGCACATGGTAAGGATGGATTAGGATATGCTGTTTTTACTGATTCTATGATAAGGGGCAAGTTTTCTAAAATGAAAGCTGAAGATTTGATAATCAGAGCATCTAAAAAGTACAAAGATGATTTAACGATTATTTGTCTTGGACCTTTAACAAACATAGCAAATGCCTTAAAAAAAGATCCTAAATTAGCTTATAGAGTAAAACACTTAGTTATAATGGGAACAACTTATGATCCAGAAGTTAAAAAGCCATACTTAGAATTTAATGTTAACGTGGATCCAGATGCTGCAAAAAGTGTTTTAATGGCACCTTTTGATGATATAAAACTAGTTACTCATGAGATAGGAGTTAAGTCATTTATAGAAAAAGATTATGTTTTAAATTTACGTAATTCTAATAATCTTTTATCAAGATTTGTTGGTTTGATATCGGAAAAATACATAGAATTTAGTTATGAACATTATAAAACAATAGGCCTTGGAACACCTGACCCTACAACGATAGCTAGCGTAATAGATCCAAGCATTGTTACGTTTAAGCCTTGTAATGTAAAAATTATATCTAATGGAAATGGAAAAGGTGAGTGCTTTATAACGCTTGTTGATAATAGTAACGTTAAAGTATCAACCGATTTTGATTTAGAAAAATTTAGAAAACTATTTAAAGAAACTTTTAACTAAGACATTTTTTAATGTCTTTTTAAATATACTTAATTAGGTGATTTTTTTGACTGATGAAAATATTTATTTAACTGCATATATAAAAGGTGATATATCTTCACCTAATTTAAATGGAATAGCATATTTTAAACCTTTTAAAGATGGGGTAATGGTAGAAGTAGAAGTGTCTAATCTTCCTGGATATAAATCATATGAACTTTTTCCAATTCATATTCATGATGGTAAAAACTGCGACTTATCAAGTGATGGTACGTTTTTAAACGTAGGAGAGCATTATAATCCAACTAATACTAGTCATCCTTTTCACGCTGGAGATATGCCTTTATTATTTTCTAATAGTGGTTATGCATACATGAAGTTTTATACAACTAGATTTAAAATTTATGATATAGAAGGTAAACTAGTTATAATTCATGAGGCTACAAGTGATAATAATGCTAAAACTTTTGGAAGAAAAATAGGATGTGGAAAAATAGTTAGGCATAATATATAAAAAAATATCAATTTGTATTTGATATTTTCTTTTCTTTTAAACACTTTATAAAAATAATTGTTAAAATTATAAATATAGGAATAGCAATAAAAGGAACATAATAATTTTTTATAATCATAATAGAGTGTGGGATATTTCCAAATAATGTATTAGCAATTATAATTGATATTATACTTATTAAAATAATTAAAATATAGTTAGTTTTTTTAGAAATTTTAAAAGTTTTTAAATATGTATTAATGCCAAAAAAGGATGTATAACAAAGAGCAAGTATATAAAATAACCATCTAAATGCAAGTAAGTTTTCTATGTGCAGTCCAGATGATGTTATTCCAATTTTTTTAAGTAAAATATATTCTGGATATCTAAATAAAGTAGCCATATTAAATCCAAAGCACGAAACTACATAAAACATTACAACAAGTAAAGCTATTTGAGATATTAAATAGAAAATTAAAAATGTTTTATTAAATCTTTTTTTATCTATTATTTTATCTTTGTTAATTGTTAAAAGTAAAATAGATAATAAAGCTGAGGAACAAGCTTCATATATAGCGGCATCTATTATTTTAAATACATATTTTTTATTTATTATAATAGGTAGTATATTATCTATTTCTATATAATGAAAAAGTAGAACTTCTATTATAATTACTAAGATTAAACTTATTATAAATGAGATTTGTGATATTCTAGATATTACTTCTATGCCCTTTAAGCCGATTATAAAAACGGTTATTAAAATAAGTATTCCAACAAAATAAAATGGTGTGTTTTGTAGGTATTTACTTGTTACAAATATAACTGATGCTCTAATTGATACGATAAATAAAAACAAGTAAAATAAAAATATTAATGCATTAAATATATTTGCTATTGGTTTTTTAAAAAGTTTTTTATTTTTTTCAAATATATTAAGATTTGTATGTGTATTATTTATTTTTAAATACATTAGTATGGGAATAAGTCCTATTATAGCACCAATTATAATTCCTATTAAAACGCCATTATTAGCTTTTCTAAGCAATATTACATCACTTAGACCTATATACATACTTAAACATATTAAAGTTAAAAGCATGCTTATTTGAGTACTTGATACTTTATTATTCATAACTATTTTCCTTTCTAACTGATTTTATAGAAAGCTCAGTTGATTTTATTTGTACATTAGTATTAAATTTAAAACTTATTTTATTTAATATATCTTTATTTTTATAACCTAATTTTTTAGTTTCTTTATATTTTTTACTATAGAATTTTTCTGCATATTTAAGTACATCAGCTTTTTCTTTAACATATAGTTTATCTATTGTTTTATTCATTAAGGTATTAATTCTATTTTTTGCTTTAATCTCTAATTTTTTTATTACTTTATCATTATTTAAAAAGTCTGATTTACAATTATATTCTAAAAGATCAGCATCAATTTTTGTTTTAATATTTACTATTGGATTATTATTTTCATAATAAAGATTTTCTTTAAAATTGCTGTTAGCAAGTTTTAATGTTGCGTAATTTTTACTGTCGCATTTAACATTTACGTAAGTTTCTTTAGCAACATTAGCTAAAAAATTATATCCAACACTTTCATTAGTAGTTAAATATCCTTTAAGTTTATTATTTTTAAAGTATCCAAGGGTATCAAATGTTAATTTGGTATTAGGATTACTTTCTTTTATATTGTCCATCTTTTCACCATTATTTATTTTTCCTTTTATTTTTACAGATGGAATAATTGCTTCTGTTTTTGAATTTGATAAATCAGATATAAATTCATCTATTGTAACAACTGTTAAAATACCACTAAAGTTATCTGCAACCGACAAAGTTGATCTTAGGTTTTTAGAAGGTAATGTTTCAAGTGGCGTTATTACCTTTAAAATGCTAGATGCATCTTTTTCTTTTGAAACCATAACTGCAGAATCTTTTTCGGACCCTGGGTCTCTCATAAAGTAATCTAGATAATTAAGGGGATTTTCTTTTTTTAATAATTCTTCACTTATTACAACAACTTCATTATGACCTAAGTATAATTCTTTTGGAGAATCAAGCATTATTTTTTCAAGGGCATCATATATTGTTTTTCCACTAGCTTCATAAAATGTTATTAAACTACTATCTGATTCTTCATCTTTTTTAGCATTCATTATTTGTATTCCTACTTTATATTTATTTACACTTTTTTCTTTATTTTCATCAATTGATATACCTGATACTATTGCATAATCATTTATTTCTTTGTAATTAAAACAACCACTTAAGGTAAATAGGATAATTATAAAAATTATTGAATTAAATATCTTTTTCATCATAATCCTCCTTAGTGTATATGTTTTTAGGATTTAGTTTAACATCTTTAAACTCTAGTATTGCATCTTTTTGTGCTTCTTTATTAAATGGTTCAAAAGGAGAGAGGTAAGGCTTTCCACAAGATTTTTGTGATGCTAGTATTGCAATCATTATAATAAGACCAAACATCACGCCAATAAAACCAAATAGGGATGCTAAAATAATTAATATAAGTTGCCACCATCTAATTGAATTTATTAATTCTATTGATGAAAAGGCAAGGGATGCAACTGATGAAATACCAACTATTATAATCGTAATAGGTGAAACTATTCCAGCTTCAACAGCAGCTTGACCTAAAACTAAAGCACCAACTATTGAAATAGAACTTCCACCTTTACCAGGAAATCTTAAATCACTTTCTCTTAATACTTGGAACATAAAACTCATAACTAATATTTCAAATACCGTGGTAAATGGAACGCCATCTCTTTGAATTGAAAAATTAATTAAAAGACCACTTGGTATAGCTTCTAGATTGTAAGCCATAAGAGAAATGTAAATAGCGGGCGTTAGAAGACTTAATAACATAGATACAATTCTTATTACTCTGCTTGCAAATGCGTTAAGACTTTTTTCGTAATAATCATCTGGTGTTTTAAAAAAATCAATAAAGGTGCAAGGTAATATTATAACTTCATTTGAGTTTTCACACATAAGAACGCATCTTCCCTGAAGAAGCATTTGGCACGCTAAATCAGGTCTTTCAGTTGGAAGTGTAATAGGAAATATCGCTCTATTAGAATTACTTATGGCATCAATTATATAATTAGAATTTCCTACGTAATCGATTTTTATATTTTTAATTTTTTTATATATTTTATCAACTAATTTTTTATCACATACACCATTTAAATAAAAAAGAGCAACTTTTGTTTTACTTTTTTCACCAACAGTTACTTCCTTAATCCATAAATCTTCCGTTTTTAGTCTTCTTCTTATCATTCCGATGTTTGATTGATAATTTTCGGTAAAGGCATCAAGCGGTCCTTTAAGACTTTTTTCATTTTCACTTCTTTGAACACTACTTGTTAGATTAGCTTTATTTTCAAACGCAATTATTTTCTTCTCATCATCAAATAAAAATAGTGTAAAACCATTAAAAAGATAATATAAAGCATCTTTTATTGTGCTTATTAAGATAGCAGTATTATTTGGAATATAATTTTTAACGTATGAAAAGATATCTTTATCTAAAAGTTTATTTCCTTCTTCATCTAATCTTCTTAAGATAAAATCATTTATATCATTTTGACTACTTACACTATTTGAATATATAAGTGTAATTATTTTATCCCCAATTGGGTAATTTTTGTATGTTACATCAGGTGCGTTTCCAGTTCTTTTTTTTATTTCTTCAATTATTTTTTCTTTTGTTTTTGGTATTGTCATATTATCCCTCTTTTTTAAATAGTATTAACTAAATTTTAAAAAAAATTCAAAAAAAAGGAGATCACACGGTTTCCCATGCAATCTCAAAAAGAATAAAAAGGGGTTGGCTAGTTGTGATACTAGCGCCAGCTATGGTTTTTCCAGAGCTGGTGCCATTTATACTAATCGAAAAGGGTGTAAAAGTCAACCTTTTTTTATTATTTTTTTAAAAAAGTTTAACGCATGATTGATTTTTCAAACATTCGTTTGTTATAATTGTATTAGAAAGAAAAAATGGTGATATCATGGAACTTGAAAAACTAGATAAGATAGGGCCTAAAACTGCTAAAACATTAAATAATTTAGGAATATATAGCGCAGAAGATTTAATAAGAAATTACCCTTATCGTTTTTTAATTTTTGCTAAAAGAGACATTAATAATCCTAAGTATTATGATGAATTTGTAAGTGATGGGATAGTAGAGTCTATGCCAACTTTAAACTTTTTTAGAGGTAAAATGAATAGGTTAACATTTAGGTGTAATGTTCAAAATAAAATAGTTAAAGTTGTAATATTTAATAGAGCTTTTTTAAAACAAAATATTATTATTGGAAAAGAAGTTACAATAATTGGAAAATATGATCCTAAAAATGAAACTATAGTAGCCACTAATATAAGGTTAGGAAATTTAAATAAAGTTGAGATAGAACCTGTTTATCACTTATGTAAAGGTATTACATCTAAACAGATGAATGCGTTTATTAAGAAAGCATTAAGTGTAGTTAAAGAAAATAATAATATACCTAAAGAGTTAATTAGTAAATATAATTTAATGAGTGAAGATGAAGCAATTAGAATAATTCATAATCCAAAAGATGAGAAAAGTTTAAAGACCGCACTTAAAACTCTTAAGTACGAAGAAATATTTACTTATATGAAAAATATTAAACTGTTAAAAATAAAAAATGAGGTTCATAAAGACGTTTATAAAAAAGAAGTATCTTTAAATATGGTTAATGACTTTATTAATTCTTTGCCTTTTAAATTAACGAGTGACCAAGAAAAGATAGTCTTTAAAATGCTTGATGAAATTTGTGGTGACACATTAATGAACAGATTATTACAAGGGGATGTTGGTTCAGGCAAAACAATTGTAGCATTTATTATTTCTTATGCTTTATATACCGGTGGATACCAAACTTCTTTTATGGCACCTACTGAGGTTTTAGCGCGTCAGCATTATAAGAATGCTTGTGATTTATTTAAAGATACAAACTTTAAAGTAGGCCTTTTAACAGGTAAAATGACTTTAAAAGAAAAAAGGAAAGTATATGAAAAGATAGAAAAAAATGAAATAGATATGTTAATTGGAACGCACGCCCTAATAAGTGATAAGGTGGTGTGGAATAATTTGGGTCTTGTCATAACAGATGAACAACATAGATTTGGAGTTAATCAGCGCCAGACTTTAAAAAACAAAGGTTTAAACGTAGAGGTTTTAATGATGAGTGCAACACCAATTCCAAGAACTTATGCATTAACTATTTATGGAGACACTGATACGTCAAGTATTAAGACAAAACCAAGTGGTAGAATCCCAGTTATTACCAAGGTAAAAAAAGAAGATGAAATAAAGGATGTTTTAGAAGGAATATATAAAGCCTTGAAAAATCAAAATCAAGTATATGTTATTGCACCTATGATAGAAGAAAATGATGATAGTAATTATGCTAACGTGTATGATTTAAAGCATAAGTTTAATCTTGCTTTTAAAAATTATAATGTAGAAGTATTACATGGAAAAATGACAAATGAAGAAAAAGAAAAAGTAATGGATGAGTATGCTAAAGGGAATATAGATATTCTTATATCAACTACCGTTATTGAAGTTGGAGTAGACGTTAAAAATGCAACTGTTATGGTTATTTTTGATGCTGATAGATTTGGACTTTCTACGCTTCATCAATTAAGGGGAAGAGTAGGTAGAAATAGTCTTCAGTCTTATTGCTATTTAATAAGTGATAAAGATACTAAAAGACTTAAAATAATGGAAGAAGAAAATGATGGTTACAAAATAAGTGAAGCAGACTTTAAACTAAGAGGGCAAGGAGATTTATTTGGAAGTAGGCAAAGTGGGGCTTTATCATTTAAATTGTCAGATGTAAGAAAAGATTATGATTTGTTAGTAAAGGTAAGAGATGACGTTAACTGTCTGTTTAAATAAAGGAGAAAAAATGAAAATAGTAGAAGAAATAAAAGAATATGCATTTAATAAAAAAGTTAATTTATATGTTGATATGGATGGCGTGATAGCAGAATATGATTTTGGAAAACCGCTTGATTTCTTAAATAAAAGACCTCTTTTAAATAACGTAAAATTACTAGAAGAAATATCACGAATTAAAAATGTTGATATACATATTTTATCTATTTGTAAGAGAAATTTCGAGATAAGAGATAAAAATGTTTGGTTAGATAATCATGCACCATTTTTTCCAAAGAGTAATAGACATATAATATCTAAAGAAACGTATAAAGATATTTCTTCGGCTGATTTAAAAATTAACTTTTTAAATAGTCAAGATGGATTTAAAATATTAATAGATGATGATAATGATATATTAAAAAAGGTAAGTAAAAATGTTAAAGACATAGTTTTATATCAAGATTCAAGTCTTGTGTATTAAATAATAGTAAATAATGTTAATTTACTATTATTTATTTTTTTAATATTTTTAGAGATTTTTAGGGGGGATTTTTAAAAAAATGTCTAACTATAGATATGAAAGAACTTTATTTTATTATCGAGTTCTTTCTATGCAAAGTAAATTTTCTATACAAAAAATTATGTAGAAAAATATTATTTTGTGTATTTATAAGGAAGGTGTAATATTTAAATTATCATATTGACAATGTATGTATAATGTATTACAATCTTAAAAGAAAGAAGATGATCTGCATGGAGAAATTAGCTAGTACAATAAATATGAGCTTTAGGGTTGATAAAAAATTAAAGAAACAAGCAGATGAGCTGTTTAGAAAACTTGGTATGAACACAAGTGTTGCGTTAAATATGTTTTTATCACAAAGCGTAAGGGATGGAAGAATACCATTTATTCCAAGCTTAAATAGAGTACCTAATGAGGATTTAAGGCAAGCATTAAAAGAGGGAAATGATATTTTAGACGAAAAGATAGAAGCAAAAAGTTTTAATAATGTAGATGATTTTATCGAGGATGTTATTAAGTGATTTTATCTCCAAGCAAAACAAAATATAGTATAAAGTCTACCACTATATTTAGAAAACAATTAAAAAAGGCACTAAAACAGGGAAAAGATATAAATGAATTTCGAAAAGTTTTAAATGTTTTATCAAATGGCAAAAAGTTGAATGCAAAGTATAAGGACCACGCACTTATTGATGATAAATACTATAAGGGATGTCGTGAGTGCCATATAAAGCCTGATTGGTTACTGATTTATAAATATAGTTACGATGATCGTATTTTAATTTTGTTTTCGATTGGTAGTCATAGTGAGTTGTTTTTATGATAATTTAATTTTTTAGTTTTTTTTAGGGGTTGTCAAAACACCTTCTTTTTTATATAATATAATATATAAAAATAAAGAGAAGTACTTGGAGGATACTTATTTATTTAGCGCCAGACCCAAAAGTGGGTGACGAGGACTATGGTTATCGAAATGTTCGGCGGATGCCATAGCGGATTTGTGAATCGTAAGAAATACTTTTAAAAGATAAAATCAAAATTATAACAGAGGAGTATTTCACACAGTTGTTTTTATTATACATTTTTTAAAAGGAGAAAAATAATATGTGTGGAATAATAGGTTACGTAGGGAGTAAAGGAGAGTCTGTACGTGTTTTGATTGACGGCTTAGAACGTCTTGAATATAGAGGATATGATTCAGCTGGAATCGCTTTTGTAAATAATAATGGTATAGAGGTAATAAAAAAAGAAGGAAAAATTGCAAATCTTAAAGAACATGTTGATTTTGATGTTAAATCAAATCTTGGAATAGGTCATACAAGGTGGGCTACTCATGGTAAGGCAACATGCAATAATGCACATCCTCATAAAGTAGGTAAAATTACTATAGTTCATAATGGAATAGTAGAAAATTATGACAAATTAAGAAATGATTTAAAAAATAAAGGATATGAGTTTAAGTCAGAAACAGATACTGAGGTGGTTGCGGCCTTAATAGATTACGTTTATAGGGCAGAAAAGGATATGTTAAAAACGATTAGAAAAGTAAAAGAAATGTTAGAAGGATCTTATGCTTTAGGTATTATTTGTGATGATGAAAAAGATGTGTTATATACAATAAAAAATAAAAGCCCATTAATAATCGGGATAAATGATGATGAAAATTATATTGCATCAGATGTTCCAGCAATACTTAATAAGACAAAAAAACATATTGTTTTAGAAGATGGAGATTATGCTAAAATAACTAATGATTCAGTAAAACTATATCATGAAGGAAAAGAAAAAGATTACGAAATAAAAGAATTTAATTTTGATAATAATGCAATAGATAAGCAAGGATATGATCATTTCATGTTAAAAGAGATGCATGAACAACCAGAAGTATTTAAAAAAACTACTGAAAAATACATATCAAATGGTATGGATAGCTTGATAGAGAAAATGCCGGATTTTTCTAAATATGGAAGAATAAGAATAGTTGCGTGTGGTAGTGCAACTCATGCTGGTTTAGTGGGAAAACAAATGATTGAAAAGTATGCCAACGTAGAAGTTAGAGTAGATACTGCAAGTGAGTTTAGATATGGAAAGCAGTTTTTAAAAGATGATGAATTAGTAATTGTTGTATCACAATCAGGTGAAACAGCAGATACATTAGAAGCTTTAAACATTGCAAAGAAAAATGGTAATGATACATTAGGAATAGTTAATGCTAAGGGAAGTACTATAGCAAGAGAAGCTAAAATGGTGCTTTATACAGAAGCAGGACAAGAAATAGCAGTTGCAACAACTAAAGCTTACTCAGCCCAAGTTGCATTATTATCTTTAATAGCACTTAATTTATCTTATAAAAAGGATTTAACTAATAAAGATGAGATTATTGAAATATTAAAAGATGCTAAAAAACTTCCTGATTATATAGAAGAGTTATTAAATAGAACAGATGTTTATAAAAAAATAGTAGAAGATATAAAAGATCAAAATGATATATTCTTTATTGGTAGAGGTGTTGATTATGCATTAGCAGAAGAAGGTTCTTTAAAATTAAAGGAGATATCTTATACACATAGTGAAGCTTATGCTGCAGGTGAATTAAAACATGGTACGATATCACTAATAGAAGATAAAACTCCTGTTGTTGCAATAATTACAGATGAAAAAATAGCACCTAAAACTATTAGTAATATAAAAGAAGTAAAGTCAAGAGGTGCTAATGTAATTTGCATAACAAATCAAAATATAGAGGATAATGAAGTATATGATGAAAAGGTAGTTATACCAAAGGTAAATGATATATTCGAACCACTTCTTGCAGTAATTCCGCTTCAGATGATTGCATACGAACTTGCTAAGTTAAAAGGTTGCAGTATTGATAAACCAAAGAACTTGGCTAAGTCTGTTACGGTTGAGTAAAATAGACACAAAAAAATCATTGACAATTTGATTAAAAGTCTATATTATTATAATAGCGTGATGATATCACGCAAGGTACTTTTACGATTTAGTTGAAAGTACAACCAAAACCCCCTTGGAGCCTTAAGGCTCCTCTTTTTTTTATTAAACCAATCATATTATGTTATAATTGATGTAAGGATAGGTGATTAACATGAAAGATAAGGATTTAATAAATGGTTTTAAGGATATAAGAATGGTTGATAATTTCTATCAAACATCAAGCTTTTTTCCAATGCCAACAACACTTATTTCAACGTTAAGTACTGATGGAGAAACAAACTTAGGAGCATACTCGCTTTGTTTTCCATATTATATTGCGGGTAAAGATTATTATGCAATGGTTTTATGTTGTAGAAATTCTTCTAATACTTGCAAAAATATATTAAGAACGAAAAAATGTGCAATTAATTTTATAACAGGAGAAGCTAAATATTTTAATGAGGCTGTAAGACTTGGTTATCCAGGTGAAACGACTAGTGAAAAAATGAAAGATTGTATATTTACATTAACTGATGGAAAAAGAGCATTAAGTGATAGTAAAAATTCTTATCCAAAAGTTATTAAGGAAGCTTATCAAGTATTTGAATGTACATGGGTATCAGAATTAGATAATGCATCAAATGACAAAGTAATGGATGAATATAATGCACCTTTTCATGACTTTAATGGTATAACAAGTAAGTTTGGAGCACATTTTATTTTAAAAATAGATAATATATTAATAAAACCAAAACAATATGAAGCGATAATAAATGGTGTTAAGGCATCTAGTTTTCCAAATATTCCGGTTGACTATGGATATCGTGATAATAAGTATTTTTGGTACGTTAAACCAAGGAAAGCTAAAAAACGTGCTATTCCAAAGTCTAAAGGAATAAGCTTAGATACTGTTAAATATGCCGCTTCAAGAGTAGATGATAAAGTAAAATTTACAGATGATGCTTGTAAAAGATTGATTAAGGTTCCAAGAGTATTTTTAAATACGGTTTTAAAAGGATGCGTATCTTGGGCAAAAGAAAATAATGTTACTTTAATAACAGAAAAGGAAATGGAAATAATTCAGGATAAAAGAAGTAAAGAAAAAAGATAGGAAAAGAATTTATGAATCAAGATAAAATATCAAAGTTAATAAAAGACTTGCGAAAGAAAAATAATTTGACTCAAAATGAGTTTGCCAAAGAATTTAACGTTACGTATCAAGCAGTTTCAAAATGGGAAAATGGTAAAAATCTTCCTGATATAAACGTATTAAAAGAAATATGTGATAAGTATAACTTAAACATTAATGACTTTCTAGAAGGAAAAAACGTTAAAAATAATAATAAACGAAACAAAATAATTGTCATTTTAATTATGATTATACTTTTATTAATTTCGGTTTTTTCCATTATTTTTAGCATTAATAAAAATAGTACTTTTGAATTTAAAAAGCTTCATGCTGAGTGTGAAGATTTTAAAATAAAAGGTGTTATTGCGTATAACAATATATCATCATCAATATACATATCAGAACTTTCTTACTGTGGAAAAAAAGACAAGAAATTATACAAGAATTTTAAATGCACTTTATATGAAATGGAAGGCGACATAAACAAAAGAGTTAGTACGTTTGAAAAATCTAATAAAGAAGGTTTAAAATTAGATCGTTACTTAAAAGACGTTTCATTTAATATAAAATACGATAAAGTATGTAAAAATTATAAAAAAGGAAGCGTTTATCTAGATATTGAAGCAACTGGCATGGATGATGTTATAACAACATATCACGTACCTTTAAACATAGATGAAAATTGTGGTAAGTAAAACTAAACCTGTGCTTTAGTAAACTAAACTGCCTCTTTATTGAGTAATATGTTAAGTTATAATAAAATTATCTTGTAGGAGGGATAATAATGAAGAAAATAAAAAAACAAAAGAAAACACCAGTAGTTATTTTAATTATTATATTAATTATTTTAGTAGCACTTATTTTGCTTCAAATTAGAAATATAAAGTTAACTAATAAAGATAAAATAAAAGAAACTAAAAGTATGGTAACTAATCAAGCAGAGTATGAACGAGATTTTGATAGTAAAGGTTATACATTTGATAATCCAAAGGTTTTGTTAAATCCTTATAAGGTATCTCCTTTAACAGCACTTGTTATGTTTGAAACTGAAAATGATTGTTCTGTTAAAATAACAATAAAAGGTAAAGATGATTTAACAACTTATACAAATACTTTTTCTAAAGCAAAGTCTCACTATATTCCAGTATATGGATTATATGCAGATTATGAAAACAAAGTAGTACTTGAGTGTGGTACAAATAAGAAAGAACTTACCATAAAAACAGATAAACTACCAGATGATTTTGTATTATCAACAAGTGTTAAAAAAGATACATCAAAACTTACTAATGATTTATACTTTTACACACCATCCGCTAAAGGATATACTTTGGCATATGATGTAAACGGTGATGTTAGATGGTATTTAACAAATAATGCTTTGTGGGATAATACAAGACTTAAGAACGGTCATATGTTAATTAGCACTGAAAGACTAATTAATACTCCATATTATATGACTGGTTTATATGAAATTGATTTACTTGGTAAGATATATAATGAGTATTCTATTAAAGGTGGATACCATCATGATTATTTTGAACTTCCAAGTGGTAATCTTTTAGTAGCAAGTGATGATTTTAATAATAAAAATGGTACGGTTGAAGATTATGTTGTCGAGTTAGACAGAAAAACAGGAAAGATAGTAAAAACATTTGATTTAAAAAACATTTTAAACATGAATGATGGTAAGAGCGAAAACTGGATAGAATATGACTGGTTTCATAATAATTCAGTTTGGTATGATGCTAAAACAGATTCTATAACGTTATCTGGTAGACACCAAGATGCCGTTATTAACATAAGTTATAAAACAGGTAAATTAAACTGGATAATAGGAGATAGTACCTCTTGGAGCAAAGAATATCAGAAGTATTTCTTTAAACCTATAGGTGATAACTTTGAGTGGCAATGGTCGCAGCATGCTGCTATGATAACACCTGAAGGATATGTATTCATATTTGATAATGGAAACAATAAATCAAAGATTAAAGAAAACTATGTATCAGCAGATAAGTCATATTCAAGAGGCGTTATGTATGAAATTGATACTAAAAATATGACTATAAAACAAGTATATGAATACGGAAAAGAAAGAGGAAGTAAGTTTTATTCTCCTTACATATCAGATGTTGATTATATAGATAGTAATCATTATATAGTTCATTCTGGTGGTATTGTAGAAGTTGATGGCATTCAGTCTAACAAGCCAGCAGGATTAACAAGTGGAAATACTAAACTTACATCTGATACAGTAGAGGTTTTAGATAATAAAGTTATATTTGAACTTGTACTTCCAACTAATAATTATAGAGTAGAAAAAATGAGTTTATATAGTAATTCGGATGAACTAAAAATTAAAAGTACAAAACGTCTAGGTTCTCTTGGAAAAACAAATGTAACTAAAAATGAAATGCTTTCATTATATAGCGTTAAAAAACAAGATAATGAATATAAAAAACACGATATAAAACTTGTTAAAGAAGAAGATAGACTATCTGTTACAGGTAAGTTTAAAAGAGGATCAGATATTAACGTAATACTATATAAAAACTTAAAATCTTCATATTATAAAATAAACGTAAGTAAGCATCCTTACACAGCATTGTGTGTTGATGTGTTTACTGAAGAAGAAAATAAAAACGGAATAACGGTTACTAAGTATATTAATAGTGAAGGTTTAAGTGGTACTTATTCAGTTTATATTAGTATTGATGGTAAAGTTTATAATACAAATAAAAGCGTAGAGTTTTAAAGAGCATAAAAGCTCTTTTTATTTGCTTTTTTCTTTGTATAGTTTATAATTAGTTTATATGGAAGTGAAAGTTATGGAAAAGTATAAAGAAATAGAAAGAAGTATAATAAAAACATATAGAAAAGAGATATGGAGTAAGTTTGTTAAAGCAGTAAGTGACTATGAGCTTATTAAAGAAAATGATAATATTATGGTTTGTATATCCGGTGGTAAGGACTCTTTTTTGCTTGCTAAGTGTATAGAAGAATTACAAAAACATGGACGCTTTCCATTTAAAGCGCACTACGTTGTAATGGATCCAGGATATAATGAATTAAATAGAAAAATGATAGAAGATAATGCCAAAATATTAAACGTTCCAATAGAAATATTTGAAAGTAATATATTTGATACTGTAAAAGATATAGAAAAAAGTCCTTGCTATTTATGTGCTAGAATGAGAAGAGGATATTTATATAGTAAAGCCAAAGAATTAGGCTGTAACAAAATAGCATTAGGACACCACTTTAATGACGTTATTGAAACAACTCTTTTATCAATGTTTTATGGTTCGGAAATTAAAACAATGATGCCTAAACTTCATAGTGATAACTTTGAAGGATTAGAACTTATTAGACCGCTTTATTTAGTTAAGGAAGATGCTATAATTACGTGGAAAAATTCTAACAAATTAACGTTTATAAACTGTGCTTGTCGTTTTACTGAAAATTGCACGATACTAGATGATGGAACAAGCAAACGAAAAGAAATGAAAAATTTAGTTAAATCATTAAAGAAAGTAAATCCTAACGTTGATAACAATATCTTTAAAAGTATGGATAACGTAAACTTAAACTGTATTTTAGGAACTAAAAAGGACGGGACATATAAAAGCTTTTTAGAAGATTATGATGATAGAAAATAATTAACTATATCTTTTAAAAACGTAAATATTTGATAGAGGTGTATTATGAACTTAGTTTTACCTTGTGAAAAATATAAAGCACAATACTATGAACTTGTAGATAGTGCCATAAAAAATAAAGACGTATCAGAGATGGGAAATGCATACAGAAGTGGTGAAAATTACCAAGATATGTTAAAAAGGCTAGAAAATAGAAGAAATGGTATTAAAATAGCAAACAGGGATGTTCCTGCTACTGTTTATTTCATAATAGATAATAATAAACTTGTTGGAACAATTGATTTGAGACATGAACTAAATGATAATTATTTTTCTAGGTTAGGACATGTTGCATATTATATAAAACCAGAAGAAAGAAAAAAAGGTTGTGCAACTAAGGCATTATCTTTAGCTTTAGAAAAGTATAAAAAACAAAAAATAGAAAAAGTATTAATTACATGTTTAGAGGATAATGTTGCATCAAGAAAAGTTATAGAAAAAAATGGTGGTAAACTTGAAAAGTCGTTTTATGATGATATTACCAAAAAATATATTCAAAGATTTTGGATTAATACTATGAATGATAAATGTGATGGAAAGTAGTAATTAGAATATTAAATTGAATAATAGAGGTGGTAAAATGAACATTATTTTTATGAGACATGGAAATGCAACTGATAATGTTAAGGAAATAATTTCTGATAAAGAAATATATTGGTCTACTTTAACAGAAGATGGTAGAAAAACCGTTTTAGAATCCATAGAGACACTACCTAGCAAAATTGATAAAATCTATGTTTCACCACTTCCTAGAACAATTGAAACCGCACATTTAGTTTCACAAAAGTACAAGACTTCAGATTTTATAATAGAAAAAAGAATACGCGAGATAAATAATGGAAAATATTCTGGAATGAAAAATAATGAAGACCTTGATAGAACAAGAAAAATGCAGATTGCTGGAGATTATTTCATTAGATTTGGAGAGTATGGTGAAAATAAGTATGATATAGAACTTAGATTATGTAACTTTTTAAAAGATGTTTATATGAATAATTTTCCTAGTAATACAATAATGATCATTTCTCATGGTTCAATTACTTCATATATGAAAAGGATATTAAAGATTAAAACTCCTCATATTAAAACAGGTAAGATAGAAGAATTTGCCAATGTCGATTTTAATCCACTTTTTAAACATATTAAAAAATTAAATGATATTAAGTTAGTAAAAATAAGAGAACGAATTAATCAAATTAATTCGTTAAATATAAATATCAATTTAAAAGAAAACTTAATCAAGATGGTAAAAAAAGAGTTTAACAATGTAGAATTTTCTGATGACTATTTTTCAAGTTTTATATCTGGGTTAAATGAAAAAAAATTAAGTATGAAAAAAAGTGCAAAATTTGATAGTAGTATTATCTTAGTTTGTTTTTATGATAATTTTGAAAATTTTGCTAAAAGATGGATAGAACATTATATTAGTATAGGTATTAGAAATTTTGTACTAGTTAATAATAATTCAACAGATAACTCATCAAAAATCTTAAATAGTTATGCAAAAAAAGTTAATATCTCATTTTGGAGCATCAAAGAAAATTGTAACTGCATTAAGATTTGTGGGTTAAAACAACAGATTTTAGATTTTTATGGTACTAATCATAAATTCCTAATGATTAATCAAGATGAATTACTTATATATGAAGACTTTTTACACACTAAATTTGAAGACTTTATTAAAAATAAGAAACTTACGTGTATGAAAGCATTGGCGCTTGATGTTTATACAGATAAAAATAGAATCGATGATCTTGAATTTGTTGATAAAGGAACATATAGAATTGATGATAGTGTTTCTTATAAGAAAGAATTTTATGGAGGCCCTATATATAGAGTTTTTAAAGAAAAACAAAGTTTACAAAAAGTCCCATATGTTTTATGCACAGGCAAAGAAATATACGTAAATGATCATTATTACTACCCTTGGAATATAAATGAAAAAGCAAGTTTTTGCTCATATTTATTACGCTATAAATTATTTAAAGATGATAAAGATAAAACATCATTTTATAAAGAGGGAATCTCGGTATCAGTAGGTGATATCCCATTTGATTTTAAATAATAAAATTATAGAGACTAACTTAACTGTTAGCCTCTTTTTCTTTTGCTATATTTATATACTTATCTATTTAAAGTGTGCTTAGATGAGACTTTACATATAATTTTTAACTTAAGTTTTAGTATTTATTGCTTATGTATTTAGTATCGTACTTTTCTTCTAAGTTTTTAGCTAAAAGGGTAAATAAAATAGATATGGTAAATAGTTTAAAATAAATACCAATTTTAAAATTATTGATGTATAATAATTAATTAGAAAGGAAATTTGTATGATAACTATAAAAGATGAAAGAGAAATAGAACTTATGAGACATGCTGGAATGCTTGTTTCAAAGATGCATAAATATTTAAAACCATTTATAAAAGAGGGCATAACAACTAAAGAACTTGACCGTTTAGCAGAAGAATTCATATTAAAAAATAACGGAGTTCCATCATGCAAGGGGTATGAAGGTTTTCCAGCTACTTTATGTACTAGTGTAAATGATATGGTAGTTCACGGTATACCAGATAATACTAAATTAAAAAATGGAGACATAATTACAATTGATGTTGTAATAGGTTATAAAGGATACCAAGGAGATGCTGCTTGGACATATGCTGTTGGTAATATATCGGATGAAAAGAAGTATTTAATGGAACATACAGAAAAAGCTTTATATGAAGGTGTAAAAATGGTAAAACCGGGTAACCGTATAGGAGATATATCACATGCTGTTGAAGTGTATGCAAGAAATCATAATTTAGGCATAGTAAAAGAATTATGCGGTCATGGTATTGGAACTGATATGCATGAGACACCTGATATTCCAAACTATGGGACAAAAGGTACTGGTCCTAGATTAAAGGAAGGCATGGTAATATGTATTGAACCAATGCTTAACTATGGCGGAAAAGATGACATATATTTACTTGATGATGATTGGGGAGTTAAAACATTAGATGGTAATCCAGCAGCTCATTTTGAACATACCATTTTAGTTACAAAAGATGGTTATGAAGTGTTAACGCCTAGACTAGATTAAAAAGATATTTCTTAACTGAAATATTTTTTTATACAAAATTTTACAATAATTTTCCACAAAATTTATAAAATTCTTGACCAAGGTGGGGGTATTTGATATTATGAGCTTGTAAAATAAAGGAGAAATTAGTAATATGATATGTAATAAATGTGGAATGCAAGTAGGGGAAAATAATCTATATTGCACTAATTGTGGAAATAAATTAGAAAGAGTAAATAATAGTAATAATGTTTTTTCCTCTGATACTTTTAATGTTAATAATAATCAGAGTACAATAAGTAATGGGAACATGCAAGGTGCATCTGCTGATAATCTAAATGATGTTAAAAATGATAATTTGACATTTCAAGAAAATATGAACGTGCAATATAATAATCAGTCTAATAATCAAGCGAACTTTGAAGAAAATACTTTAAATTATATGTTAAATAATAATCAATCTAATAATCAAATTTCCAATGAAGCTCCTATACAGTTTCAAACAAATTCAAATGCTATTGATTTATCAAACATAAATTCAAATAACTCAAATAATTCAAGTGTTAACGAGAAAATAATTGTTGATAAGAAAGATAAAATTTCACTAATTATTGGAATTGTATCAGTTGTATTATCTTTTTTACTAAATCTTTTTGTAATTCCGTTATCAATAGTTGGATTAATATTTGGAATAAAAAGTAAAATTAAATCAAAAAATAGAATAATTGGCATTATTTTAAATATATCAAGTATAATCATTGCATTTGTTATATTTTTAATTGGAGTTTTTATATTAAATTCATCTGGCAAAACGCAAAAATATTATGGTAGTGGATATGAATTAGAATATAATCGAGATTGGACTATTACTGAATTATCAGGTGGTCAAGAAGCGTTAGAATACAAATATCAAAATTCTTATTTTATTCCGATAGGAAAAAGTACTCTAACAGAGTATACAAATAATTTAAATTGTGATTTTGATGAAAGTGGATGTAGAGAAAGCTTGTACAATATTTTCTATGATAATTGGAATACAGATATGTTGAGCAAAAACTTGCATTTATATAAAGATTCAAATTTATTTAATCATCTAAAAGATGACATATACTATGCTAAATATGATTATGGAACTTCTGAGAGCAATTTGACTGGTAATAATTACTTGATAATATCTAAATCTAAAGATGTAATATTATCGTTTATGTCTAATGCTAAGTCAAAAAAATTAAAGTTATTAGATGATGAAATTATAAAACTTTTAAAGAATATTAAAATAGATGATAAATCAAATTCTAATATAATTGAAGATGATGAAACGTATGGTTTACTAGATTCAATGAATAATTGGAATAGATATTCTAATTTAAGAAGTGGAACTTTAGGAAAAAAATTAACTATAAATGGTGGATGGAGAAAACTAGATGATAGTGAAGAATATTGGAAATTCAAAGATGGAAAATTTTGGTGGTATAAATCAGTTAACAATTTAAATGATAATTATTATTATGGAACAACTAAAATTGCAACTGGCCTTGAAGGATTGAAATCTGTGGGACTTACTGAAGAAAATTTAAAAAATGTTCTGTCTAGTGCTAATGGAAAAGTTAGTCAAAATGATATATATGCTATAATTTGCACTCCAACAAAATTAATATCTGATGGTCAAGATAAAAGTTCTACTATTTCTGAAGAGGCAAAATTAAAAGAAGTATGGATAGTTATAAATCATAATGATGAAGGAATAGAAGGCCAGACTTTAAATTTAAATACTTATGGTACTTCTTATTATGTAAAGATAGAAGATTAAAAGTTGGCTTTTTTATAATTGAAAAATAAAATATATTGAAAATAAATATTATTTAGAAGGAGAAATTGTGATAGAGTATAATTGTAATAACAACGTAAATGACAAACAAACTTTGGTAGTAAAAACAAAAAAGAAAGCAAATTTACTTGATATATTAATTTGTTGTTACTTTTTAATATTGATGATTTTGAGTTTTATATATGGTTTTATTGAATCATATTATAATGCTTCAAGTTGTGAAGCGGGAGGCTGTAGTGGATTTTTTATTTTTGGTATTTTAATTACTGCATCTTTCTTAGGTTTTCCGTCTACTATTGGTTCGATAATTAGTGCTATAAATATTTTTGCAAGAAAGAAAGTATTAACAATTTTTGAAATTGCACTTTTAATTCTTAATATAAGATTAATGTTAAGTGATTTGTTTTCGAATGCTCATTACATATTATTTAAGTATGCTATAATTATATTAACTATTATTTTAGTCATTATATGTTTATTTAGTTTATTTGAAAATGATAAAAAAATAAAAAGCAAATGAAAGGACAAGTAGCATGAAATTTAAATTATTTGAAATATTTATAGCCATTTTAGTTGTGTTTGTTTTTATTTTAGTAATGAAGATTTTTATTTATTTCTTAAAAAAGGAAAATAATTATTTTAAACGCAATAAAAAAAGAGGAACGGCATTGATAGTTGGGTATGATAGTGAATCATCGGGATGTGATGTACGTTTTTCTGTAAAACTACTTAATTATGAAAATATCAATATATATAACTTAAAGGGGTTATACAATGTGAAAAAAGCAGACGGAACTCTTGATGAAAGATACCCTAATTTTAAAATCGGAGATGAAGTGAAAGTTTTATATGCAAAGAAAATAATTTTTGGAAAAGAATGGTATGATATAAGGCTTGATTATGAACAGTATAAATATCCAAATTAATTATTAAATAAAAAATAATCCAGTAACTTGGGTTATTTTTTTATAAAAAAGTACTTGACATAGAGCTAGGTCTAGGTAGTATATTTAAATTATAAGAAAGGATGGTAATATGATATTAAATAAGGTAAATAGTCCAAGTGACGTAAAGAAGCTTAATAAAGATGAATTAAACACTTTGACAGACGAAATAAGAAAGGTATTAATAAATAAAGTAGAAATAACTGGGGGACATATGGGCTCTAACTTAGGTTTTATAGAACCTACAATAGCACTTCATTATGTATTTTCTACTCCAAAAGACAAGATAATCTATGACGTATCACATCAGTGTTATACTCATAAAATATTAACTGGTAGAAAAGATAATTTCCTAGATGAAAGTAAGTTTGATGATATATCAGGTTATACAAATCCAAATGAAAGTATTCATGATTTCTTTCAAATAGGACATACTTCAACTTCTATTTCACTTGCTTGTGGTATGGCAATAGCTAGGGATTTAAAAAAAGAAGATGGTAACGTAATTGCGGTAATTGGTGATGGTTCTTTAACTGGTGGTGAAGCTTTTGAAGGATTAAATAATGCAAGCGTACTTAAAAGTAACATAATAATAGTTGTAAATGATAATGAAATGTCAATTGCTGAAAATAAGGGCGGTATGGTAGGAGCACTTAAAACTTTAAGAGAAAGTGATGGAACATGTAATAACAACTTCTTTAAAGCATTAGGCTTTGATTATTATTACGTAAAAGATGGTAATGATGTAGAAGCCTTAATAGACGTATTTAAAAAGGTTAAAGACGTTAATCATCCGGTAGTAATTCACGTTCATACTCTAAAGGGTAAAGGATATCTTCCAGCACTAGAAAATAAAGAAAGAGGACACTGGTTAATGCCTAAGGGCTTTGAGTTTAAAAACGAGGAAACATATGAAGAGATATTTAAAAATTTCATCTATGAAAAAGCAAGTAATGATGAAAGTATTATAGGTATAACAGCGGCAACTCCAGGAGTTGTAGGATTTACTAAAGAATTTAGAGAAAAGGTTAAAAAACATTATTTAGATGTTGGTATAGCAGAGCAGCATGCTGTAACACTATCTAGCGCAATAGCAAAAGCAGGCGCTAAACCGTATTTTGGAGTTCATTCATCATTCATCCAAAGAGCATATGATCAGTTATCACAGTGTCTTGCTTTAAATAACAATCCTGCGGTAATAGTAGTTTTTTCAGCCGGATTATCCTCTATGGATGCGACCCACGTAGGAGCATTTGATATTCCTCTTATATCAAACATTCCAAACTTAGTTTATTTAGCACCAACTTGCAAAGAAGAATTTGTAAGTATGTTAGAGTATTCTTACGCAGAAAAAGAGCATCCTATTGTAATAAGGGTTCCACAAGATGATGTTTTAGTAAAAAAAGTGGAGGATAAGACAGATTATGGGAAACTTAATAAGTTTAAAGTAGAACATAAAGGAAATACGATTGCAGTGCTAGCAGTAGGAGATTTTTATAGACTAGGTATGAGTCTTAAGGATGCTTTAAAAGAAAAATTTAACATAGATGCTACCTTTATTAACCCAGTTTATTTAACGGGATTAGACCTTGAATTATTAGAGAAGTTAAAAGAGGATCACAGCATTACAGTAACTTTAGAAAACGGCGTTTTAGACGGAGGATTTGGAGAAAAAATAGCAAGGTATTATGGTAAAAGTACAATGAAAGTATTAAATTATGGTGGTAAAAAAGAATTTACTGATAGAAAGAGCTTAAATGACATATATGAAGAAAACCATCTAACGACATCTAAGATGCTAGAAGATATAAAAAAGCTTATATAAGGAGAAGTTATGAACATTGGAGAAGTAAGTAAAAAATATAATATATCAATTGATACATTAAGATATTATGAAAAAATAGGTTTAATTGATAAGGTTCAAAAAGTAGATGGTAAAAGGTGTTATAATACCGAAGACATATCAAGAATAGAATTTATCAAATGTATGAAAAATGCTGGATTTATGCTAGATGATATAGATAAGTTTATGACGCTTTATAAGATGGGAGATAAAACCTTAGATGATAGAATAGATATGCTCTTAAATAAAAAAGAAAAATTATTAGAAGAAAAGAAAAAAACACTTGAATTTTTGAATTATAAAATAAATTTATACAAAGGAAAAAAGAAGGAAAAATAGCATGATAAAATCATTGATATAAAAACAAGGCGCATAATTACGGTTGTAGCATTAATATCTAGTGGAATAACTGATAATTCATTAAGATACCATCTTGAAAACGCTAAGAAAAATGATGTTACTAAAGAAGGAGGCGGACAAACACTTGTTGTAACAGCGGGCTTTGGATGGTATTAAGAAGAAGGAAAAAGTGCCGTTTTTCTAAAGCCAGGTATGGTTATTACAATTCCAGCAAACGTAAAGCATTGGCATGGAGCTAAAAAGGATTCATATTTTAGTCATATAGCAATTGAAGTACCAGGAGAAAATACTTCGAATGAGTGGTGTGAGCCTGTATCAGATGAAGAGTATGATAAATTATAAGAGGTGAAAAAAGATGAAAACATTAGTAGTATATTATTCATACAGTGGAAATACTAAAAAAGTAGTAGATATGATAAAAGAAAAAAAGAACTTTGATGTTTTGAAAATAAAACCAGTAAATGATTATTCTGATGATTATCAAAAGGTAGTGGATGATGAAGAAGCTAAAATGGATATGAATGAGATAATTGAAATTAAGGACGTTAATGTTAATTTAGATTATTATGACAGAATATTACTTGGAACAGGTGTTTGGTGGTACAAGATAACTCCTGCAATTAGAAGTTTTTTAAATAAGTATGATTTAAAGGATAAGGTAATAGTCCCTTTTATAACTAATTGTGGCTGGCTTGGTGAGGCATTAGATGATGTTAAACGTTATGCTAAAAAAAGCACGATAAAAGATGTTATTACAATGAATTTTAATGGTAATACTATGGAAGACACCAATAAAGTCAAATCTTGGATTGATAGTTTATAAAAGAGAATTTTTTAGTTCTCTTTTTTGTATACTTGCAAAATATAACAAAATATCTTATAATTATAGTTATAGAATAGGAAGGAGATTTAATATGAAAGACTTGGAAACACTTAAGATAACAAACCCAGAAGGTAAGGAAATGGAAATAAAGGTAATTACTATTTTAAAGAAACCTGATAATTCTAAATCATTTTTACTATATACTTTCGATGATAAAGCAGAAAGTGTAGATATTTATGCTTCATTAATTAAAGAGGAAAATGGAGTTAATGTGCTTGATGCAGTAACTGATAAAGAAGACTGGGATATGATTCAAAAGGCAATTCAAGAATTATCCGAAGAATAGGAGAACACTATGAACACAGAATTTTATAATGAATTAAAGGCTAATGATGCTGAAGAGAAAAATGCTAATTCTTTAAATGAATTAGCACATGTAACTCAGAAAAAAATTAACGCTGCAAAGAAAATAGAGGATTATATTCCTTTAATTACAACTTTTTATGATTATGTAAAAGAAAATTATGGTCAATACATAAATACTTATAAAAAAGCTTATACTCCATGGATAACTAAGTATTATACTAAGGAAAAAATAGAAGAAAAATTTGATGACTTAGTAAGTGATAATAAGTATTTAAATATAGTTATTGAATTAGGAAATGAAGAACTATATAAGAATATGTCAGAAGTAGTTTCAAAAAAAATAAAAGAAGATGGTAAGTATAAATCATCATATGATAAGATTAAAAATGCCTTTATAAGTAATAATATTGATTCAAAATATTTTATTGATATAGAACTTGCACAAGAAAAAAATATTTCTGATTCTGCAAAAGATTTAATTACAAAGATAAACAGTGTTAATACTATAAATGACGTAAAGCCATTCGAAGCTCCAGTGCTAGATAATTCTAATATAAATGAATATGAAAAAATAGCAAACTCTGCTATGGATAAAATTAATGAGATCGTAAATAATAGAAACGTAGAATTGCCAAAAGAAGATAAACCTGAAGAAAAAAAGGAAGAACCTAAAGAAAACAGTAACCCATATGATTTTTCTAAGTTTGATGATAATTATAGTTCAATAAAAAGCATGAATGATAACCTTGATAAAAAAGAGCAAGAATTAATCGAAAAACAAAAAGAAATTGAAATGGAAAGAAAAAGAGTAGAACGTTTAGAACAAAGAAGAGAAAATGAAATGGTTTTAAATGCGTCAAATGATTTAGGAGTTTCTAAAGAAAAGTTAGATAATATTATAAATAAAAGTAATATAGATTTAAAAGAAGTAAACAAAATAGTAATATCTAAAGAAATGCTTGATAAAGCAGCTAATGGGTATGTTGTAAATCTTCCAAAAAGTAAATTTAATAATTTCCTAGAAAACATAATAAGAAGTAATAAACTAAGAAAAGCTGATTTTGCTGTGGAAAACTTAGATGGTGTAAACATTTTAAAAATAAATAGTAATGATGCGGTAAGTAAAATAGCCTCTTGTGAACAAAAATTATTTAATAAAATAAGTAATGCAGCCCAAAAGAAGGCAAGTTTAAAAAATAGAATAGTTAGTCTTGTTAATAAAACAAAAGAGAAAATTATGTCTAGCATTAGTGAAGCTAAAGAAAGAGTAGAAGATTCAGTTTATGAAACTCGTAAAAATATAAGCAATAAATTATATCATATGGCTGGTAAGATGTCTCCTGACGATTACCTATCATATGATACAAGCAATAGACCTCCTATTGAAAGTTTAAATAATAACTTTAATAGTAATCATAATGATGATGACGATGAAAAGACAAATAGAGAAGTTGAAGATATGATCAAAACTTTAGATGAAAAAAGAAATTCTTCTAAAGAAAAAGAAATTACTTCTATTTTAGATGATGTAAATGAAAGAAGAGATCATTCTGAGCCTAAAAAAGTAGATGATAGAGAATTAAATAAGATCTTAGATGATTTAAAAAATAACAAAACATATGCTAATTCTGGAACTTATGTTGGTAATACAGAATCAAAAATGGAAGAAGAAATTCATAAAAGCATGTAATTTAAGTATTTAAAAAGATATTTCATACATAATAAAAATGGAATGGTGGTTTATTATGAAGAAGTATCTTTTTTTGTTGTTTTTAATTGGTGTTTATGTACTCATTTTATTTAATAATAAAGATAATAAAACAAGTAATGTTGTATCTTATCTAGATAAAAATAGAGATGGAGCTATATTTGTTAAAATAAATTTTAAAGACGGAATAAATAGTAATAATTTAAAAAAGTTATTTTATACATATGACAAAGATTATTATATATATAACATATATACTGATAGGGAAAATATCAAAGTTAACTGTGATTCTATTGATTGGTGTATAGATAGTGTTTATGAACAAAAAGATGATTACTTTAACAAATCTAGATTAACTAGTGGTTTTAAAGTAGATTCTATTAGTTTGTTAGCTTATAAAGAAGATATAATACCGTTTATAAATGACAACAATTTAGAGTGTGAAATAAAATAAGAAACGAAATTTTAATCGTTTCTTATTTCTATTAAAAATGGTGCGTTTTTATTATTTGTATTTCTATATATAATGTAGTTAATATTATTTTTATCCAAATAATTAATTATGGCTTTAGATTCTTTTACACCTTCTTTATGAGGATAACAAGTAACTAGTATAATTCCTTTTTTGTTAAGCATTTTAATACTTTCTTTAATGGATTTTAAACTGGTTTTGGCATTTGTCATAACATCTTTATTAAAATTAGGCAAGTATCCTAAATTAAACATAATAAGACTTACTTTTTTATCATATTCTTTTAAGTCTTTTCTTATATTTTCGTTGCTATCATTTATTAAAGTAACGTTACATACGTTATTATCATCTAGTATTTTTTTGGTTCTTTTAATAGCTTCTTTTTGAATATCGAAAGCAAATACCTTTTTAGATAACTTAGATAGTCTTAATGTATCAAATCCATTACCACAAGTAGCATCAACCGTTATATCACCAGGTTTTATAAACTTTTCACATATTAAATTAACTCTGTTTAATATGCTCTTATTAAATCCTTGGTAAGTTCCACGTTTTTTAAGTTCCTTATCTATGTCATTTAAAACTGATACCTTTTTAAGAGTCCAAATAGGTGCTACTAAATCATCTTTAGCACCATCTCCGGTTAACCTATGAATTGTTATGTTATCATTTAGTTCTTCTATCTGATCGCATACTATTTTTACGTATTCTTCTTTTGTTAGAATATGAAAATGATTTTTGTTATACATTTTTTCTAACTCTGTGTTTTTAAGTATGTGAAGCATATGTATTTTAATTCCATCTATTTTTAATTTATTTAAGTGTCTTACGGTATCCATCATCATATCATAAGTTTCGTAAGGAAGACCATTTATTATGTGAACTACAACTTTAATATTATTTTCCTTTAGCTTTTTTACGCAGGTATCAAAACATTTTAAATCGTGACCCCTATTTATTAATTTAAGAGTTTTATCATGCATACTTTGAAGACCAAGCTCTACCGTAAGATACGTTCTTTTATTTAGTTCCTTTAGATACTCTAAACATTCATCTGTTATTGCATCTGGTCTTGTTCCAATATTTAATCCAACTACGTTAGGAATTTTTAATGCTTCTTCATACTTTTTCTTTAAAACAGAAACAGGAGCATAAGTATTTGTATTAGCCTGAAAATACGCAATGTATTTAGTATCAGGCCATTTATTATTTAATTTTTCCTTAACTTCGGTAAATTGCTCTGTTATGCTTTTGTTTTTATCTCCAGCAAAATCTCCAGATCCTTTAGCAGAACAAAAAATACATCCAGAACCATTTTTAAAATTAGGACAAGAAAAGTTACCATTTAAACTTACTTTAAATACCCTTGTATTAAAAGTTTTTGTTAATTCATAATTAAGGGTATGATACATTTTATTATCTAAACTATACTTAAACATTTTCATTCACCAATAAAAATTATAACATGAATTAAAAAATGTATAAACGGTTATTATAGTAAAAAGAAAGACTCTAGTATGGTTAGAATTATAAGAAAGTTATTAAAAATTTGCTTTTTTTTTAAAGAAATGTTATATTATCACTGCAGTAAATAAAAAAATATATATTTTTTATGGGGGAAATATGGAAAAAATGACAGGTAAGCCATCGATAGATAAACCATGGCTTAAATATTATGATAAAGAAGTATTAAATAAAAAATTACCGGAAAAGACGATTTATGAATATATTACAGAAAATAATAAAAAATATCCAAATAGAATTGCCTTAAACTACTTCGGTAAAAAAATAACTTATGGACAATTGTTAAAAAATATTGATCAAACAGCAAGGGCCTTTAGAGCTTATGGTATAAGGGAAGGGAATATAGTAACTATTTGTATGCCAACTATTCCAGAAACCATATATGTTTATTATGCGTTAAGTAAAATTGGTGCTATAGCCAATATGGTTGATCCTAGAACAAGTAAAGAAGGAATAGAAAATTACATTAATGAAGAAAAATCAAAAATGCTTATTATGATTGATGTTGCAGCTGATAAAGCAAGGGATGCAAAGAAGAAAACAACTATAGAAAAAATAATTACAGTATCTCCAACTGATTCTTTACCACTTGGCATTATGTTAAAAAAAGCTTCTAAAGATATAAATAGTATATATGAAGATAAAAAAGAAGCAGCTAAAAGTAAACATGAAAAAGAGCCAAAGAAAAAAGACATAATATTAGACTACTTTAACGATATGAAAAAAAATGAAAGTAGTTTTTCAAAAAGTGGTGAATGTATACCTTGGTCTAAGTTTTTTAAGGCAGGTAAGAAGGAAAATTATGAACCATATCCAAATTATGAAAAAGACAAACCATTGTTAATAGTACATACCGGTGGAACAACTGGCCCATCAAAGGGTGTTGTATTATCTAATTTTAGTGTAAATGCTGCTTCGTTTCAATGTGAAAACGCAGGTTATGATTTTAAAAGAGAACATAGTTGGTTAAACATAATGCCACCTTTTATAGCATATGGAATTGGTAATGGATTACATTTACCTCTTTCTTGTGGTATGGAAGTAATTTTAATTCCGCAATTTGATCCTAATAAATTTGATGAATTATTGCTTGAAAATAAACCAAATCATATGGTTGGAGTTCCATCTCATTATGGTAATATAATACATAGTAAGAAATTAAAAAATGAAGATTTATCTTATGTAATTGCACCAACTGTTGGTGGTGACAAGATGGATGAAAACTTAGAGAAAAAAACCAATGAATTTTTACGTGAACACAATTGTGAATATAAGGTTGTAAAGGGTTATGGTATGACGGAGGTTAATGCTGCCGTAGCGGCATGTACATCAAATGAAACAAATAAAATAGGAAGTGTAGGAATACCATTTCCTAATACAACTATATCTATTTTTGATCCTAAAACAGGAGAAGAGCTTGGATATAATGAGAAAGGTGAAGTTTGCATAACTGGACCTAATACTATGCTTGGTTATTTTAACAATGATGAAGAAACAAATAAAATTTTAAGGAAACATGAAGACGGTAACGTATGGGTTCATTCTGGTGATATTGGATATATGGATGCTGACGGAAATTTATACATTGTAGATAGATTAAAAAGAATGATAATTAGACCAGATGGTTTTAAAATATTCCCAAGTCTAATAGAGGATGTAGTAGTTAAACATCCTTCGGTTCAATCTTGCAAGGCTGTTGGATTAAGAGATTTTTCCTTTTCTCAAGGAAAGCTTCCTAAAGTTCACGTAGTATTAAATGAAACAGATCGTAATCCAGAGGCTATAGAAAATGAAATACTTATGCTATGTGAAGAACAATTGCCAGAATATTATTGGCCTTGTGAAATTGAGTTTAACGAGTCTTTACCTTTAACTCCAATTGGTAAAATAGATTATCTTAAATTGGAAAAAGAAGATTATGAAAAACAATTAGCAGCTACTAAAAAACTAGTAAAAAAGTAATGAATATTGTATATAAGATAGGAACAACCTATCTTTTTTGCTATATATTTTATTAATTTACACTATCATATATACATGATATAATGTAAGTGTAGTATAGTGGTAGTAAATATTTATGATGGAAGTGATGACATGATAATTGGAATAACTGTTATTTGTTGCATGCTACTTTTTTGTTTACTTGTAGGAACTGTTTATTTTTCAAAGAGTAAAATAAAAAGTACAGAAAATAAGTTGTATAGCAGGCTTGTTATTATTACTATGATAGGATTGGTAACTGAGCTTTTATGTTTTTATTTTGTAGCACATAAAGATGTCTCTAATACATATAAAATTTTAAATGAGATAGTAAATAAAGGATTTTTGCTTTATTTATTATTGTGGGAGTTTTTGTTTACCGAGTATATGTTTTTTATATCTTTTGAAAGTAGGTTAAAATTTAATAAGAAATTAAAAAATAATAAGGGAAAAATAATTGGTGTTTTAACAGTAATGTACTTAATAATGTCTATAATTATTATTAATTTACCAATATATTATTTTAATGATGAAAATTATATATATTCTTATGGACCCGCAACTAATGTATTACTATTAATGGGAGGTATATTTATAATTGTTGATATTTTTAGTGTTCTATCTAACATAAAAAATATAAAAGATAAGAAGTATTATCCTCTTTTCATGCTTATTATAATGATGGTATTTGTATTTATAATAAGACAGGTTAATCCAGGTATAACAATTATTAATTCGGCTTTTGCTTTCGTTACGGTACTTATGTACTTTACAATAGAAAATCCGGATTTAAAAATGGTGAATGAATTACTAAGAAATAAAGAGCTAGTTGAAAAGCAAATGGAAGATAAATCTAGGTTTTTATTTGAAGTAACAGAAGATATTAAAGAACCGGCTAAAAATATTTTAATGTTATCTGATAACTTTTATAAATTAAATGAAAAAGATCAAAAAGATGCTATAAAAATCATTAGAAATAGTGCAAACGGGGTATTATTTAAAATAAACAATGTGTTAGATATATCTTCAATGGATGCAAGTAAAATTAAAATATTTAACAATGAGTATAACGTTTATACCTTGTTTGAAGTGGTAGAAGGTATTGCAAAAAATTTAAATAAAAATGAAAATGTAGCATTAAAATTCGATATAAATTCTAATATACCAACTATTCTTTATGGAGATGACGTAAGATTAAAACAAATTTTAATATCAGTTTTAACTAATAGTATAAATAACACCAAAACTGGATTTATAAATGTAAGTTTAAGTGCGATAGTAAAGTATGATGTTGCAAGATTAATTATAAATATAGAAGATACTGGATGCGGAATGAGTATAGATAAAATAAATACCATTTTAGATGATAATAGAGAGCTTTCTAATGAAGAAGTTGTAAAACTAGATAAACTTGATATGGATTTAGTAGCGACAATTAAGTCCATAAAATTATTAGGAGGAAGCTTTAACATAAAAAGTGAAGAAAATAAAGGCTCAACTTTTACAATTATAATAGATCAAAAATGTGATATAAAAGAAAAAACAGATGTAATGAAAGACATAGAAAAATATTCATCAGATGTATTTGGCAGAAAAAGAGTACTTATAGTTGATGATGATAAAGAAGAGTTATTTAAAATTTCTGATACATTATCAAAATATAACGTTGATATTAATACTACTATGAGCGGTAAAGACTGTATTTATAAAATAAAATCAGGAGAAATATACAACTTGATAATAATAGATGATGAGCTTAAAAATGAATCTGCATTAGGAACTTTAGAAGAATTAAGGAAGAATAAGAAATTTAATTCTAAAGTTGTTGTTATGCTAGGTAATGGTAAAAAGCACTTAAGAAATCACTATATAGAAGATGGATTTACAGATGTAATAATAAAAGAAAACTTAACGGATGAATTAAAAGAAAAAATAGAATCAAATTTATAAGTAATCATTTTTAGGCGCATACATATGAAAAGGAAAAAACACGATGGAAGATATTAAGATAAAAGATGAAAATGGAAAATTCAGATTAAGAGTAAGTGGAATGATAATAAAAAATAATAAGATTTTAGTACATGAAACCCAAAAATTTAAAGGATACTGTTTACCTGGTGGTCATGTTGAATTAGGAGAAAGCACAAAGCAAGCCATACTAAGAGAAATGAAAGAGGAATTAAAAATAAGTGTAAAAATAACTGATTTGTTTTGCATTAATGAAAATATATATGATACTGGTGAAACAACTAGTCAAGAAATTAATTATTATTACAAGTTGGAAAATTTAGATTTTTTGCCTGATGAATCTTTTTCCGTTAAAGAAATAGATAAAGGTGTTGAAAAGGAACATAAGTTTGCTTGGATAGATATTAATGATCTATGTGATAAAAACTTTAAGCCAGATCATATGGCTAAAATAATTATGAAAAATCTTGAGTCTAAAGATAATGTAATCTTATCTGATAATAGATAATTTTGTTTATTACGATTAAAATAAATAGTATTTGGATTTATAAGTGCTAGCTTAAAAAATAAAACTTAAATCATTAAAGCCTTGAATTTAAAAACAAAATATAATATACTATTAAGTGTTAAAGCGTTGATGAAGAGTATTAGGCTATTTATTTCTTTAAAGAGAACTTATGGTTGGTGCAAATAGGTAAGAAATAGTTGCTGAACTAGCTTCGGAGTTATTATGTGAAGCATGAGTAATATAATACGGTTTACCTCGTTATTGGTAATTTAAGCGTATACTTATTTAAGTATAAATTAAGGTGGTACCGCGGTTATTAATTATTAAATCGTCCTTTATTAAAGGATGATTTTTTTTAAAGGGAGGCTTATTATGGTAGAAGTAGCTAAAACAGTGTTAGAATTTTTAATAGTATTTTTAATTGTTTATTTTGGTACATATTTATTTTCTTTTAAAAAGATTAAGAAATATAACAGGAATAAAATGCCTGCAAATATTAAATACCTGGTTTTTAAATATAATATTGATGTTGTAAAATTAGGTTATAAAAGAGTTTGTAAAACCCTCTTGCTATTTGATTCATTAATAGTTGCAATACTTTTTACATCAACGAAAATGATTGATAACATATATATAAGATTATTAGTAGCGTTTATATTGGTATTTCCGCTATTCGCAGGAGTATATCATTTAATTGCAATGTACTATAAAAAGGAGAGTGAAAGATAATGGAATATAATTTTAAAGAAATAGAAAAAAAGTGGCAAAAATACTGGGAAGATAATAATAGTTTTAAAGCCGTAACTGGTGATAAAACAAAGGATCCTTACTACATATTAGTTGAGTTTCCTTATCCATCAGGAGCAGGATTACACGTTGGGCACGTAAGAAGTTACACGGCGCAAGATGCAATTGCAAGAATGAAGAGAATGCAAGGCAAAAACGTTTTATATCCAATGGGATGGGATGCTTTTGGAGCGCCAGCAGAACAATATGCAATAAAAAATCATATTCATCCTAAAGAAGCTGTTAAGGAAAACATAAAAACTTTTAAAACGCAAATGAAAACACTTGGTTTTTCATTTGACTGGTCACGTGAGTTTTCTACAACTGATCCTGAATATTATAAATGGACACAGTGGCAATTCCTACAATTTTATAAACATAATATGGCTTATAAAGATACTATTCCTGTTAACTGGTGTCCTACTTGTAAGACTGTTTTATCAAATGAAGATGCAGCAGGCGGAGTATGTGAAAGATGTGGTTCAGCGGTAGTTCAAAAAGAAAAGAGTCAGTGGATGCTTAAGATGAGTAGTTATGCTGAAGACTTACTTAAAGGTCTTGATGATACTAACTTTGCCGAAAGAGTAAAACTAGGTCAAATAAACTGGATTGGTAAATCAACTGGTGTTGAAGTTGATATAGATATAGTAGGTGGTGGAAAGTTTTCTATCTTTACTACTTGTATAGAAACTATTTATGGTATTACTTTCTTTGTAATTGCACCAGATGGAAAGTTAATAAAAGAATTAATGCCAAGAGTTGAAAATAAAGAAGAAGTAGAAGCTTATATTAAAGAAACTTCTATGAAATCTGATATGGATAGAACCGAATTAAATAAAGGAAAGAGTGGTTGTCTAGTTAAAGGTATTGAAGCTATAAACCCAGTTAATGGTAAAAAAGTTCCTGTATATTTAGGAGACTTTGTATTAGGAAATTATGGTACTGGTGCGGTTATGGCTGTTCCAACTCATGACCAAAGAGATTTTGAATATGCAAAAGAACATAACATAGAAATGATTCAGGTAATTGATGGACGCGATACAACACTTTGTGCTTTTGAAAAAAATGATTACCTAGGCAAGGGTTGTAGACTTATAAATTCTTGTGAATTTGATGGTCTTACTGTCGAAGAAGCAAAACCTAAAATTACTGAGAAGTTAGTAAATATGGGAATTGCAAGAAAGGTAAACAACTATAAAATGAGAGACTGGATTTTCTCTAGACAAAGATTCTGGGGAGAACCAATTCCAATGATTAACTGTCCTAAATGTGGATGGGTTCCAATGGATGAAAAAGACTTGCCTCTATTACTTCCTGATATTGCAGAATATGAACCAACTGATGATGGAGAAAGTCCACTTGCTAAAATAACAGACTGGGTAAATTGTAAATGTCCTAGATGCGGAGCTGATGCTAAACGTGAAACTGATACTATGCCTAACTGGGCAGGCTCTTCTTGGTATTTCTTAAGATTTATGGATCCACATAATGATAAGGCTTTTGCATCAATGGATGCTATGAAATACTGGAACAGAGTAGATTGGTATAATGGTGGTATGGAGCATACTGCAAGACACTTACTTTATGCTAGATTCTGGGTACAATTCTTATATAACATAGGATTAGTACCACATAAGGAAATGATTTGGACACGTGTATCTCACGGAATGGTATTAGGTTCTAATGGTGAGAAAATGTCTAAGAGTAAGGGTAACGTAATTAATCCGGATGATATTGTAAGTGAATATGGAGCAGATACTTTAAGAGTATATGAAATGTTTATGGGAGATTATAGACAAGATGCACCTTGGAGTACTGAATCATTAAGAGGATGTAAGAGATTTATTGATAAAGTAATAAGATTATATGATAAGTTAAATGATAAAGAAGGCTTAACAAAAGACTTTGAAGTTATTCAAAATAAAACAATTAAGGCTGTTACAACAGACTTAGGAAGAATGGGTTATAACACTTATGTTTCATCTCTTATGATTTTAACAAATGAGTATGATGCTAAGGACTCTATAACTAAAGAAGACTTTAGATTATTACTTACTTTAATGAATCCGGTAGCGCCTCATATAACTGAAGAATTAAACGAAATGATGGGTTATAAACCATTATGTGAAAGCAAATGGCCTACTTGGGATGAAGATAAACTTACTCTTAAAACGTTTGATATAGCAGTTCAAGTTAATGGTAAATTAAGAGGAACTATTACAATTAACATAGATGATACTGTAGATGTTATAAAAGAAAAAGCATTAAGTAATGATAATGTTAAGAAACATACAGAAGGAAAAGAAATAGTAAAAGTTATAGTTATTAAAAACAAAATAGTTAACGTAGTTGTAAAAGGATAGCTTATGCTATTCTTTTTAACATTCTGTTTGGAAGAAGTTTGAACCATTGACTGATTTAAAATAAATGTGTTATCATTTTTATGGAGAATATAATATGGAGATGATGTAAATGGAAAAAGATTATAAATCAAGAACGGGAGCAAAATTAGAAAAACAACCTAATGGAACCTACCTTGATTCACACGAAAATGTTTATTATATAGTAGTTGATGAAAAACCAATCCCATTAATTTCACCTGAAACAGGTGGACCATTAGAAATAAAACCAGATGGTAAGCTTTATTCACCGTATGAAAAAGAGTATTACAAATTTGACAAGAATTATAAAATTATTTCGGCAGAATATAAATCATCAAGAACGGGAGCAAAATTAGAAAAGCAGCCTAATGGAACCTACCTTGATTCATACGAAAATGTTTATTATATAGTAGTTGATGAAAAACCAATCCCATTAATTTCACCTGAAACAGGTGGACCATTAGAAATAAAACCGGATGGCAAACTTTATTCACCATATGAAAAAGGTTATTTTCAATTTGATGTTAACAAGAAAGCTTTCATCCCTTTATTCATTCCAGATATAACAGATGAACCTGCTCATTTGGAAGGAAATTATCTGGTAGGAAATGAAACAGGCAGGAAATTTTACATAGACGAAAAAGGAAATGTAAATGTACCTTGTGATATTCTTGAAGGAAACCAAAGTTATGAAGAACTTTATGAAATTGTAAAAAATCGAACTCAAATAGATATAGATATCAAATTAGCATCAGAAGCAATATTACCTGACAAATTCATAAGAGTGATGATTGAACACAATGAAAAAATAATTGATGTTATAAAAGAAATAAGAAAAATTGTTCCAAACTTTAATCCCAAAGATAACCATTTATTTGATTTAGGTGGTATGAATTTTGAACAGATTAAATTTAATAATAATAATTTTATTAAATATTTAAATAAATATAAGGAATTATATATGAAACATGCTCAAGGAATATTAAATGAAGAAGAAACAATTATGTTACTTAGTATGCAGTCTTTTATGGATAAACATGATTATTCAATTTCATCTATAAAAACGGAACTTTTTAAATATGAAATTTCAAAATTAGAGAACTTTAAAGTGGAAGAAACTGGTATTAGTTTTAAATAATAGTTATTAAAAACAAAATAGTTAACGTAGTTGTAAAAGGATAGCTTATGCTATTCTTTTTTTGCTTGATAATACAAATAAGATATGCATATTTGTTGACTTAGATAAGACTTTTTGATAGTATATAAAACTGTTAAAAAGGAATGAATTTGTTATGAAAAAATATAGACTTATAAAAAATAATACACTAACAAATACTATAAAAAGTTCTAATTATAAACCAAGTAAATTTGTTAAAGGCGTTTTTATTATACCGATAGTAAATGTAGTGTTAGGCACAATTACGCTGTTTTGCAAAGATGTTGACGCGTTGCATGTTAATGAAGTTATTAGTGGTTTATATGCCTTTGCTCTTTCCACTATGACATATGTAAGTATCAAAAGCATAAAATCATATTTTAATCAGAAAAAGCTTTTTGAGTTAACTAATAATTTTATTGAAAATGGTATGTTTATATCTATGTATTTTGTGGAAAATTTAGATATAATTGAAGATGATAATGTAAGCTTAATAAAGGTTTCTGAGTGTGATAATATTATTCAAACAAGTTATGATGATGGAGTAGCTTATCATTATTGTGATAATGAAAATAATATTTCAGATATAACTGACATAGTTAACAAAAGCATTCTTAGAAAGAAAAAAATAAATAACACTAGAAGAAATGGAAAACATTAATATGAAAAAATATAATAATAGAAAATTATCAGATAACTTTTACGAAGTATATATAGGAGATAAAATAAGAGAGGTTAAAAATATATCAGCTTATACTTTATCTTGTGCTTTGTTTTCTCAAATTTTATTTGGTAATGAAAAGTCTTTTAAGTTTTCTTTTATAGTATCTAGTATATCTGGAATTATAACAGTAATAAGTAACACGATGTTTAACATTAATGAAGATGATTATAAAGAAAGCATAGAAAATCTTGATAACGTGACTAAAGAACTTATTCTTTTTGGATATGATTTAGATGATGATGCATTATATAATGGTATTCTTTATACAGATGGAGTAATTGAGTTTTCTGATAAATATGATAATAATTATTATGTTTATGAAAAGGAAGAAAACGGATATTATAAATATTACACTCTTGCAAATGGAGATTTAGATGCCTGCCTTAAAGATGAAATGAAGCATAATGATATCACGAAGGTAATAAGAAGAGGTCTAAATAAGAGTAAACAAAATAAGAAATAAGTCTTATTTTGTTTTATTTTTATGATAAAAATGTTATAATATGTAAAGAAGATTTAACCATAATAGGAATAGGTGATTAACTTGGATATAAATGGACAATATGTAAATTATTTAGATTACGGAAATAAAAAGAAGGACGCTATTGTATTGCTTCATGGATGGGGACAAAACATAGAAATGATGCAAATGCTTGGAGAGCCTTTTAAGAATGAATATAGAATTATAATAGTGGATTTTCCTGGCTTCGGGTTAAGTCCTGAACCAAAAAGGGTAATGGATGTTAATGATTACACCATTTTAATAGAAGAATTATTAAAAAAGTTAAAGGTTAAAAATCCAATATTAATAGGACATTCATTTGGTGGTAGAGTATCGGTTAAGTTTGCTTCTAGAAATGATGTTAAAAAAGTAATACTTCTTTCTCCGGCACTTAGAGGACACGACAAGAAAGGTCTTAAAACAAAGATTTTAAAGTCATTAAAAAAAGTTCCGGTTATAAAAAACTTAGAAGGTTGGGCTAAAAATCATATAGGTTCAAGAGATTATAAGGCAGCAAGTCCTATTATGAAAGACGTTTTAGTTAAGACCGTTAATGAAGATTTATCAGAAGATGCTAAAAAAATAAAGGCTCCGGTAATTTTGATTTATGGAAATATGGATAGTGAAGTTCCAGAAGCTGATACAAAAGAATACGAAAGATTAATACCTGATTGTGGTCTTATCTTGTATGAGGGTTGTACGCATTATGCATACTTAGAAAGACTTAATCAAACAATAAACATAATAAATAATTTTATAAGGTAAGGATGTGTAAGAAATGTTTTATATAAGTTTAATACCATTTATAGTTTTGCTTATTTATGATTTTAAAAAATCACTTCATATGGCACAGCAAAATCTATATAATGATGATCATAGGTTTTTAAAATGGACAATTAAGGATATGAAAAGCTTTAAGACGCCTCTTAAGTGCTCACTAGTTGTAGTAATTACGTATTTATTACTTATATTACTTAAATTAGATTCAAGATTAATTACGGAAATTTACTTTTTTGTTGTATCTTTAATTATTCTAATTATTAAAATGAAAGAAAATAGAGGTTCTGATACAAAAATAGGACTTAAAGTTACGGCAAGAGTTAAAAGATTAATTATAACTAACGTAATAATACTTGCACTTATTTCGTTTGGTCTATATTGTGTTAGAAACGTAAACTTAATTTACTTGACTTTATTTATTTATGAAATATTGTTAAATTTTGTTTTAATGATATCGATAATAATTAATAAACCAGTTGAAAAGTTAGTTTACTTATCATATAAAAATAAAGCTGTAAGTAAACTTAAATCCATGAATAATTTAAAGGTTATAGGAATTACTGGAAGCTACGGAAAAACAAGTAGTAAAAATATACTAAGTGATATATTAAACGTTAAGTATAATGCACTTCCAAGTCCTAAGAACTTTAATACTCCATACGGACTTATTATAACGGTTAATAATTACTTAGATAAGTTTGATGATATATTAATTGCAGAAATGGGAGCTTATAAAGTAGGAGAAATAAAAGAGTTGTGTGACCTTGTAAAACCTAAGTATGGCATTTTAACTAAAATAGGTACGGCTCATATAGAAATATTTGGATCTCAAGAAAACATACAAAAAGGAAAATTTGAGCTTATTGAAAGTCTTCCTTCTGATGGGGTTGGCATTTTAAATGCTGATGATGAACTTCAAGTTAATTATAAATTAAAAAATGATTGTAAAATTATTTGGATAGGTATTGATAATAAGGATGCTGATGTAAGAGCCTTAGATATTAAAACTTCTAATAAAGGTACAACATTTAACGTTGTCTTTAAAGGTGATAAGAAGAAATATTCGTTTACAACTAAACTATTAGGTTATAATAATATATATAACATTTTAGCTTCACTTGCACTTTCAAAGGAATTTGGTCTTTCAATAGAACAAATGCAAAAAGCAGTTTTAAATGTTCGAAGCGTAGAGCACAGACTAGAGCTTAGAGAAGCTGGAAACATAACTTATATAGATGATTCTTATAACTCTAATCCGGTTGGTTCTCATATGGCATTAAACGTACTTGAAAGTATGCCAGGACTTAGAATAGTTATGACACCAGGTATGGTTGAACTTGGTGATAAGTCTTATGAACTTAATAAAAAGTTTGGTACTTATATGAAGGGTTCGGCCGACGTAGTAATACTTGTTGGTGAAAAAATTACAAAGCCAATTAAAGAAGGTTTAAAAGAAGTTAAGTTTGATAGCAAAAACATATATGTTGTAAAAAGTACTAAAGAAGCATTTGCACTTGTTAAAAGCCTATCAAGTGGAAAAGAAACTTACTGCTTAATAGAAAATGATTTACCAGATATATATAATGAATAGGAGTTGATATTATGAAAATAAGAGTTGGAGTTTTATATGGTGGAAAAACAACAGAACATGAAGTTAGTATAATAACTGCTGTACAAGCAATGGAACATTTAAATAAGGATAAATATGACATAGTTCCTATGTATTTAACTAAGGAAAATGAAATGTATACAGGTGCACCTCTTAAGGAAATGGATGTATATAAAGAACCAGATTTATTAAGACGTTATTGTAAGAACGTTGTATGTTATAACAAGGATGGTGCATTGGCTCTTCAAAGTAAAAAAGGGTTATTTAAAAGGATAGTAGCTACCGTTGATATAGTAATTCCTTGCGTACATGGTTATAACATGGAGGATGGTAACGTACAAGGTATGCTTGAGACTTTTGGCGTTCCATATACTGGTAGTGATATATATGGTTGTACTATAGGACAAGATAAGGTTTTCCAAAAACAAATATTAGAAAGAGAAGGCGTTCCTGTTCCTAAATACACTTGGTTTTATGATAACGAGTACTTTGAAGATCAAGCAAAGATACTAGCTAATATTAAAAAGTTAGGATATCCAGTAATAGTAAAACCAGCAAGACAAGGTTCTAGTATTGGTATTGAAGTTGCTCATGATGAAGAAAAAGTAAAAGAAGCAATAGAAGATGCTATAAAATATGATGATAAAATATTAGTAGAAGAAATAATTCCAAATATGACAGAACTTAACTGTAGTGTACTAGGATCAAATTCATATGCTGAAGCATCAGTAATAGAACAAGTTATGGGACATGACGAAATATTATCATTTAAAGATAAGTATATCGGTAATGGGGCTAAAAAAGGCTCAGCTAAGAAAAGTGCTCCATCAAAAGGAATGGCATCAGCATCAAGAATTATTCCAGCTAATATACCTGAAAAACTAACTAAGGAAATAGAAGAAACTTCTAAGAAAGCATTTAAAGTATTAGGAGCAAGTGGAGTAGTTAGAATAGATTATCTATATGATAAAAAGTCTAAAAAATATTATGTTAACGAACTTAATACCATTCCAGGAAGTTTAGCATTCTATTTATGGACACCACTTAATAAAGAATACGATGAACTTTTAGATGACATGATAAATATAGCAGTTAAAAGATATAAGAAAAAGTTAAAGAAAACTACTATTTTTGAATCTAACATATTACAAGGATTCAATGGTACTAAGGGTACTAAAGGCTTTAAAGGTAAGTTAAGATAGAAAAAAACACCAATTGGTGTTTTTTTGTTTATTATTCATCATCTTTTTTAGATTCTACGTCTTTATAGTATTCTAAACCATTTTTAGTGGTTTCTATCTTTTTATCTATTACGTCTTTTTTTGAACAATTTTTGCATTCTTTTTTCTTGTTTTTGTTTTTCATAATATCAATCCTTTCTAATATTATTTTTAACAAACTTTAATATATTATTCATTTATTGTTGACGTTTAAATAGTTAATAAATATAATAAAATTAATGGGGAGTTTTGTTTATGAAAGAAAATATTAATGATATCATAAGAAATAAGATATCAAAAAGATTTTATTCTAAAAAAAGTGAAGAATTTGATCAAAAAATAGATGAGTTTTTTTGTGAAGTTATGAATAATAAAAAAGATAACAAGATGGATATAAGTGTAATTTATTTAACATCTTTTATGATAAACTATTTAACTTATAGTAGATTTAAAGAAGATGATGAAGCTAAAATGAATATGTCAAAATTGCTTGACTTTTCTTCTTTAGATGACTTTATTAATAAATTAGATAAAGAAACTTTAAAAATGATGATAAAAGATGTTATTTATTTTAATAATTTTTGCTATTTTATTAAGAAAAAATACGTTTTAAAATCACTCGAAAAATCAAAAAAAATAATTAAGTTAGCGCCTACTTATTTTATGGACGTTTTATCATATAATAAAAATTTTACTGTAAAAGATATAATTGGTGAATATAATAGATCATATAAAGATTGTTTTAATCATAATGTAGCTTTAGAAGATGCAATATGTTATGCGGTAGATAATATCTTAGATTTATATGATAATAATATAGATAATTATAAATCCATTATGATTGATATTATAAATACTTATTATATGTATAACAGATATCTGTTATTAAGTGATAGCAAAATGGATGAAAATGCAATAGATATTATGGACTTTTTAGAGTATGATACTCCAGGTTCAATTTTATATGCTTCATCTGATTCGGAATTTTTAGAATCTGTTATAAGAGATTATTTATCCTATGAACTTTTAGATGATAAAAATAAAAATGAAATAATAAATTATTTAAAATCATTCAAAAGAAAAGAAATAATTAATAATCCAAATGATAAAATAAGAGATATGTTAAAAAGTAATTTTAAAAATATAAACATTTATGATGAAGAAGAAGTAAAAGATAATATAGATATTATTACAAAGTTAAAGGAAAGTTCTTATTTTGATTTTATAGTAAGTGTTTTATATACTGATAGTATGTATTTAAATTATTATGATTATTTTTCTTTTCCTGATGATTTCGATATAAAAACTAATTATGAATATATAAAAAATATGAAATCTATAGATAAGTTTAAGAAATATTTACTAGAAAATGATATGGTTTTATTAGACGCAATAGATAAATCTACTGTTTTTTCTGATTTTACTTTATTGACCAAAAAAGAAGTTCTTTTAACGCTTGAAAATGATGATGTATTTGGCTCATTTTTAACCGATAACTATATATTTGATAAATTATCTTCTGCTAGAGATTATGATTTAGAAGATGCCAAATTACTATATAGAGAAAATTTATTATCTATAAAAGATAAAAAATTAGCAGTAGCACATTCAACATCAGAATTATTAGCTGATTTACGTACTTTAAGGGATATTTGTATAGATAATTATAAAGAAATACTTTATGATTTAACTGAAATATATTATGAATATAATAAATATATGTTTGATAATGAAAATGATATTGATATAGAAGATAGACATATATTAAAATATATAGATAGTGATTTAAATACTTTTTTAGTTCAAATAGAAGGAAATGAAAAAGTTTTAGAAAAACTTTCTAATTCTTTTTATAAATATATAAGTTTAGCTAATTTAGATAAAGATAAGATTAAACATTATTATGATAATTTATGTAAAAATGGAAAAGTAAAAGTATTTAATAAAAAAAAGCGAGGTTCAAATACCTAAAATATTTATATAAATAAAAAAATCTCTAATTAGAGATTTTTATTTTTAATATATATGGCGGAGTGAGAGGGATTTGAACCCTCGCGCCAGTTGCCCAGCCTACACCCTTAGCAGGGGCGCCTCTTCAGCCTCTTGAGTATCACTCCACTGACAAATTAATTTTACACTATATTAATTAATAGGTCAAGTGAAATTCGCTAATTCTTGTATCCAACTGAAGCTTTAAATAGATTTATATCAATTTTATTGTACAATATATCAAATGTTTTAGCTGATAACAAAAGCTTTGATAAAAGAGGAAGAATAAAACTTGCTATATAAACTAAAATGGCAATTATAGCAGGCATCATGATGTTTTTGTTATCACTAATTGCCTTATCAAATCCATTAGTAAATATAGTACCTATAACTAAAACGGCAAGAATTCCAAAAATAGGGGATAAATATCTATAAATTTCTCTTATCATAAGACTACCTAATGTTGTTACGTAAGCTATTACAATTATTAAACATTTTATTATAAAGCATAAAAGACTTTCTAATAAAACTCCGGTAACACCTATTACTTTTCTAAACTTTGATACTCTTGCATATTTAAGCCATTCTTTTAAATATTGCCATTTAGTTACCTTTTTATCTTCATAATTCTTTTCTTTTTCATTAGCACTATATTCTTCTTTATTTTTCTTTTGTGTGTATCTATTATATGTTTCATTAACTTTTTTCTTTAAATATTCGTCATAATCATATCTTTTAATAGGATCTAACAAGATTTCTTTAGCTTCGTTTATTCTAGAAGATATATTAACAGCATTAGGATCCTTATTAATATCAGGATGCCATTTTTTCATTTGTTTTTTATAAGCTTGTTTTATTTCATCTTCCGTAGCATCATTTTTAACACCTAATAATTCATAAAAACTAAGATTAGTATCCATATTTTATCACCTAAATTAATTATATATTAAAAATTATGTATTGTAAAATAATGTTTGAATTGTTATAATGAAATTGTAAAGTAAAGGAGATTAACTTATGGATGTAAAAGAGGTAAACGTAAAGGAAAAAAAGAGTAAGAAAGGAATAGTTATATTAGTATCAATTATAATTTTAATACTAGCATTACTAATTAGTGGATACTTTTATTTAAGTTCACCAAAAAGAATAATAACTGGTTATACAAATAGTCTTTATAATTCATTTGAAAAAAATAGCGGTGTTAATTATGATTCTATAAGTATGAACTTAAAAGTTGTTCCAACTGTAAATAATGCTAATGATAAAAATTTAGAAACAATAATTAATAAAATAGAATTTGCGTTATCTGGAGCGATAGATTATAAAAATAAGACGTTAAAATATAATCTAGGACTAGATTACGATAAGGGTAGTTTATTAGATGTTGATATGCAGTATAAAAATGATTTATACGTTAAATTAAATAATTTATATGACAATCCAGTAAAAATAGAAGATAATGATTTTTCTGATGTATTTAAAAAGTCAGAAACGAAAGATCTAAAAGTGGTTGTAAAAGGATATATTGATGCTTTTAATTCGTCATTAAAAGATAAATATATGACTACAAAAAATAAAGATGGTTATAGAGTTGTTACAATTGATTTAACGGGTGATAACTATAAGATGATTTCTAAAGATATATCTAATAAATTACTTAACAATAAAGAGTTTATTAAGTCATATGCAAATATGAATGTTGAAGAAGAATCCGAAGTAAAAGAAGATTTAAAAGATATAGACGATGGAGAATTTAATGGTATTAAAGTATCTTTATATACTAAAGGATTAACAAATGAAACTAAAAAAATATCTTTAGAAAGCGAAGATACAAAGGTAGAAGTAAAGTTATTGGATGATAACAATTATAAAGTTAAGATAACTAATGGTGATTTATCAATTGGATTAGACCTTAAATATACTGTAAGCTATAATACAAAGGTAGAAATAGAAGAATATAAAAATGCAGTAGATAGTGAAAAGCTTAGTAAAGATATCTTAAGTATATTAACTAAATTTACTAGTCAAGATAGTTATAAAAAGTTAAATAATGATATAAAAACTTTGACTGGTACTAGCATAGATGAATTATTATCAAGTTACATGACTAATAATGAAACAGATAATGACTAATAATGTAAAGTTACGTATAAAAAACGTAGCTTTTTTCTTTATTTTGATGTTTTTCGCAAATGTAAAATGTTATAATATAATTAAGAAAGGTAGGCAAAAATATGAACGGAAAGAAAATATTTCAGTATGGCTGTGGAAAGATGAGCGTATACACCATGCGCTACGTAATGGAAAATGGTGGAGAAATTATAGGAGCTGTAGATGTAAATGAAAAAGTAATTGGTATGGATATAGGTGACATTACCAAAACTGGAAAGACAGGAGTTTTAGTAAGTGATGCTAAAGATGCAGAAAAATTACTAAACGAACTAAAACCAGATTGTGTTATTGTAACAACGATGAGCTTATTAAGTGACTTAGAAGATGCACTTTTAACTTGTGCTAAATGTGGATGCAATGCAGTTACTACTTGTGAAGAAGCGTTTTATCCAGAAAACTCTAATCCAACTTTAACTAAAAAAATAGATAAACTTGCTAAAGAAAATAATTGCACTATAACAGGTAGTGGATACCAAGATGCTTTTTGGGGTAATTTAATTACTTGTATTATGGGAGCAAGTCATAACGTAACAAAAATAAAAGGTAGTTCTTCATACAACGTAGAAGACTACGGAATAGCACTTGCTAAAGCTCATGGTGCAGGTTTAACAAAAGAAGAATTTGAAAAAGAAATTGCATCTAGTGATAACATTTCAGATGAAGAAAGAAATAAAATAATAGAAAGTGGTAATTATGCTCCGTCATATATGTGGAACGTAAACGGTTGGCTTTGTGATAAGTTAGGGCTAACAGTTACGAGTCAAAGACAAAAATGCGTTCCAACGTTTAATAGTTATGACATAGAATCAGAAACTCTTGGCATAACCGTAAAGGAAGGCATGGCAACTGGTATGAGTGCTATTGTTACAACTGAAACTAAAGAAGGCATAACACTTGAAACAGAGTGCATAGGTAAAGTTTATAATAAAGATGAATTTGATAAAAACGAATGGACTATTTATGGTGATTGTGATACTACGCTAGTTATTAATAAACCGAATACGGTAGAACTTACGTGTGCTAGCATAGTAAATAGAATTCCTGATGTAATAAATGCACCAGCAGGTTTTGTTCCAACTTCACGTATGGGAGAATTAAAATATATAAAGAAGGAATCTTAGGATTTCTTTTTTTTAAAATATATAGTATTATTTTATTAGGAGGGTATGTTTTATGTTAATTGGAATTATTTTAATTTTATTAGGAGTGTATTTTATAGTAAAGATGTTATGCCCAGGTTTTGATATTGATATAAACTGGAATATTATATGGCCTGTTATTTTAATGGTTTTAGGAATAGAGGGCATAATAAGAACAAAAAAACTAGATTTGTTTAACGCTATTTTAACCTTAATTGGTGTCATATATTTGTTATCAGGATTTAAAATTATTGGAAATATAAACGGAAGACTTATTTTTGCTATTATATTAATTGGAGCGGGTATATCATTTATTTTATCATCACTAGGTAAAAAGAAGGTTAAAAAAATAAGTAAAGATAAAATGATTAATTATAATGGTATATTTGGTGGTGTAAAAGAAGTTGTTAAAACTAAAGACTTTAAAGGCGCTAATTGTTATTCTATATTTGGTGGTATAAAACTAGATTTAAAAAACACTTCATTAAAAGATGATACAGTAATAAATTGTTATGCAGTTTTTGGAGGAATAGATTTAACTGTACCAGATGATGTTAATATTATTATTCATTCTTCATCTTTGTTTGGTGGGGTAAATAATAAAACATCAAATAAAAATAGTGACAATAAAAAAACAATATACATAAACGTAACAGCCATATTCGGTGGTGTAGACGTAAAAGAGTAGCTTATTTTATAACACTTAAAAAAATCATTTTCATTACTACTTGACCAGGAAATTAGGATTTGATATTATTAGCATAGAGTAACATAGATATTGTAGAATTTTTATGAATGATAAAATACGAAATATAATAATTTTAGTAGAAGGAGTAAGAAATGAAAAAAGAGAAAAAAACAAAAGTGTTAGTTATGGTAATACTATTAATAGTAGTTGCAGGCTTAACAGTAGCATTTGCTGCACTTTCTGCAACATTAAATATAAATGGTACGGCATACATTGATGCAGCAAAATGGGGTATTAAGTTTGAAAACTTGTCAGAGCCAGTAAAAACTGGAGATGCTAGCACGTCAGGCACTGCAAAGATAGAAGAGACTAAGTCTGCAGAAATAACAGGTATAAACGTTAGTTTATTAACTCCAGGAGATAAAGTTACGTATACAGTAGATTTAGTAAACAAAGGAACTATTAATGCCAAAATAGATAAGATAGAAAAAACAGAGTTAACAAATGAGCAACAAAAATATTTAACGTTTAAGATAACTGATAAAGAAGGAAAAGAAGTAAGTGAAGGTGATATTTTATCAGCTGGAGAAACAAGAAACTTAATAATAACAATAGAGTTTATAAAAGATTTAACTAAAGAAGATTTGCCAACTAGCACAAGTACAATATCATTATCATACAAACTAAATTTTGTACAAACAGATGATAATGAAATGGATTCAAATGTTACAACTACGAAGTCAGAATCACATTCAAGTGATTCAAATCCTGGAGATATAACTAATGCAGGATTATATGATGGAAGTGAGGCAAATCCATATAGAGTGGAAAGTATAGAAGATTTAGTTTCATTTTCGAATGATGTTGAAAATGGAAATTCATATTCAAATAAATATATTATTTTGTCTCAGAATATTGATTTTAAAGAATCAGGTTCATATGTTGATTCTGAAACAATTGTATATGGAGATATAAACGAAGATAAAAAAGTAAGTGGTTTAAAAGAAGAAATGACGACGAATTCCGGATTTAATCCAATTGGAAATAATACAAAACCTTTTAAAGGAACATTTGATGGAAATAATCATACAATAAGTAATTTAAATATAGATAGAAAAGATGCGAATTATGTTGGACTATTTGGAAGTTCTTCCGGAATAATTAAGAATTTAAATTTGGAAAATGTAAATATAAAAGGTTTAAATAATGTAGGCGGAATATCAGGAAGTGGCGGTTCAAATGCTTCTATTTTGCATTCTAAAGTTTCCGGAAGAGTAGAAGGAAACGAAAATGTAGGAGGAGTAATTGGAAGTACTGGATATGTAGAGGTAATTGCAAATACAACTTCTAATACAAATGTTGTTGGTGTTACTAATGTAGGTGGAATATCAGGAAATGGTGGTACCCAAAGAGCAAGTGGTGTTGTCCAATCAGGAGATGTAAGTGGAACAAAATATGTAGGCGGAATATCGGGTTCTTGTGACGTGTATGCAATGACAGGGGGAGTATATAAATCAGGAAATGTAAGTGGAGAAAGCTATGTAAGAAGGATAATAGGAGGTCGAGCAAGTAATTATACAAACTTACTTCCTGGATATGCTGTAAAAAGTACAACAGTAAATGGGAAACAAATAGAAGAAAGCAATCCAAGTTCAATAGATGGACAGACAATAGATGCTTATGATAATATATTAGAAGATATAAATATGGCAGAATTAGTTTTTGATACATATATAGGTGGAGATAATGATGGAGATGGATATTATTGGGATTATAATGAAGAAAAGACAAAATTAGTAGAAAAAAGTGTAGAAGAAAATCCATTAACATTTACACTGGGTGGAGAAGGAACAACTTCATCTCCATATATAATAAATACAAAAGAAGAATTGAAACAGGTTAATTTGAAATTAAATAAAGTATATCAATTAAATTCAGATATAGATTTAACGGATGAAGAAAGATTTTATGTAATAGGAAGTAATTATAATCCATTTACTGGAACATTTGATGGGCATAGTCATGAAATAAGTAATTTATCATTAAAAAATGAAAAACTAAGTTTTGCTGGACTATTTGGAAGAATAACAGGAACAGTAAAAAATATAGTTGCCAAAAATATGAAAATAAATGGTAATGTTAATACTGGTGGATTATGTGGAAGTTCTTCTGGCAGTTTAATTAATATTAAAATATCATCTATAGTTACAGGAAATTTATATGTTGGTGGTTTAACTGGATATGGAAATATAGCTAATCAAGTCTTAGTATCAAGTAACGTTAATGGAAGTAATTATGTTGGATGTGTTGGTGGATATGGTGGAGTTTCAAGTGGTCTTTGCATAAAGGGAAACATTACTGGAAATAGTAATGTTAATAGAATATATGGTGCTTCAAGAGGAAATAAAAATTTTTATGCTGTTAAAGATAATGTATTAGTAAATAAGGCGGAGATTTCAAATGCCGAGACAAATTCAAATGATGGTAAAGATGTTGAATTTAACGATTTGCTGTTGCAATCAACATATGAAAATTTAGGTTTTTCATTTGATAAAATTTCAGGTAAAGAATATTGGATTTTAGAAAATAATGAGCTTAATTTAAAATATTTTGAATAACAGGAGAAAAGAAATGGAAAAAGAAAAAAGAAAATTTATAATTATAAGTTTAATTATAATTATTTTGATAATTATAATTGCTGTTAGATTAAACTATAATACTTCATTAAAATGTAAAACAGTTGATAGAATTATTACAATTAATTTTAAAGGAAATAAACCGATATATGTAAAAGGAAAAATATTTTTTGATGATTCAAAAATGACTGTAGAACAAATCAAACAACTTGAATCAATGTATAATGGAACTAGTTATGATTCCAAAAAAAATGCTATGAATATTAATACAAAATATTCTGAAGAAAATAAAAGAACTCTTGATTTTTTAGGTTTTTATTATGATAAAAAATATAATTATAAAAAAACAAAATCTGATTTAGAATCAAATGATTATTATTGTGAATAATTATGTTTTAAAACATTCAATATCTACAAAGAGTAGCTTATTTTTAAGCTATTTTTTTGTTTTATCTGCATAGCCAGGTTTATATGTACTTTCATATTATACAGTGGTGATTATATATGTTTTCTTTTATTAAAGACCAGATAAAGACAATAAAAATAAAAGATCCCGCTATTAAAAGTACGTTAGAAGTATTTTTATATCCGTCATTTAAAGCACAATTTTATCATAAGATATCAAACTTCTTTTACAGACATAAACTATACTTTTTAGCTAGGCTAATATCAGAATTTGCAAAAAGAAGAACGGGTATAGAAATTCATCCCGGTGCAACTATTAATAAGGGCTTATTTATTGATCATGGTTTTGGTGTTGTAATAGGTGAAACAGCTATTATTCATGATGATGTAACAATATTTCATGGTGTAACTTTAGGAGGAACGGGAAAAGAAAAAACTAAAAAAAGGCACCCAACTATTTTATCTGGCGTTTTAATAGGAAGTGGAGCTAAGGTGCTTGGTAATATTACAATTGGTAAAAATGCTAAGATAGGTGCAAACGCGGTTGTTCTAAAAGATGTCGCTAATTGTACAACGGTTGTAGGAATTCCAGGATGCGTAGTTGAAAAAAATGTAAATAAATGATTTATATTGTAATATAATGCTTGCATTTCTTTTTAGATTAGATATAATTAAAGTGACGTTTTTGCAAGAAAGTTATATATTTTATACCTACTGGATAGAAATATCTGGCTTTTTTGCTGTGGAAAGGAAGTGATAACGTATGGCTTTATCAAAAGATGAGTTAAAGCTAGAAGAAAACTACCTTGAAAATACATCGAAGGAAATATCTAATCAAATAGATGTTTTAGGAAAAGAAATTCACGTTAAAAAAGAAAAGTTAACTGAATTTAGAAAGGTTTTATGGGAAGATAAGGGAAGTATTGATGCATCTGAAATGCAAACTGGTCTTATGTCATCAGAATTTGAAGCAAGTTTTATGCTTATTAAGATGGATTACTATAGAAAACTCTTAAAAATAGAGTATTCTCCTTACTTTGGAAGAGTTGATTTTACGGAAAATGGGTGTGATTTAAGAAAAGTCTATATTGGACTTACTAATGTAGAAAAAGACTTGGATTACATAGTTTATGACTGGCGTAGTCCAATTGCTTCACTATTTTATGATTATGGAATAGGAAAGGCAAAGTACGAAGCACCAGAAGGAGAAATTAATGGCGATATATCACTTAGAAGACAATACAAAATAGAAAATAATAAATTAGTTAGGGTATTTGATAATGACCTAAACGTAGTAGATGAGTGCTTACAAGAAGTACTTTCAGAAAAATCATCTGATAAGATGAAAAACATAGTAAACACAATTCAAGAAGAACAAAATGAGATAATAAGAAATACAAAAAATAAACATTTAATAGTGCAGGGGATAGCAGGTTCAGGAAAAACGTCAGTTGCACTTCACAGAATAGCTTTTTTACTTTATAAAATAAAGAATTTAAGGTCATCTAACGTTTTAATATTTTCACCAAATAACGTATTTTCTGAATATATCTCTGATGTACTTCCAGAACTAGGTGAAGAAAATACTGGTGAAACAACGTTTCATGATTTTGCAATTAAATACATAAAAGAATTTAAAAGTGTAGAGACATTTACCGACTTTATTGAAAAATATTATACTAAAAACGAACCTAATGAAGAGTTTGTAAAATTTAAATTATCAAATAAAATGATTCCTATAATAGAAGAATACGTAAAAGAAATAGAAGATAAAATAATGATAACAAATGATATAGAAACTAAGTTTCATAAAATAGAAAAAGATTATTTAAATTATCTTTTAAAAGAAAGATATAATAAGATGCCACTTTTTTCTAGAATAGAATTAATGGCAGAACACTTATGTGATAAGTTAGGATTAAGTGTTGGTAAAATGAAAAGAACTTTTATAAAAAACATTAAAGAAAATATTAACATAAAACCAGATTATAGAAAATTATATACTGAACTTTATATAAGCAAATCATTTGTAAGTGTTTATAAAAGTGAAGAAAACATAAAACTTAACATTAAGAAAATAAATTATGAGGATGCCTTATGCTTTATTTACTTAAAAGGATTACTTAATGGTTTTCCGTATAGTAATTTAATAAAACAAATAGTAATAGATGAAGCTCAAGACTATAATGAAATGCAGTATGTAATATTAAGTAAAATATTTAAAAGAGCCTCATTTACGATATTAGGAGATGTTAATCAGACAATTAATCCTTATCAAAAGTATGAAACTTTAGAAGTTTTAACAAATATATTAAATGATAATAGTAAGTATGTAGAGCTTAATAAAACGTATCGTTCATCTAAGGAGATAATAGAGTATACAAATAAAATATTAGGTTTAAAACACATTAGTGCAATAAGACGAGAAAGTAATATCCCAGTTAAATTTAGAGATGATATAAAATATTTAATAAATGATATTAATAATTTAAAGGATAAGTATAAGTCTCTTGCCATTATAACGAAGGATAAGGAAGATGCTATAATGCTTTATGATTTTCTAAAACAACAAATAAATGAAATTAGTTTAATGGAAGATAAGGATAAGAAATTTAATAAAAACTTAGTTATAGTACCTAGTTATTTAGCAAAAGGATTAGAATTTGATTCAGTAATTTCATACACTTCTAAAGATAATATGTATACTAAAAAAGAAAGATATTTATACTATGTTGTTGCAACTAGATGTCAACATGAACTTATTATTTATAACGCACCTAAAAGCCTTTTATAGGTTTTTTATTTGTGATATAATTTAGTTATGATAAGGAGTTGGTTTTATGTATGGATTAATTGGTATATTATCACTTGGTTTGTTTTTAGTTTTTTATTTTACAAATAAAAATAATGATACAACTAATAATAACAATATTAATTTTTATAATCAAAATGGTAGTATAAAAAAAGAAAAAGAAAAAACTTGCGGATTTCAATTGATGCTTAGCATAGGTGTATTTTTAATTATTTTGGCATCAATAATATTTGCAACTTCAACTTGGAAGTTGTATTCTAACTTTATTAAAGTCTTGATTTTAGGTGGGGAAACACTTTTGTTTTTTGCACTTGGAATTTTATTAAAGTATGTTTTTAAAGTTAAAAAAACAGGAAATGCTTTAACGTTAATAAGTACTACTTTACTTCCGACAACATTTTTATGTGCAGGATACTTTAATTTGTTTGGAAATTTATTTTCACTAACTGGTAAATATAGTACCTTATTTTTAAGTGTTACATTTTTAATGGAAGCTTTAGTTACATTAATTAGAAAAAATATTATAAAAAGTAATAAATATTTGTTTTCTCTTATATGTTTTTTTGCAGGAATATTTTTGCTCATTTATGGGATAATTAAAAATGTTTGTTTAACGTTTGTAATTACATCATTTATTTTAATGTTAATAAATATATTTAAAAATAAGATATTTAATAATTTAAAAGAATTTAATATTTTTAATATATTAGTAAGTATTATCTTTACTTTTGCATATTTTTACTTTTCTTTTGATCAATTATTTTCAAATAATTTATTATTAGAAAAACTTTATTTAGTATTTTTTATAATATCATTGTCACTTAACTTTATAATAAGTAGACCAAAAGATAATGAAGTATTAAACATATTTTCTGTTTTGTATGAAACAATGCTTGTTATTTTGTTTGTAATGTTTTCTAAAAACCTTTTAACATCTTCATTTGCTTTTGTAATATCAGGACTTATATCATATATAGTTTATTATATCTCTAATAATAATTATGTGAAAACAACATCTGTTATAGTAAGTTACATACAAGGTTTTCTTGGAATATTTATCATTTGCTTTGCTAAAGAATGCGTTATAATGGCACCTATAATTTCTTTTATATATATAGTGTTAACTTTTATAGGATCTTTAAATAAAGATAAGTTAAAAATTATTAATATCATATTTGAACCAATATATTTGATAATGCTTGCAATAGGTATTTTAATTCAACCTTTTATAATAAAAAATATAAAAGCAATAGATGTAATAATGGTTATAAATGCTTGTTTAATAATTGCAACAATAGTTTCTACTATACGTAAAAATAAAGTTAAAAATTGTTATCTTATAATTCTTATAATCGGACTTTTTATTCAAAGTTTATGTTCATATTTTTCTAGCGTTATGTATTTTGTAACTGCATTTATAATATATTTATTATTAATTATATATAGTCTTATGAGTAAGGATGAATTTTCTAAGAATCTTTTAGATGCTTTATGTATATTATCTTTATCTAGTGTGTTAATTGGATTAAATAAGTATACTTTAATAAGTAGTCTAATCACAACTATACTTTTAATAATTTTTTCAATATTAAATAAAACTAATAATAAAAAATATTTATATTTATCATTAGTTAGTATTCCAATAATTATGATTATAAGTAATTTAAGTTTTAATTATTCTATAAAAAAAGACTTATCAATGATTATACTAATTCCATCTTTACTTATTTTAACTAGAAAGTTTTTAAATGCTTTAAAAGAAAATGATAAGATTGTATTAGAATTTATTTTTATCTCGGCTTTAGCCTTATCAATAACTAGTCCAAGTATAATGTTTATATATCTAATTTTGTTATATGTAGTAGCACTTTTATTAAAAAAAGAATATACTTTATCATCTAAAACATATTTTAATTATTTAATATTTTTTAGTATAATTTCTTTTTTGAATGTTTCTGCTGATAAATTAGATAATTTATATATGATAGGTATAATAACATTATTAGTAATAAATCAAATATTATTTAGAATTCTTTATGAAAAAAGAAATATAATATTTGAAGCCTTTCATAGTATTATAAGTTTAGTACTAATTATTTGTCTTATTAATAATTTAGGATTCAATAATTTTATATCTTCTATTATAAGTATTATTTTATTTATTATATTATATTTAATTTATGCTGATGAAAGAATGAAATATATTGTAATTTCGTTTGTGGTTTATCCTTTAAACTTACTTTTAAAAACAATAGATGCAAATGTTATAAAAGATATATTAAGCTTGTTTATTTATATGATTCCTATTACATTGTTGTTAAGAAAAGTATTTAACGTGGAAGAAGATGTATCTAATATAATTGAAGGTGTAATACTTTCTCTTATGTTTGTTATGTTTATATTTAACATAAATCTTCAAGTAGGTTTAACACTTGGTATTATATCTGTTTTAAGTATAATTATAGGATTAGTGTTCAAATATAAATCTTATAATATAACTGGTTATGTAACACTTGTTTTAACAGTTATAATTCAAACTTTTGAATTGTGGGGTAAAATGCCTTGGTGGGTATATTTACTTATAACAGGTATTATTCTTGTTGTGTTAGCAGCCTTAAGGGAAAGTAAGAAAAAATAAAACAAGAATATTAATCATTTATTTGATTAATATTTTTTTTGAAATAAAAATGAGTTATAATTATAATTAAGGAGAGTGGATATGAAAAAGGTAGAATTACATTTACATTTAGATGGAAGTGTAAGAGAAAGTACGGTAGCAGAACTTCTAGGTGTAAATGAAAAGGACATAGAAAATAAGTTATATGTAAATGATTATAATAGTAGTTTAACAGAATATTTAACTAAGTTTGATATGCCAATAAAAGTTATGCAAACAAAAGAAAATTTAAGTAGAATCGCAAGGGAATTAGGCGAAGATTTAGAAAAAGATGACATAATATATGCAGAAGTTAGATTTGCACCACAATTACATACAAAAAAAGGATTATCTTATGATGATATTGTGCTTTCTGTTATAGAAGGTTTTAAAAAGTGTAACATAAAAATAAACGTAATTTTATGTATGATGAGGGGCGCAAGTTATATAAATAATTTAAAAACGATAGAAGTTGCAGAAAAATATCTAAATAAGGGTGTAGTTGCACTTGATTTAGCAGGTGATGAAAAACATTTTAAAACAAAGGATTATGAAGAGTTATTTAAGATAGCTAAAGAAAAGAATATTCCTTTTACAATTCATGCCGGAGAAGCAGATGATGCAAGTAGTGTATTAGATGCAATAAGTTTTGGGGCAAAAAGAATAGGTCATGGAATTAGAATAATAGAAGATAATTATGCTACAAGTGAAGTTATAAAAAATAAAGTTACTTTAGAGGTTTGCCCAACAAGCAATTTTCAAACTAAAGCAGTAGAAATATATAAGAATCATCCTATAAAAAAGTTATATGAAAAGGGTGTTTTAATAACTGTTAGTACTGATAATAACACGGTATCAAACGTTTCTTTATCCAATGAGTATGAACGTCTTAAATCTTGCTTTGGCTTTACTGATAAAGACTTTTTAACCTTTAACATAAACGCTATTAATGCAGCATTTATAAGTGATTTAGAAAAGGAAAAATATATAAAAATATTAAAGGGGGATTAATATGAAATTATACGTAATTAGACATGGAAGAACACCTTGGAACGAAAAAGGATTGATGCAGGGTCGGGTTAATATAAAACTTAGTGAAACTGGAAAAAAAGAGGCAAAAGATATAAGAGAAAAGTTAAAAGATATAAACTTTGATATATGTATTTCATCTCCTCTTAAAAGAACTTTAGAAACTGCTAGCATAGTAACAGATAATAAGTATAAAATTATTACTGATGAACTTTTAATTGAAAGAAATTTAGGAGAATTTGAAGGAAAAAAATATGCTGAATATGAAAAATTAAAATTCTGGGATTATAAACTAAATAATGATTCATATGGTGTAGAACCAGTTAAAGATATACTTAAAAGAACATCATCTTTTCTAAACAACTTAAAAGAAAAAAATTATAAGACGGTTTTAATAGTATCTCACGCTGCAACTATAAGAGCGATTAATTATAATATAATAGGTTATGATTCTAATACGGATTTTTTAGAGTTTAAACCTACTCATGGAGAAATATATGAATATGAAATATGATGAAAAATATTTAAGGCAACGGTGCTTTCACATGAGTATGACCATTTATTTGGTATATTACATATTGATATAGCAGAAAAAATATATGATATGCCGCAGGATGAAAGAAAAAAGTTTAGAAGTCTTGATGAAAATAAATATTTAGTTGTTTCTAAAACAAAAAAGTATAAACATCCATTAAGATAATTTATATTTAGATATTAATAAAGGAAGTGATTGAATTGATAAATATTTATACAACTGATAGCAAAAAGAAATTTAAAGAACTAGAAAATTTAAGAAAAGGTTGCTGGATAGATTTAATAAAACCAACTGATGATGAGATAAAAGAGGTATCAGAAAAGACAAATACGGATTTAGATTTACTTATGAAACTTACCGATGACGAAGAACTGCCTAGAACTGAGATAGGTGAAAACGCAACTTTAATAGTAGTTGATACACCTTATATGACGGATTCAAGATATAAACATAAATATAATACAGATCCTCTTGGTATAATAATTAATAATGATGGGTATTTTATTACAATATCCCTTAAAAAACAGACGTTTTTAGATGACTTTAAAAATAATCGAATAAAAAATTTTGATATTAAAAAAAGAACGAAATTCGTAATTCAAATCTTACTTAGGGTAGCAGGTGTTTATCAAAAAGAACTTACCTCAATTAATAATTATATAAATAAAAAAGAAGAAACACTTCATAAGTCTACCGATAACAAAGAATTAGTTGACCTTCTTAACATTGAAAAAACATTGGTATATTTTTCTACATCACTAAAAGCTAATGACGTAGTGCTTGAAAAACTTGCAAAGGGAAACGTACTTACTCTTTATGAAGATGATATGGACTTGTTAGAAGATGCAATGATAGAAAATAAACAAGCAATTGAAATGGCTAGTATATACCGTGAAATATTAACTAGTATGACAGATACTTACGCAACTATAATTTCTAATAATTTAAATGATGTAATGAAGTTTTTAGCGGGAATTACAATAGTATTTTCAATACCTACTATGGTTTCATCATTTATAGGAATGAATGTTCCTTTAGGAGATATGGGAAAATCCAACATAAGCTTTATTCTAATAATTGCTTTTTCATTTGTTTTATCAATTATAATTGCAATTATACTAAAAAAGAAAAACATGCTATAATTATAAAGAAAGTAGAAAGGAAATAAAATTATGACTAAAAAGTTAAAAAAACAATTAACGGAACTTATTATTTTTGCAGGAATAGTTTTATGGTGCGTGTTTAATTATAATTTATTTTTTGATTTTATAAAATTCGTATTAAAACTTGCAATGCCTATAATAGTTGGAATTGCAATAGCATTTATAATAAATGTTCCAATGAAACAAATTGAAAGAAAAATATTTAATATTGATAAAAGAAAGCATAAGAAGTTTATAAGATTAATATCTCTTATATTATCTATTGTTTTAATCTTTGGTATTTTAGGGCTTATTTTATTTTTAATAATTCCAGAAGTTATAGAAGCAGTAGGGCAAATAAGTCGTAATTTACCATCTAATTTTGATTGGGTTGATGATTTAATAAATAAAGTTCAAGGATTATATCCGGGATTTAAAGATTATATCAAAAACATTGACGTTAAAAATATATTGTCAACAAGCGGAATTCATATGGGTAACATAGTAAATGTTGTAGTATCATTTTTATCAAGTACTATATCGAAACTTGTTATGTTCTTCCTTGGATTTATTATTGCGATTTATATACTAGCAGATAAAGAAAATTTAACTAGACAAACAAAGAAATTATTAAAAGCATTTATGCCTTTAAAAGCATCAAATGAAGTAGTTAGAATAGTTAAACTAACTAATGTTACGTTTACTAAGTTTTTAACTGGTCAATGCTTAGATGCCGCATTAACTGGTTTTGAATTCTTTATAATTTTATCAATAATAAAGTTACCTTATGCATTAATTTTAGGTGTTTTATTTGCTGTTACAGCTTTAATACCTTATGTTGGAGCGTTTATTACTCTTGTTATTGGAGCACTTTTAGTTGCGGTATCAAATCCAATGAATGCATTATGGTATGCAATAGCATTTTTTGCTCTTCAACAATTCGATGATAATTTTACATATCCTAAGATAGTCGGTAAGCAAGTTGGCCTTCCAGCTCTTTGGGCTCTTGTTGCAGTATTAATTGGAGGCTCTATATTTGGCTTTATTGGAATGATAATTAGCATACCAATATCATCTGTTTTATACACACTATTAAGAGAATATGTTAATTACAAAATAGAGAAAAAAACAAATAAAACCATTGACATATAATTTAATTTAAAGTATACTTAAATAGTAATCATTACTATTTAGGAGTTATATATGAGGTATTCGAAACAGAGTGAAGAAGTGTTAAATACGGTTTTAAATTCTAATAATCATCCAGATGCTAAAGAAATTTATGAACTAGTAAAATTAAAAATACCTAACGTAAGTTTAGGTACCGTTTATAGAAACTTAAATACTTTGGCAAAGGAAGGTTTAATAAGAAAAATAGAACTTGATGATGGTAATGATAGATTTGATAAAACGTTATGTTTGCATAACCATTTAAAATGTACGAAGTGTGGTAAGGTAATAGATATCACACCAAAACTTGATCAGAAAGAAATAAAAGAAATAGAAAGTAAAACAGGTTTTAAAATTACTGATAGTAGTTTTAATATAAATGGAATATGTGAAAAATGTAAAAAAGAAAGGAATTATTAATTATGGAATTAAAAGGAAGTAAAACAGAAAGCAATTTAATGGCTGCATTTGCAGGAGAAAGTCAAGCAAGAAATAAGTATACATATTTTGCTAGTAAGGCTAAAAAAGAAGGATATGAACAAATAGCTAGTATTTTTGAAGAAACAGCTAATAATGAAAAAGAACACGCTAAAATATGGTTTAAACTACTTAATGGTGGAGATATTCCTTCAACAAAAGAAAATCTAAAAGCAGCAGCAGAAGGTGAAAACTACGAGTGGACAGATATGTATAAAGAGTTTGCCCAAACTGCAAAAGAAGAAGGATTTGATAAGATAGCAACTCTTTTTGAAGAAGTAGCTAAAATAGAAAAACACCACGAAGAAAGATACATGAAATTATTAGGAAATGTAAATGATGATTTAGTATTTAAAAAGGGTGAAGAAACAGTTTGGATTTGCCGTAATTGCGGATATGTATACGTAGGAGAAGAAGCTCCAAAAGTATGTCCAGTATGTGCTCATCCACAAAGTTTCTTTGAGAAAAAAGCAAATAATTACTAATATAATAATGATAGAAAGTGGATATGAATTATCCACTTTTTTTATGCTTGACGTTTATGTTTCTACAATATAGTAAAAATTCTTGACGGGGGG
>JABLTL010037818.1_pt1 | contig 63053 bp, 65 predicted proteins | sample 7160151 | NCBI WGS metagenome assembly JABLTL01 (sample SAMN14651223, study PRJNA627086) | human gut metagenome | isolation source: feces | host: Homo sapiens | reverse complement strand
TCTAAAGAGTTAGATTCTATTTATAATGGAGGATGTACTGAATCTCCGGTCAATATTTTTTGTTGATAACTTTTTATTTTATATCGTTATGCACAATTTAATGATTGATTTTCTAAATTAAATATAGTATTATACTCTTATTTATAGGGGAAAGTATGGAAAAGATATTTAAAACAGAAAAAGAATTAAGTGTATATCCTACTCTAAGAAGTTCAATTCATCATGAGAGTGATATTTATATTGTTGATGATGAAACACTATATAAAATTCTTTTATATGGAAATAGACTTACTAGAGAAAGTGTTGTACAAAGATTATCTCTTTATGATAATCCTGATTGTGTTACCCCTACTGGTACTATATATACTCCTCAATATGAATTTTTGGGTTTTAAAATGCCATATTTAAAAAATTATGTTCCATCAACTAAGTTAATTTTTAGTAAGAAGGTATCATATAAGGATAAATTGAAATTTGCAAGAAAGATTGCTATTGCAATTGAAAAGCTAAGTAAAGATGGCATTGTTTTTTGGGATATTCATCCTGATAATAATATGATTTGTAGAAATGGTGATATTAAAATAATAGATATGGATTCTGTTAGTTTTAAGGAAGACTATGATGGTGATGAATTTAGATTTAAAGTTGCAGCATCACATGGACTTTTATCTCAATTATCTTTATCTTACTTAGCAAAGATTAATATTATGGAACTAGCAAAAACTTTACATGAAGAAACATTAAAGGAAATGTTTAGTTCTGTATTTAAAGGTGGACTTTATGATTATGTTGATGGTATATTTGGATTTCCAGATGAGATAATTTATCCAAGCGAGTTTTTACCATATATAGAAGAAAAAGATTTAATAGATTTAAGAGAAACTTTGATAAGAAAACTTAGAAAATAGCATTTACAAACAAATATTTGTATGATATTATTTATTTAGGAAGTGATTTTATGGAAAAGCTTACTAATAAGCAAGAGATAATTCTTACTAATATTAAAAAATTTATGGCTGAAAAAGGATACGCACCTACTATTAGAGAACTATGTAAAATATGTAATTTAAATAGTACTGCTACTATGTTTGTACATTTAAAAAATTTAACTAAAAAAGGTTATATAAATCAAACCGAAAGTAAATTTAGAACTATTGAGTTAAATGTTCCAAATGAATATGCTATTAAGGATGAAGAAGTAGTATCTGTTCCACTACTTGGAAAAGTAGCTGCTGGTAATCCAATCGAAGCTATAGAAAATCCTAATGAATATTTCTCATTACCTAAAGAGTTTGTTCCAAAGAATCATGATGTATTTACTTTAGAAGTTAATGGTGAATCTATGATAAATGTTGGAATATTCGATGGTGATATTGTAATTGTTAAGAAACAAAGTAATGCTAATAATGGTGAAATAGTTGTAGCTATGACTGATGAAAATGAAGTAACATTAAAAAGATTTTATAAAGAAAGTGATCATATAAGACTTCAACCCGAAAATGATTTTTTAGAACCTATTATTTTAAATAATGTTACTATTCTTGGTAAAGCTATTGGTTTATATAGAAAAATTTAAGTAAAAAAAGTTGGCTTAATAGTCAACTTTTTTTATATTTTCTTTGATATACTTCTGTGTCATGATATTGATAATAACTAATTACATCATCTAGTTCTGTACTTAATCCTTTAAAATGTTTTAATTGGCTTTCTGTTAGTCTCATTCTTTCAAGTAATCTTTTTTGTCTAAGTATATTTTTTGAACTTAATATATCTCTTACTATCTCATCTCTACTCATAACTCTTATTATTTTGTATTCACTACTAGCAAACATATCATAATATCCATAGTATTCATCATCATACTCTACTATATTTCCTGATGCTTCTATAAGTGCTATTTCTAATTCATTATTAAAGTCATCGAAATTTCTTAGGGTATCCTCAGGTCTTTTACAAAAGTGAAATCCGTTTTGACTCCACTTTACTTCTCCATCTAGTTTGTACTTTGTACCTAATGTGTATTCATTTCCAAAACTGTCTTTTAGACCTTTATAAAATACTTTGTATCCAAACATTTATTTAATGTATACCATATATAGCATTGCAAATGTCATAAGTATGAATACTATTATTCCATTTATTTGATCTGTTTTTCTTCCTTTATCCCCTATTCCAATTGCCATTGATACTAAAGTTCCACCAATTAGACCACCAATGTGTCCTGAAATATCTATTCCTGGTACCATGAATCCTATTGCTAGGTTTAGTAATATAACTGGTAATACTTGGCTTCTTAGTAATCCTTGAAGTGTTGCTCTATAGTAGTAAGTAAAGTATGCTATACTTCCAAGAAGTCCAAATATTGCTCCTGAGGCTCCCATACTTATAGTATCAGCACTCATAAATACACAACTAAATATACTTCCTAATATTCCACTTAATAAGTATATAAGTAAGAATTTAGTTTTGCCATAGTATCTTTCTACTTGTGGTCCTAAAATATATAATGCATACATGTTGCATCCAATATGTATTATATCTGCATGTAAGAACATAGAAGTTAACAATCTATAAATTTGTCCATTTTGAACAAATTCATAATTATTAGCCAGTGCGTAGAAATATGTTCCATCTAAGTCATATAATGCCATAAATAAATATACCATGATATTTAATACAATTAATGCATAAGTAACAACCGGTTTCTTTTGACTAAATATTTTAGCAAGTTTCTTTTCATTCTTTATTGTTTTTTGATTCATGTCTTCAGTTAACTTAAAGAATTCTATAGGATCTACTTGGTCAGTTAGCTCAGCATCGCTAACTTTTGGAAAGAATTCTTTAACTACTTTATTCTTTTTAAAATCACTAATTTCATCCACTTTTATTGTTTCAATATTTTTAGTATCTATTACTTTTACACTATCACCTGTATCTAAAAGTAAATTTAACATATTCATTTTTAGTGAAAAAGTATTTCTTTTTATACTTTTCATTATGCTTTGTGCTTTATACATATCTGTTTTTAATTGTTCTTCATTATGTATATAGTTGGTATTTATTCTAATTAATTTTAGATCACTTTGCATATTTTCAAGCCATATTTCATTTTCTAAACCATTTATAATTATCGGCTTATAATCTTCTTCTGTTATAAAATAATGTAATATTTTTAATATAACATCATCTTTTTTATCTATTTTTATATTCATAATATTTCCTTTCAATAATAATATTTTACTATTAATCATAGTATTAGTAAAGAGGTGATAAAAAACGAAAACATATCTTAAACAAATACTATTATTTATTATTATACTATTTTTTTGGTTACTTAGTGGGTTAATCTTTAAATATGATGCGGTATTTTACAGCATGCTTAAATTACCTAGTTTCGCTCTTAGTGGTAAATGGATAAGTATTATTTGGCTTTTAATATATATATTAAATACTATAAGCATTGTTATTATCTATAACAAAGTTAAAATTCTTCAAAATAAAGATTATTTATATATATTACTTACTAATTATCTTGCTAATCAATTATTTATGTATTTCTTCTTTTATTTGATGAGCCCATTCTTAGGATTTGCGATTACTACTATAGTTATGCTATCAACAATATTCTTATTTATTGAGACTAAAAAGATATCAAAAACTTCTTCATATTTTTTGATACCTTATATTATTTATAGTATATATGCTTTTATATTAATGGCTACTGTTTATTTTATGAATTTTTAAACATATCTAGTATTTCCATAAACTCTTTTTCTGGAGGACATGAAAATTCCATAAATTCTTTAGTTATTGGATGATTAAATCCTAGGTATTCTGCATGTAGCATTTGACCATAATCATTTATTAGTTTTCTCTTTCCGTAAGTTGGGTCGTTTACTACTGGATGACCTATATATTCCATATGAACTCTTATTTGATGTGTTCTTCCTGTCTCTAAAATTAATTCTACTAGTGTTGCATTTTTATATCTTTCTAATACTGTAAAATTAGTTGTTGCTTTTTTTGCATTTTCATCGGTAACACACATTTTCTTTCTATCTTGTTTGCTTCTACCTATTGGAGCCACAATCTTACCTTTATTATTATCGATAACTCCATGAACTAATGCTATATATTTTCTTTTAATATTCTTATTTTTAAAGTCTTCTGAAAGTATTCTATGAGCTTCATTTGTTTTAGCTATTAAAAGTATTCCTGAAGTGTCTTTATCAATTCTATGGACGATACCACATCTATTATCTCCACCTTCGTTTGATAAATCTTCAGTGTAACCCATTAATGCATTAACAAGAGTGCCTGTATAATTTCCATTACCTGGATGGACTACCATACCACTCTTTTTATTTACTACCATGATATATTCATCTTCATAAAGAATATCTAATGGAATTTGTTCTCCTTTAACAGTAGTATCTACACTTAAATCACCAATTTTGATAATGTCCCCTACTTTTAGAGTATATCCACCTTTAACAACTTTATCATTAACAGTTATCTTACCACTTTTAATATTCTTTAATAAAAAATTTCTACTTTCATCTGTGTTTTCTGTTAAAAATATATCTAATCTTTTTAAATTATCTTTTTCTTCTACTACTAATTCTTTCACTTCTACCATCCCTTATTATAATATACATAAGTAAAATAACACCAAATGTTATAAATATATCTGCTGCATTAAATACAGCCATTTCTCTATTAAATAATGTAAAAGAAATATAATCAATTACATATCCTCTAAATACTCTATCTATTAGGTTTCCTATAGCTCCGCTTATTATTAAAGAAAGAGATACAATAGATAACTTAGAATCTATATTTCTTCTTATTTCATTAATTAAATAATAAAGAAGCATTACTGTTAATATTACTAATAAATTTGTACTATTTCCAAGAAAACCAAATGCTGCACCAGTATTTTTTACATATATAAATTTTAAAAAATTATCAATAATGATAACTGGAGAATTTACTATAGTTTTTAATACTAATAACTTTATTGCTTGATCAAATAATATTAATAATAAAATTAATAAACTAATAATATATTTCTTTTTCATAATTTGTATTTTAACATATTTTCTAAGATATATCTATAAGTATTACGTCTTCTCCTAATTTTTTGATTTGAGTAAACTTTATTGATAGATTCTCACTTGTACTTAATAAACTTCTTACAAAATGTGTTCTTTCAATAACAAACTTTATCATATAGCCATTAGATGGATCAAATTCAACATCTATAATTCTTCCTACTTTTTTACCATCTTTTATATTTATAATATCTTTTCTTTGTAACTCTGATAATTTCATATTAAAGTATATTACAAAATGAGTTTTTTTATACTAGATAAAGCGCTATTTTCTATTCTTGATACTTGTGCTTGACTTACACCTAGAAAGTCTGCTATTTCTGATTGATTTAATCCTTCTATATATCTTTTTTCTATAGTTATTCTTTCTCTATCTTTTATTTTACCTAGTGCTTCTCTAAGAGCTAAAAGTTCATTTAAATCTTTTGTTGTTTTATCTTCTAGTTGATCTAATAAATATATTGTATCTCCTCCGTCATTATATATGGGTTCAAATATACTCATTGGTTCTGTTAGAGAAGATAATGCATTATATAGCTCATATGGTGTAATATTAAAGTATTCGCATATTTCTTCATTTGATGGATATATTCCATTATCTTTAAGATATGTTTCTTTATAGTTTATTATTTGATAAGAGAGTTCTTTTATAGTTCTTGATATTCTTATTTGATTATTATCTCTTATGTATCTTTTGATTTCACCTTCTATCATTAGAACTGCATAAGTACTAAATTTTACTCCAAAAGATAGATCAAAATTATCAATTGCTTTTATTAAACCAATTGTTCCTATTTGAAATAAATCATCTAAATTATCACATCTATTTTGATATTTCTTTAATATACTTAATACTAATTTCAAATTCCCTTCTATAAGGGTGTTTTTAGCGCTTTTGTTGCCTTTTTGAAGTTCAATAAATAAATTATTCATCTCATCAGTGTTTAACGTTTTTAGAGTGCTTGTATTAATTCCTGTTATTTCTACTTTATTCTTTGCCATAAAAAAATCCTTTCAATTATATATTGAAAGAATTTTTATTTTTTTATTCATTAATCTAATTTAATATTTTTTGCTAATACTTGAAGTATTGCAGGATCTTTAACTTCTTTTACTAAAGATTTGCCATCCCTTTTAATATCTTCAAAAAATACGAATTGATTTGTAAAGTCCTCACCATCAGGAGTGATTTCAGCACCTAAGAAGTATGTTACGCCTTTATATGATGCTTGTCTAAGTACAAAATACTTTTTACCACTTTTTAGGTTTAAAACTTGATTTGTTAAATTTTCCATTCTCTTTTCCTCCTTTATACATTAACGCATAAGCGCTTGTCCATCATTTAATGCATCGAATATTCCATTGTTTGAGAAGAAATTAGCAATATCAGCATCAGTTTGTTTATCTAATTCTGCTTGGTTTTGTGCTTGCGTATAATCTTCTCCAGTTGCAGGAGTTGAATGTGCATTAGATACTTTTTCGTCTAAAGCATCTTCACCACTTACTCCATCAAGTGCATCTTGTAATGCATCACGTTCTCCTTCTGTTAATCCTGCTTCCTCTGCAGTTTTTTCTTCGCCAGTAATTGGTGGATTTTGAGGAATAGATGGATTTAATTCATCTTCACCTACTATTGATGAACCTGAATTTGATTTATCTAAATTTTGATCTCCAAGATAACTTAATGATCCATCTTTATTTTCTTGATAAGTTTCACCTTTATCATTTACTGAAATTCCAGTGCTTTCATCATAGATTACTTCACCTTCATCTAAATGTGCAGGTAATCCGTTTTCCTTTTCATAATCACTTTGTCCTGGGTCAGGATTTGATGGTTCTGGATTTGATGGTTCTGGATTTGATGGTTCTGGATTTGATGGCTCCGGATTTGATGGCTCCGGATTTGATGGCTCTGGATTTGATGGCTCCGGATTTGATGGCTCCGGATTTGATGGCTCTGGATTTGTTGGCTCCGGATTTGTTGGTTCCGGATTTGTTGGTTCAGTACTAGGGGATCCTGGATTTACATCCTTATCCCCAGGACTGGGATTTTTTCCTTGATCTTGGTCTTTATCTTTATCATCATCTGGTTCATTTTTAGGATCTTCATCTTGATCTGGTTCTTGATTATCTACATCAACCATTGCTATATGTTCTAAACTATCAGCCATTCTATTTTGATTGTGAGCTATAATTCCTGTATGAACACCAATTGCTCCTAGGAACACAGTTGCTGCTGTCATTAATCCTAGTGTTACTTTCTTCCATAATGGAAGTGGTGCTGGTGTTGGTTCGTATTCTTCTTCCTCTTCTTCTTGCTCTGGTTCAGGTGTTTCTTCAACTGTTGGTTCTTCTTCTTCAGGTTCTACTGGAAGTTCTTCGCCACCACCTGGGAATGGAACTGGTGTTACCTCAGGTTCGCCCTCAGTTCTTTCTGGTTCTGCTGGAGTTTCAGGTCCAACTGGGAATGGAACTGGTGTTACTACTGGTTCGCCCTCAGTTCTTTCTGGTTCTGTTGGAGTTTCAGGTCCAACTGGGAATGGAACTGGTGTTACTACTGGTTCGCCCTCAGTTCTTTCTGGTTCTGTTGGTGTTTCAGGTCCAACTGGGAATGGAACTGGTGTTACTTCAGGTTCGCCTTCAGTTCTTTCTGGTTCCTCTGGAGTAACAGGCTCAACTGTTGGCTCTTCCTCAGTTCTTTCTGGCTCTGCTGGTGCTTGTTCTAAACTTGGTTCTTCTAATTTACCACCATTCATTAAAATATTAATGTCGTTTTGAATTTTATCTAAATCATTATTGCATTCTTCATTTCTTTCTTTTAACATGTTGATAGAATCCATTTTAGCATTTATTATAGCGTCTTTATTCTCTAATTCTCTTTCATAAAGTGCTTTCTTTTCTGAAGATAATTCTCCTTTTTCTTCATCATCTTTCATTCTATCGGCTATAACTTGTTTATCTCTTTTAATTGATTCTATTTCAATTTCTGTAGTTTTAATTAATGAATTATTTTGATAACGTGCATGAATTAGTATTTTTTTCATATCACGTTTTTGAGCTATTAGATCAAATTTTCTATTTTTTTCCATTAATAACTCATGCATTTTATCGTATGCTTTATCAGTAATTATATCTAATCCAGTTGAGATTTGTGAAATTTCTTTAAGATCAAATGTTGTTTTGTCTTTTGATACCATTCTTCCTTTTTCATCTCTTGTTGCACCAACAAGCATATCTAACATTATTTCATTGGCCTCATTTTTGATGCCATCTAAAATTCTCCATGTGTTTCCTAGTTCTAATGCTCCTATTTCTTCTAAAGGTGTATCATTTTTTAAAATTTCTTCTAATCTAGCTTCTAGTTCTCTAACTTTATCCATTATTGACTAGCCTCCTTTTTGTTTCTAATAATCATTTTAATGTCATATTTTAATTCACCGTTGTTATTAATATCTTGAAGTGAGTTAACGTTATATTTATTTTGTTTATAAATATTTATCATTTCTTCTTCAGTTACATATGTTGTACTTAAATCTTCCCAACTTGAATCAGATGTTCCTTTAATTTCTTGTAATTTAATTTTTGTTTTTGTTTCGATTTGTCTGTTTCTTCCATCAGATACTTTTGGATTTTTTGTACTATATTCAGTCCAATTTCCCCATTTAGATTTGCTTGTTCTAGTTGCATCAGAATATCCTTTTGGTGCAACTGCTGTATATTCAGTTGTTTCTTTTTCAGTTGCTTTATACCATTTATATGCTGTTGCTTTTGTAGATGAATCTTTAGTAGCTCCATCTATAGGTGCTGATGTATAGTAAACTTTTTCACCACTTGCACTAGAACTTCCTGATGGATAATAACTCTTAGTTCCGCCTGTTAATTTATACCAGTGGTAATAATATAATGGACTAATTTTTCTACATGTTGGTTTGCTTACATCACAACTGTCCATGCTTAATTTCCATTCTCCATATGTATAGCATTTGTCGCCTTTTTTAACTCTGTCTGATTCGATTGAATCACGGTCACCCTTACTACATGAGTAGAACTCTTCAAACGTATATGCTAATTGTGGATCTTCTGGATCTTCACCACATTTAACTCCTAATTGATATTTCTTAACTGTTGATGTTGAATATTTTCCACAAATATAGAAATGATATGGATCTCTTCCACCACCAGTTTGTGTTCTTGTTTGATATTCAACCTTTACTCCATCATCTGCATATACATAGTCTTTAATTTTTGTTTGGCTGTAAATCTTTTCACCTTTTGAGTTTAATGCATAAGTTTTAGTTCCACCTGTTGTTGTAAACCATTTATATGCTTCAGTTGTTTTATCACTTGATAAATTATATTTATTATTTGGTGATACTGTGTAATACTCTTTTACATCACTTGCTTTTTTCTTTTCACCAGTTGATGTGTAGTATGTTTTATCTGATATCTTCCAAGTATATAATTTATCTCTATATCTATAGTACTTTGTAGTTGCAATTGTTTTATAAGATGTATATTTTATTTCATCTTTCCACATTTCTTCTACAGGTCCTAAATTTTTTGCTCCTGCTTTTAATCTTTTTGGTAAGAATGTAAATCTTACTAAGCTTTCATCAGGTACAATATCAGATATAGTTCCTTCTTTTTCATCAGCGTATTCTGTATCAGAATTCTTATCTGTACAACTTAACCAAGGTGTGTATTGTTTAGTACCATTTGGTAGTACGCAAACTTTAACGTATGTTCTTGATTCATCACATGTACTAAAATTTTCCGGATTTACTAATCCTAGTGATTTTAATGTGCTTAATTCAACAACTCCACATTCGCCATTTGCTATTGGTAGTAAGTCAGTATTATTTTCATAATATTTCTTACCTGCTTCTAATAATGTTTTTTCGTAATCAAATGTTGGTTCAGTTGGGTTTGTAGGTTTATCGTTCTTAGCACAACCCTTTAATATTAGAAGTACTACAATAATGATTGCTGCAACAATTAAAAAACCAATTAGTATTCTTTTCTTTACTGCACTGCCATCATCATATTCTTTATCTTCGTAGCCATAATCATCATAATTATTTGACATTTCTTATTCCTCCAATTCCTTTTATGTCATATACTATAGTTATTTTAGCACAACTAACTATTTAAAAACAAGAGATAAATAAAAAAATATAAAGGAATTTCTTTATATTTTCATTATACTTTTTAATTTTTTTATTACTTTCTTTTCTATTCTAGATATATACGATTGAGATATTTTTAATTTTTCTGCTAATTCTTTTTGTGTTAATTCCTTTTTTCCTGATAATCCATACCTTAATTCTATTATTTCTTTGTCTCTGTCATCAAGCTTTTTAACTTCTTCTTGTAACAAGGCTTTATCATCTTTACACTCTATTGACTTTTCTACTAGATCCTCTTCTGTACCAAATATATCTTCTATATGAAGTTCATTGCCTTCACTATCTAAGTTTACTGAGTCTTCAAAGCTTACTTCACTTATTCTCTTTTTATTCTTTCTTAAAAACATTAGTATTTCATTATCAATACATCTTGAAGCGTATGTTGCTAATTTAATATTTTTATCTAATTTATATGTTTTTATTCCTTTTATTAATCCAATCGTGCCAATTGATACTAAGTCTTCTAAATCATATATTGTGTTATCATACTTTTTTGCTAGAAAAACTACTAGTCTAAGATTGTGTTCGATTAGTTTGTTTCTTGCTTCAATGTCTCCGGTATTACTTCGCCTTACTAAATCTTCTTCTATTTCTTTCTTTAATGGTGGTGGCAATATATCTGTACTACCTACAAAAAATACTTCTTCTTTCTTAAAAAACTTATTTATTATTTTTTCTAACATTATTCCTCCATAAGATTATAGTTTAATAAGCAATTAAATCCATTAAACTTTTTATTTGTTACTCCTACTACAATGTCATTTCTCTCTCCTATACCATCTATATATACCTTTTTAGGTTTAAAACATTTTAATAAAGATGAGTTTTCTATTGTTTTAAATGGTACTAAAAAGAATTTTTCTTTTATATCTTTATTTATGATTATTACATTTTTATTAGTATAGGGGTCTACTAATGTATTGCCTGTATCCATGTAACCATTTAGATATAAAACATTTCCATTTTTAAGATATATTGTTACCTTATGTCTTAACTTTATTATATTCTTTAGATTATATGTTAATTTTTTTAATATATTCATAATTATAGGTATTAATAATATATAATATTTATATTTTACTAATGATTCTATTTTTAAATAGTAAAGTGTTCCTCCTAAGAAAAATGAGAACATATAAAAATATAATAAATTCTTTATAAAGTCTTTTAGATTTATATATCCAAAAGATATAAGATTCATAATAATTCCAATTAATAATTTAAATAGAGTTAATTCTATATTATTAAAACTTACAAATAAATATAAAAGTGATATTTCTCCTACTATTGAAGAAATAATTAATCTTGAGGTTTTTGTGTTTAACTTTAATATTGAACTTGTTGTTTTGAGTATTAAAAAGTCTATTATAAAGTTTAACATTATTAGTTCATCTATATATATCATTTTCTTCACCAAGATAAGTATATAAAAAAAGAAGCAATTTTTTTGTCGAATTATTGCTCCTTATTTGATTTTTTTAATTTCATTTCGTTTGATGGAGTTTGTGGTTTGTTATATCTTGTTGGTAATACTCTTTTTGAGTCAGGCATATTATAGTCTCTTATGAAGAAACCAAAGTCTCTTAATCTTCTTCTACTTATTTGATATTCTCCATTTGATAATCTAATAATTCTTCCATCAGCATCTCTTTCTACTATTAAATTATTAAATAGTCTGTATGCATATTCTGCCATATACATAGGATCGTATCCTTGATATCTACATTTATCTACTATTCCAAACAAATCTTCTATATTTTCAGTTACTACTCTATACATGCAAAATTCATTTGCTAATGCTTTGAAGAAATCATAATCAGATGTTTTTGCATGTGACACTAAACAATTCTTTATAAAAGCTTTGTCTAAGTATTTTTTGTCTTCTCTATATAATATAGGTATATATTTTATTCTTCTTTCATAGTGTATATCTCCTGGTTTTTCATCTACACTATTTTTATTTTCAAAATAACATATATTTATATCTGGTTTAAAACCCTCTTTTGTTTTTGCTTGATTTCTAAAATATTCTATTAAATCATCTTCATCAAAACTTTCAGTAAAATTATCTAGTTCAGATATTGTCATTTTAGGTGTTAATCTATTATAAACATGAACTATAACTATATATTTACCATTACCATCTTTTTCACAAGTTACATTTCCAAAATAGTATTTAGTTGTTTTCTTTCTATTATTTTTTTCAATTATATTAAGTGTTTCTTTAAATTCATCAAGTGTACTATACTCTCTTCTTGTTACTCCTAAATATTCTACTATTGTATATCTTTTTGTCTCTTTCTTTTCCATACCCTACCCCCAACTTTACTGATTATTCTACTAAAAAGAATATAAAAAGTCAATTTTTACTTTACTAAAATGGAAAAGTATGTTAAATTATATGTGACTTAAAAAGAGGAGGCAAGTTTAAAATGGCAAAAAATGTATCAAATAGAAAAAATATGAGTGCTCAAAATAGACCTTTTTCATTAAAGGCAACTAAAAAAACTCAAAAAGTTAATTTACAAACAGTTGTAGTTGATGGAAAAAAAGTTAGAATGTCAACTAAAGAAATTAAATCTTTAAATAAGTAATTAAAAAATGATTGAACAATTCAATCATTTTTTTGTATCATTTTATTATTTCTTGTTCTAGAACTAAGTCTATATTGTAGTTCTTTTTTATTTTGTCTTTAATTAATTCTATTAATTTAATTATATCTTCACTAGTAGCATTATCATAGTTTATTATGAAGTTGGCATGTTTTTCGCTTATCTTTGCACCACCTTCTGTGTAACCTTTTAGTCCTGAATCATCAATTAATTTTCCAGCAGCCATTCCTTCAGGATTTCTAAATACACTTCCACAGTTTGGATATTCTAGTGGTTGAGTTTCTATTCTTTTTAATGTTCTTTCTTCTATAGTTTTTTTTATTTCTTCTGTGTTTCCTTTTTCAAGTTTAATATTACAAGATAGAACTATTAAATTTTTTCTATGTTTTAATAGTGAGTCTCTATAGCTAAATTCTAATTCTTCATTCTTTAATGTTATTATGTTTTCATTATCAAGTAATGTTACGTCTACTAGAATTTCACTCATTGATGACTTGTATGCTCCTGCATTTCCATAGATGGCACCACCTATAGTTCCAGGTATACCTGTTGCCCATTCTATTCCGGTATAACCTTTATTTGATAATTCATTTGCTAACTTATTTAGCATATATCCACTTTCAACATAAATATTATTATCGTTAATAGTACATTTATTAAGATTATCTAATTTAATTATTACTCCATCATAATACTTTGGTAATATAATGTTTGATCCATTTCCAAGAATAAACCACTTAGATTTGTTCTTTTTTATTATATTTAATGATTCTTTTAATTCTTCTATAGTACTTGGAAATATAATTACTTTGCATGAACAATCTAACTTATAAGTATTATATTTTTTTAAATTTTCACTTTCTATTATTTTACAAATTTTGCTTAGTTCTTCTATCATTATTTTAAATATTCTTCTATTTTGTCAGCACCAACGATGTATTTTGAAACCCTTCCATTAGTTATTCTAATCATTGTTACATCATTTATTTTTAAATCACTATCTTTTTTTACATTAGTGTTTGCTTTATCTGATTTATATTTTGAGTTTTCTGCTTTACTCATATCAACTTTATATGCTCTTAATTTATAATTTTCAGCTAAAGTATTTACATAAGGATTTCTATTTTTTGAATAATCATCAAAAATTACTATATAATCTTTTTCAGGTCTGTTGAATACTGTACCTACCATTATATATTCTGTACTTATTTTTGTTGCTTCTTTTGAAGGTTTAGTATACCCTGCTTCAAATGCACCTAATTTTTCTAATCCTAATACTCCTAAATAAACAAGGCCGATAAATACTAATACTGAAGCTAAAACTATAAAGAATTTCTTAAATCCATCAGTTTCATTCATATTATAATTTACTTTATTTCTTTCTCTTTTTGGTCTTTTATACTTGATACCCATATTATTTTTTGCCATTTTATCACTCTCCGTACTAAAATTATAGCATATTTACGGGAAATGTACTAATAATTTGTTGATTTTTAGTAAAAAATATTATATAATTTACTAAGTATTTATTTGGCAGTGCCTAAATAAATTGTAATGTGTTTCTTTGAAAAAATATAAGTAACTTCTGCCAAGGCGAAAGTAATTAAGAAACTCCCTATAATTTATATGGTGGCCTTTAATACAAATATTTGTAGAAGGAGGAACAAATACTATGTCAAGATATATCGGACCTGCATTCAAAAAATCTAGAAGATATGGTTTTTCAACACTTGAAACTGGTAAAGAATTAAGAAAGAAACCTACTGCTCCTGGAATTCACGGAACTAGTAGAAGAAAACTTAGTGAATATGGTGTTCAATTACAAGAAAAACAAAAAGTTAGATTTATGTATGGACTATCTGAAAAACAATTCAGAAAAACATTTGATGCTGCTGGTAAGATGCAAGGAATTCATGGTACTAACTTATTAATACTTTTAGAAAGTAGATTAGATAACTTAGTATATAGAATGGGATTTGCTAAAACTAGAAGAGCTGCAAGACAAATTGTTAATCACGGACATATCTTAGTTGATGGTAAGAAAGTTGATATTCCATCATTTAGAGTTAAAGTTGGTAGTGTTATTTCTGTTAAAGAAAATTCACTTGATCATCCAGTAATTAATGAATGTGTTAATATGGATATTAATATTCCTGCTTATGTATCAGTTGATAAAACTAAGAAATGTGGTACTTATGTAAGATATCCAGAACGTGAAGAATTAAATTCTGAAGTTAATGATGCATTAATCGTTGAATTCTATAATAGATAGTAAACTAAAAGACTTGATTAAATCAAGTCTTTTTTATTGGTTTAAATCAAACATATCAACTATTCCATTTTGATTTTTATAAGCTTCAAATGTATTTTTTAAAAGCATTGATACAGTCATTGGTCCAACTCCTCCTGGAACTGGTGTTACATATCCACATACTTCTTCAACATTTGGGTTAACATCTCCATAAAGTTTTCCATCTATTCTATTTATTCCTACATCAATAATAACAGAATCTTTTTTAACCATGGTTTTATCTATAAGATATTTTTTACCTACAGCTACTACTAGAATATCTGCATCTTTAGTATATTTCTTTAAATCTTTTGTTTTACTATGACACATAGTTACTGTTGCATTTTTATTTAGACATTCTAACATCAATGGTTTACCTACTAAATTGCTTCTTCCTACTATTACTACGTGTTTTCCTTCTAAATCAATTTTATATTCTTTAAATATTTCCATTATTCCTTTAGGTGTACATGGTATTAAACATTTTTCATTTTGAATTAGTTTTCCTGCTTGCGTATTTGTAAGTCCATCTACATCTTTTGATGGATCTATAGTATTAATAATTTTTGATACATTGAAGTTATCTGGTATTGGTAATTGTACTATAATACCATTAATACTTTTATCTTTGTTTAGTTGTTTTATTTTTTTAATAACAACTTCTTCTTTTACACAGCTTGCATAATCTAAATGTATAAAACTCATTCCTACATATTCGCAAGCTTTCTTTTTATTTTTAACATATACTTCACTAGCTGCATCATCCCCGATAGTAACAACAGCTAGTATTGGTGTTTGAAAGTATGAATTTACATTTCCTTTTAATTCATCTTTTACTTTTGCACTTAAACTTTTTCCATCTAATATTTTCATTTTATTCCTCGTATAAAGTAACAAATCTTATTCCATTCATTTTAATATCATCAAGTGGTTTATCATTTTGATCGGTAGTTGTTGTAGCTATTTTATCAAGAATATCGTAACCATTTAATATTTTTCCGAATGCTGCATAATTTCCATCTAAGAAATCTGAATCTTTGTGAACAATAAAGAATTGACTAGATGCTGAATTCATTGTTTCTTCTGTTTCAGGATTGCCTCCACGTCTTGCCATTGAAAGAATTCCTCTTACATGTGATAAGTTATTTTCAACTCCATTAATTTTAAATTCACCTTTGATTTCTTTTTCACTTCCACCCATTCCTGTACCGGTTGGATCCCCAGTTTGAATCATGAAATCACTTATAACTCTATGAAATATAATTCCATCATAGAATTTTTCTTTAACTAATCCTTTAAAGTTTTCTACTGTTATTGGAGCAACATCAGGATAAAGTTCAGCAATCATAATACCATAATTATTTACATCAATTTTTACATAATTTGTTGCTTCTTCGCTTTCTACATACTTTTTATTTTCAATATTATATATTGTTTTTCCATTTACTTCTTCGGTAGTATAATTCATTTTTACTTCCTCCTCACTACATCCACAAAGCATAAATAATAAGCATAAACATAATACATATTTTAAATACTTTCTCACTTTAATCACCTTCCATTTAAAATTTTAACATATATATTTTAAAATAAAAAGCACTAATTAAATAGTACTTTCTATAAGTGTTATCATTTCATCAATTTTTATATTTTTATCTTTAGAACTTTCTTTTATTGTTTTATATTTTTTTAATAAATGATTTAAATATTCATTATATTGTTTGCTATCAACTTGATTTAGACCAAGTAATATTTCTTTTTGTGAATATTTTTTTGTTCCTTCGGTAAATAGTATTAAGTTATAATATTTATTATTTTCTTTTATTATTAATTCTTTATCTACTTTATAATTTAATTCATTCATTTTATCTCTTAAAATGTCATGATAATTATTAGAAATGGTTATTATTTTGTTAAATTTTAATTTTGTGTTATTTAGTATTTCTAATATTGTATGTGTCCCCATACCTGACAAGACTAGTGTATCCGCTTCTGCTTCTTTAATATTTTGAAGACCATTTGATACTCTTAAGTCTATTAGGTTATCTAGTCCAAGCTTTCTTATATCGAGTGATGCTCTTTCTATTACTTTAGGGCTAATATCACTTGCGATAGATTTTTGATTTCTTTTTGCTAGTAGTATTCCTAGTTTTGCTTGATCACACCCCACATCTACTACTCTATCTTTTAAGTCTATGAATGAATATATTGCTTCTATTCTATTCAATTAAGAAATCTTTTAATTTTTTAGCTCTTGATGGGTGTCTTAATTTTCTAAGAGCTTTAGCTTCTATTTGTCTAATTCTTTCACGAGTTACTTTGAATTGTTTTCCTACTTCTTCTAATGTATGACTTGAACCATCAAATAATCCAAATCTTAATTCTAATACTTCTTTTTCACGAACAGTTAAAGTATCTAATACTTCACGTAGTTCATCTTTTAGTATTTCGTATGTTGCGAATTCTTCTGGTGACATAGTTCTCTCATCAGCAAGGAAATCTCCTAGATGTGAATCATCTTCTTCACCTATTGGTGTCTCTAATGACACTGGATCTTGACTTATTTTTCTGATTTCCGCGATTTTGTCTACTGAAAGTCCCATTTTCTTAGATAATTCTTGATCAGTTGGTTCTCTATTTAATTCTAGAGTCATTTGTCTTTCAATACGTGCCATTTTGTTAATTGTTTCTACCATATGAACTGGTACACGAATTGTTCTTGCTTGATCTGCAAGTGCACGAGTTATAGCTTGACGAATCCACCATGTAGCATAAGTACTAAACTTATATCCTTTGTCATAGTCAAACTTTTCAACTGCTTTCATAAGACCAATATTTCCTTCTTGAATTAAGTCTAAGAATAAAAGTCCACGTCCTACATAACGTTTAGCAATTGATACAACTAAACGAAGGTTAGATTCTGCTAAAATATTTTTAGCTTTTTCATCACCTGCAGCTACTCTTTTAGATAATTCTTGTTCTTCTTCTTGACTAAGTAAGCTTATTTTACCTATTTCTTTTAAGTACATTCTTACGTTGTCATTAACGCTCATGTCTTTACTTTCATCAGGTACATCATCAATTATAATATCGTCTTTTAAATCTATTGGAGAACCGTCTTCTTCATCTTCAGCTCTTACTTCGATTTGATTTTCACTTAATGTATTATATAGTTGATCTAATGCATTAGCATCTAAATCTAAATCAATAGTTTTTTTTGCTATTTGTTCATAAGTTAAGTATCCTTGCTTTTTACCATCACTTACTAATTCTTTTAATCTTTCTTCAAATGTTTTAATATTATTTACCATTTTAACACTTCCTTATTTATATTCTCTATTTTTTTTGCAATTTCTATTTTTTTATTTATGTCTAATGTGTTTTTCATTTCTTGTTTTAACTTTTCTATTTGTTTTTTTACTGAATACTCTTTTATAGTATTTATATAATCTTCTAATTCTTCGTTTGTGTATTCTTTATTATTATGATAATTTAATACTTCGTTAAGTGTATCATTTAATTCTTTATCTTCTAGTACAGAATCTTGAAAATCAAATAAATTAAAGTATCCATTAGCGTTTTTAAATTCAAGTATTTTATATGCGAGTTTTGATCTTTTAGAATCTATTAAGTATCCAAGTGAATTTTCAAAATATAATATAACATCATCATAATTCAACATTAAATATAATATTCTTAATTCACTTATATCATACTTGTTGTATTCTTTTATTTTCTCTTCTTGTTTTTTGGGTTCTTCTTTTTTCTTTTTAACTTCTTTTACTTTTATTTTATTTCTTATTACTGAGTCATCTATATCAAACTCTTTTGAAATCTCTGTTATTTTTAACTCTCTTAATATATCATCATCTACTTGTTCTAGAGAATCTATTGCCTCATTTATATATTTACTTATTTCTACTGAGTCTTTCATATTCTTACTTGATTTTAAGTATTTAAGTTTAAAATCTATAAATGAAAGTCTATTATTATAAGCAATATCAAATTCTTCTTTTCCTTTTTTACTTATGAATTCATCACTATCTTTGTAGTCTTCGAATACTATTACTGTTGAATCTATATTATTTTTTAGAAGTTCGTCCCCTATCTTAATTGTATTCGTTACTCCAGCTTCATCTTGGTCTAGATTTAATATTACTTTACATTTATATTTAAGTATTTTATCTAGATGTTCTTTTGTGAATGCTGTTCCCATTAGAGCTACTACATTTTTATATCCTATAGATGACATTCTAATAGTATCCATGAATCCTTCAGTAAGTACTATTTCTTTACTTTGTCTAATAAATGAATCTGCATTATTGATATTATATAAAATACCACTTTTTTTAAATATTTCACTTTCTTTTGAATGAAGATATTTTGGTAAGTGGTCATCTTTTAAATCATCACTTAGATATTTTCTTCCAGAGAATGCTACTATATTATTATTTTCATCTATTATTGGAAATATTATTCTACTTTGAAATGTGTCATAGAAGTTACCATTTATTTGTTTAATAAGTCCTAAATCATATAAATCTTCTGTTTTATATTTTTTTGATAAGATACTATATAGTTTATTTGAACTTGCAAGACCTATATTAAACTCATTAATCAGTTCTTTTGACATATTTCTGTCAGCTAAATATTTTAATGCTTCAGTTCCTTCTTTAGATAGAAGTGTATTTTTAAAATATTTATTTACTGTATCATTGATTTCATAATAGGTTTGAAATTTTGTGTTTACTTTTTTGACTTCAGTATTGTCTAATTTAATTCCCACTCTATCAGCCAAAATCTTTATTGCTTCTAATCTTGATACTCCTTCTTTTCTTTCAACAAATGTGAATACATCTCCAGTGAAATTACATTTACCAAAACAGGTAAATATTTGTTCTTCTGGTTTAACACTAAATGAAGGTGTTTTCTCTTTATGAAATGGGCATAATGCTTTATTTCTACTATCAAGTTCTACGCCATAGCTTCTTAAAACATCTTCTAGTCTATTTCTAGATTTAATTTCAGCAATGATTTTAGGACTAATATATGCCATTTTCCCTCCTAATAATATATATACGAAGAAAAGTTTAAAAACACTTCTTTTTTTTTGCAATTTCTTTAAAAAACGTTCATATTATATCATTTTTTAGCATAAAATTCAATTTATATTGGTTTTTTCCATAAAAAAAGTCAGTTTTACCTGACTATTTATTTAACTTTGAAAATTTTTTAAATTCACTTGAATCTTCTAAATCGGTTTCTTCAAGTTCTTCTAATATTTGTTTTTGTTTTCTTGATAGACTTGTTGGAATTATTAGTTTAAGTACGCAATAGAAGTCTCCTTTTTTCCATGAGTCTGGATTATTGATACCTTTTCCTTTTATTCTTAAGATATCTCCTGGTTGACTTCCATCTTTTATTTTTAAATCTACATATCCATCAATTGTTTTGATTGTTTTAGTTGTTCCAAGACACAAATCTGTTATTGTAACTGGTACTTCTAAATATATATCGTTTCCTTCTCTTTTATAATTATCATCTGGTGTTATTCTTATTTCGATATATAAGTCTCCATTAGGTCCACCATTTATTCCTGGCTCGCCTTTACCACTTAATCTTAGTTGTTCTCCATTATCTATTCCTGCTGGAACATCAATTGTAATTGTTTTATGTACTTTTATTTTTCCATTTCCTTTACAAGTATTACATCTTGTTTTGTATGTTTTGCCTTTTCCATTACATTCTGGACATACTGTTCTACTTTGCATTGCTCCAAAGATTGTATTAGTTTGTCTTACTACATAGCCGGAACCATTACATTCTGAACATGTTGTTTCACCATGACCACCTTTTCCATCGCAATCTTCACAGTTTTCATAGTATTCAAGGTCAATGTCCTTTTTACATCCATAAACAGCTTCCATAAAGTCTATTTTCATTCCATAAAGTGAATCGCTTCCTTTACGAGCTTTTGATGATGATTTACTTCCACCACCAAATCCACTAAATGAACTAAATCCTGATCCACCAAAAAGATCATCAAAGATGTCTCCAAAGTCGAAGTTACCGAATGGATTTGCACCGCCTCCATAGCTTGCTCCTCCACCTGCATTTCCGTATGGATTTTCGAATGCTGCAAAGCCATATTGGTCATATTTAGCACGATTTTCTTTATCAGAAAGACAAGCGTAAGCTTCTTGTGCTTCTTTGAACTTTTCTGGTGCGTCTGGACTCTTATTTAAATCTGGGTGAAATTCTTTTGCTTTTTTTCTAAAAGCACTTTTTATTTCTGCTTCAGTTGCATCTTTAGATACACCTAAAACTTCATAATAATCTCTTTTTGCCATAACTACTCTCCATTCATATATTCATTTAGTAATTTTACTTTTTCAGCAAATAATTGGAATGCTTCGTTTAATGTATTTTCATCACTTAAATCAATTCCAAGTTTACTTAGTAATTCTTGTGGATAATCACTACAACCACTACTTAAGAATTCTATATATTTATCTTTAAAGTTTTTATCTTTTTCTAATTTATCTGCGATTAAAAGTGCACTTATGAAACCTGTTGCATATTTATAAACATAAAATGATGTATAGAAATGTGGAATCTTTGACCATTCATATTGAATGTCTTTATCTACAACTACAGACCCACTGAATTGTTTTTTATTTAGTTCATAATAAGTTTTGCAAAGTAAATCTTTTGTAATTGCTTCACCTTTTTCATACTTTTTATGAATAATATATTCAAATTCAGCAAACATCATTTGTCTATAAACAGTTCCTTTGAATTTATCTAAAAATTCTACAAGATAATATATTTTTTCATCTGTATCACTACTATTTTTAATCAAATAATTTGATAATAATGCTTCATTTACTGTTGATGCAATCTCTGCTAAAAAGATAGGATAGTCTGCATTTATGTAATCTTGATTTGCATTACTGTAATAGCTATGCATTGCATGGCCCATTTCATGAGCAAGTGTACTTACTGAATCAATATCATTTTCGTAATTTATTGATACATAGGGATCAACTCCATATGTACACCATTCGAATGCGCCACTTCTTTTAGCTTTTTTAGGATATACATCTACTACATTACTATTTAAAAGTCTATTAAACTCTTTTAAATATTCTTCTCCAAGTGGAGATAATGCTTTATTAACTATTTTAATTCCCTCTTCATATGGAATATCCTTTTTAGGTATAGAAGATGTATTTACATATGTATCATATAGATGTAATTTATATCCAAGTTCTTTTCCTTTTAATTTATAATATTCTTTTAAATATTTAGTATTTTTATTAGTGATTTTTATTAAGTTTTCATATAGTTTTGTACTTATTTTATCACTAAATAAATACATTTCTAGGATACTATTATATTTTCTAGTCTTTGAAATAAATGCATTTGTTTTAACTTTTCCTGCATATAAAGCACTTAAAGTATTTATATGTTTTTCATAATATTTATTATCTTTTTTGAATGCATTTTTTCTTACATTTCTATTCTTTGATGTAATGTATCTTACATAGTTTGAAGAAGTTAACTCTACTTTTTTTCCTTCTTCATCTTTAATATAACCCAAATCTATATCTACATTATCTAATGCATTAAATGCATCTCTTGCAGTTGTGAACGTTTCACTTACATTTGATAACAATAATTCTTCAGGTTCACTAAGTATATGTTCTTTTCTTCTAAATATTTTTTCAAATGCAAATTTATATTTTTCTAGTTCTTTATTTTTAGATAATAATTCTTGTACTTCTTTATAATCTTTACTTAAAATTTCTGGAGTTACAAATGTTCTAACACTTGAAGAAGTATTCATTATATTATTAGCTTTTTCTTTCTTTACTAAGAATTCTTCATTACTCATATTGTCATAGTATCCAAGATATGCATAGATATATATTCTTTCTGTTAATATATCTATCTCTGTATCAAGTTTTAAGAATTCTAATAAAGTTTCTTCACTTTCAAATATTCTTCCTTTGTATTTAACTATTTCATCTAATAGTTTTGTTACTCTATTTATTGTTTCATTAAAATCTTCGTCACTTTTAAATAATTTAGTTAAGTCCCATTTGTTTTTATCCATTATTTCTCCTTTTATATAAATTAAGGGCTCAAGTGTTTGAGCCCCTAACTCAGTTAATTATCTAATTATTTTTCTTCGAATTCAGCATCTTTTACATTGTCTTTTTTATCTTTTTTGTCTTCTTTTTCTTCTGATGCATTTTCGCTTGCTTTTTGTGATTCAGCAGCTTGTTCTTGATAGATTCTACTTGATAATTCCATTACTTTCTTAGAAAGTTCTTCACTTGTACTCTTAATTTCATCGTTGTCATCTTTTTCTAATGCGTCTTTAGTATTTTTAACAAGTTTTTCTATCTCTTCTTTTTCATCATCTTTTACTTTGTCACCAAAGTCTTTTAATGTTTTTTCAGCAGCAAATACCATTTGTTCTGCATCATTTTTAATTTCTGCAGCTTCTTTACGTTTGTTATCTGCTTCTTTATTTGCTTCAGCTTCTTTCATCATTCTATCAATTTCTTCTTCACTTAAATTAGAAGATGCTGTAATTGTAATTGCTTGTTCCTTATTAGTTCCTAAATCTTTTGCTTTAACATTAACGATACCATTTGCATCAATATCGAATGATACTTCGATTTGTGGTACTCCTCTTGGAGCTGGTGGTATGTTAGTTAATTGGAAGTGTCCTAATGTCTTGTTATCAGCAGCCATTGGTCTTTCACCTTGTAAGATATGAATATCTACAGCTGGTTGATTATCAGCAGCAGTACTGAATACTTGGCTCTTAGTTGTTGGAATAGTTGTATTTCTTGGAATTAATACAGTCATAACGTTTCCTAATGTTTCAATACCTAATGATAGAGGCGTAACATCTAAAAGTACTAAGTCGTTAACTTCTCCAGTTAATACACCACCTTGAATAGCAGCACCCATAGCAACTACTTCATCTGGGTTAACTTCTTTACTTCCTTCTTTTCCTAATTCTTCTTTAACTAATTCTTGAACACATGGTATTCTAGTTGATCCACCAACAAGTAATACTTTATCAATGTCATTCTTAGTTAATTTAGCTTCTTTAAGAGCATCTCTTACTGGTTTTCTAGTTGATTCTACTAAGTTGCTAATTAATTCTTCAAATTTAGCTCTTGTTAATGTCATATCTACGTGTAATGGTCCATTTTCACCTTGAGTAATGAATGGTAAGCTAATTTGAGTAGTCTTAACACCACTTAAGTCTTTTTTAGCTTTTTCTGCTCCTTCTTTTAATCTTTGCATAGCAAGTTTATCTTTAGATAAGTCTATACCATTTTCTTTCTTAAATTCAGCAATAATGTAATCCATAATTGCTTTATCGAAGTCATCTCCACCTAAATGGTTGTTACCACTTGTAGCTTTAACTTCAAATACGCCATCGCCTAATTCTAGAATTGAAACATCGAATGTTCCACCACCTAAGTCGTATACTAGAACTGTATGAGCATTTTCTTGTTTATCAAGTCCATATGCTAGTGCAGCAGCTGTTGGTTCATTTATAATTCTTTCAACATCTAATCCTGCGATTTTACCTGCATTTTTAGTAGCTTGTCTTTGAGCATCGTTGAAGTATGCTGGAACTGTAATAACAGCCTTACTAACTTCTCCACCTAAATAAGCTTCTGCAGTTTCTTTTAAGTTCATAAGAATTTTAGCACTTATTTCTTCTGGTGTATATTTTTTTCCTTCTGCTTCTACTTTTTCACCAGTACCCATTAATCTTTTAATAGAACTAATTACGTTTGTTGAAGTTTGTGCTTCACGTTTTGCAACGTCTCCAACCCTAACTTCTCCATTTTTAAAACTTACTACTGAAGGTGTTGTTCTATTTCCTTCAGCATTTGGGATAACTTTTGGTTCTCCACCTTCTAGTACAGCAACACAACTGTTTGTTGTACCTAAATCTATACCTATAACTTTATTAATTTTTGCCATAAATTTATCATCTCTCCTTATTTATTTACTTTAACCATAGCATGTCTAATAACTTTATCTTTATATTTATAACCTTTAGTTAGTACTTCAAGTACTACATTTTCAGGTTTGCTTTCATCGTGTTCTGTAAGTACAGCTTCAGCTACATGAGGATCAAATTCTTGTCCTAAGCACTCTACTTCACGAACTTCGAATTTGTCTAGTAAAGCAGTAAGATTTCCAAGTATCATTTTAAATCCACTTAAGAATTTACTTACTTCATCAGATAAATCATTATCATCCATCATAATAGCTCTTTCTAAGTTATCTTTAACTACTAAGATTTCTTTAATGAATGATTCACCTTCATATTGAAGCATTTTACTTATTTCACTTTGAGTTCTTGTTTTGAAGTTTAAATATTCAGCTTGTAAACGCATATATTTTTCTTCTAATTCTTTATTTCTATTTTCAAGAATTTGAATTACCATTTCTGGATCTATTGTTCCACAACCTGAACATCCGTCGCATGAACCTGTGCAACTATTTTCTTCCTCTTTTACTTCTTCATGTACATCTTCACAGTTACATTCTTTTCCTTCATTACATCCACAATCGCAACTTTTGTCACAATTTGTTTTCTTTATTTCTTCGTCTTTTGATCTTTTAGCCATTTGCTTTCTCCTTTAAATCATTTATCGTTATTATACTTTTTCTCTATATTTTCTTTTAGATATTCAAGCATATTTACTACTCTTTCATATTCCATTCTTTTTGGACCTATTACAGCGATAGTACCTTCCCTACCACCAGCATTGTATTTTGTTTTAACAACTGTTACATTGTCATCTATTTCAGATTCGCTACCAATATATACCTTAACCTCATCGTCACTTTCTTCAATTTTACTCACCATATCTTTGCTTTCAAACTTACTTATAATGTTTTTAACATCATCAATTGTTCCGAATTCTGGCTGTTTTAATATATTAGCTTTACCTGTAAATCTAACATCCCTTTCGTTAGCAAAGTTTGTAAGTGCATTATAGAATGCATTATATACAACTTCATAATTTTGAACATAATTACCAATTATTGGTTTTATTTCAAATTCTAACTTACTCGGAACTTCATCTATAGGCGTCCCAAATAACATTTTGTTTAACAATTCTGTGGTTTTAGATATTTCTTCTACTGGAATGTTTTCTTCAAGATTTATATTTTTGTTTTCAACATGTCCTTTATCAGTTATTACTATAGCTATTAGTTGTCTACTTGTTAGTGGAACAACTTCTACTCTTTGTAATTTGTTATCACTTGATTCTTTACCAAGAATTACTGAAGTGTAGTTTGTCATATCGCTTATAATTTCTAAACTTTTACTTATCGCGTCACTTAAAGCAAGTTCATTGTTGTTAAATATAGTTTGAAGTTTAAGCATATCTTCTCCACTTATTTTTCTTGGTTCCATCAAGTTATCGACATAATATCTATATCCATTTTCAGATGGAACTCTTCCTGAAGATATATGTGTCTTTTCTAAGTAGCCTAAATCTTCAAGAGCAGCCATATCATTTCTGATAGTAGCACTAGAACATTTAAACTTTTTACATAATGATTTACTACCAACAGGTCTCGCAGTTTTTACATATTCTTCAACTATTGCTCTTAATAGTTCTCTTTGTCTACTTCCTATCACATTATACCTCCTTTAGCACTCTTTTCCTTTTAGTGCTAACACTATTATAGTATGCATTTTTAGCAATGTCAATACCATAGTGCTAATTTTTTTTGAAATTTTTGTGTAATAAAAAAGAGCTTTTAAAGTTCTTAATTTTTTACTCCATTGATATAATGTTTATATTAAATATAATTGGTAAGATTTGAATTATTGCAATTCCTACTGCAAACATTGCTAGTATTATTATTAGACTATATTTATGATCTCTGATTTTTTTACTTACATTATAGAACATTGTAGATATAATTCCTGCGACCATTAGTCCAACACCTATTATCAATAAATATTGCAAATTAGTTGGATTATCTGTCATAAGTGGACTTTCTAAAATACTCTTAATTTTACTAGCACACATAACACCTAATCCTGTAACACCATGACTAAATAAGAATATTATTCCAAATACTGGAACATTTAATCCAATAAATAATCCAGCTAAGAAAAACACTGTTCCGAAGAAATACATCATAAACTGGTCTGTTCCATATTTTATATTAGTAATACTTATTAAAAATATGCATACAGCGAATATTCCACTTATTAGTGCTTTTCTTGAATTCTTTGTTTCTTGAGTTTCATTTTTACTTATTTCATTTTTTATATTAAGAATTGCATTATTTATTTCATTTATTGTTTCTGTTGGCTTTTCATTATATAATTCTCTTAATTTTTCTATTTTACTATCAAAATCTTTCATTTATACTTACCTCTACCATAAGTATATATTATTTATTTCTTTATGTAAATTAAAAAAAAGTAGTTTTTAACTACTCTAATTCGCGTAAGAATTTTTTACTTTTTAATTTCACCCCTGAGTATTCATCATAATATTCACAAAGTATATGATTTATTGTTTTTGATGTTCCCTCGTCTATATCTAGATTAGATATTTTGGATATATCTACGTAATAATAAAGTCTTAATAGTTTAAGTACTTTTTCATCTATAATAGGTTCATTTTCTCTACAATTTGAACAAATATATCCACCTCTTGTCATAGATAAAGTAACTACTTTAGAACTACCACATTTAACGCATTCGTCTAAATTTAAGTTTATACCAATGTAGTTTAAATATTGAAGTTCTAATATATTAGTTATTACCATTGGATTAAATCCTTCTTCTATTTTTAGAATAGCGTTCTGCATAAGTTTATACACTTCGTTACTTTCTGATTCTTTATAAACATGTACTGCTAGTTCACATATATAAGATAAGTAACTAATTCTTAGAATATCACTTTTGATATTTAGAAAATAATTTTCTATATCGCCTTCTATAAGTGTAGAAAGACCATTTTCATTATAATAAAGATGAAACATACCATAAGCAAATTTCTCACTTGGTAGTCTTAGTTTACTTTTTAGATTTCTACATCCTTTTGATACACATCCGATTACACCCATGTTCTCTGTAAAAATATTAATAATTTTACTTGTTTCTTTAAATGGTGTAGTACTAACTACTATGCCTTTAACGCTTATAATCTTCATACCTTCATAAAAGCATAAAGATTATTTCTTTATGCTAGTTTCCTTTCTTATATTCTAAGTAATATTCTATCTTACCTGTTTCTTTAAATTTTTTCCATGCTTCTTTTTTTGTCATTTATTCTCTCCTTACAATATTATATTGCAGGAAAAATAAATTATTTATTCATCTTTTAATAAATATCCTAAATCTTTTATATATTTATCTTTTTCTCTCCATTTTTTTATTGTTTTGCAATAAAGTTCTAAGTATACTTTTTTGCCAAGTATTTTTTCCATATCAAGTCTTGCTTCGTGTCCTATTGTTTTAATCATATTTCCATTAGAACCTACTATTATTTTACGAAGTGAATCTCTATCTACAATTATATCTATATAGATGTATGCTATATTATTTTTTTCTTCATAACCAGTAAGTTTGCAAGATATTGAATGTGGTACTTCTTCGTTTGTATGAATGAATATTTTTTCACGAACTATTTCAGATAATCTAAAATCCATTTCTGCTGTTGTTGTTTCATTGCCTGGGAAGTATTTAACATTATCTGGCAAGTATTCTTTTAATACTTTTATTAATCTATCAACATTATCATTATTAAGTGCTGATACTGGTATTATTTCTGCGAATTCATACAAATCTTTATATTCATTTATTTTTAATAATATATCATTGTCACTTAGTTTATCTATTTTATTTAGAATAAGGAATACTGGTTTATTAACATTTTGAAGTTTACTTATTATAAACTCATCGCCTTTTCCTTTATTTGTACTAGCATCAACTACTAAAAGTAGTATATCAACATCATTAATTGAGTAATATGCTTGACTATTTAGTGCATTACCAAGTTTATCAATTGGTTTATGTATACCAGGAGTATCTACAAAAACTATTTGTGTATCTGGTTCATTATAAATTCCTTCGATTAAGTTTCTTGTAGTTTGTGGTTTTGGTGAAATAATAGCAACTTTTTCTTTTATGATTTGATTTAATAGTGTACTTTTTCCAGTGTTAGGTCTACCTATTATACTTACAAAACCACTTTTCATACTAAGTCCTCCTTAGTAAATGTAGTATTCATTACTTTTTCAAATGTCATTACTTCCATTTTTCCACTTTTAGTCATTATATTAAATATTACATCTTTATCAAAGAATTCTAAAAATGTTTGTTTGCATATGTTACATGGATAACAGATTTCATCACTACTTGTCATTAAATATAACGCTTTAAACTCTCTTTCTCCATGAGTTACTGCATTATTTATTGCATTTCTCTCTGCACATATAGTTCCTCCGAATGATGCGTTTTCTATATTAACACCTTCATAGAAGTTTCCATTTTTAGTTTCCACTATACATGCAAAATGCATATTTGAATATGGTGCATAACTGTTTTCTAATAATTTTTCTAATTTTTCTCTCATACTACTCCTTTATTAAAATAATGCTACTACTTTTGGTAAGAATATTATTAATCCTACTATAACTGCTACTATTGCAAATACGAATACTGCAGCTGCTGCTGTGTCTTTCGCTACTTTAGCAAGTGGATGGTAATCCTCAGTTACTAAATCTACTACTGCTTCTATTGCTGTATTGATTAGTTCACATGAAATTACAAGTCCAATTGTAAGTGCAAGCATTGCCCATTCTATAGAATTTAGTTTAAATATAAATCCAGCTATAATTACTATTAATGCAACACCTACATCTACTGTTAAATTTTGTTCATTTCTATATGCATATTTAAGTCCTTTAATTGGATAAGTGAAGCTTAAAAGAAACTTTTTAATTCCTTTTTGACTCTTTCTCTCATCTCGTGATATCATATTCATTTAAAATACTCTCCTCTTCAGCTCTCATAACTTTTTTATCTTCTTCTGTCATGTGATCGTATCCAAGTAGATGTAATAATCCATGTACTGCTAAATAACAAAATTCACGTTTTATACTATGTCCATATTCACTAGCTTGCTCTACGCATCTATCGTAGCAAATATATATTTCTCCTAAAAATCTAATATTGTCATATTTTACATCATCTACTTCTTCAAATGCAAATGAAATAACATCAGTAACAGCATCTTTATTTCTATATTCTCTATTAATTTCTTGTATTCTTTCTTTATCTACTATTACTATATTTAACATTGGATTATTAACTTTTAAATGTTTACAAGCAAATTTAATTACTCTATCTAATTCATTAAAATCAATGTCTTCATGGTCTGTTGTGTTTATTATATAATCTTCCATAACCCTCCTAAATAATTTTATATACATATAATACTAATGCTATTAAAAGCAATACACTAAGTAAATTGTAAAACCAATCTCTTTGTAAGAATTTTGGCATATGATTTCTAATAGCATTAAGTGCTGTATAAATTAAGAATCCTACGATTCCACCAACAACATTTAATATTATATCATCTATGTCAAATGTTCTACCAATATAATGTTGTGTTACTTCTATTGTTAAACTTGATAATAATGAAACTAATGTAATAGTTCCAAGTCCTTTTATCTTACAATAGCTAGTTGCAAAGTAACCAAGTGGTATAAATAAAAGTATGTTTCCAAATACTTGTTTATAAAATGCTTTAGTACCTACATCATATCTAAGTATTTCCCTAAATGGCATTAAGTTAGTACCACCACCAGGTAAATCTTGACTAGTTACTAATTGGAATAATAAAACTAGATAAGCTAGAAATAATATTTCAAATATTTCTTCATAAAGACAAAATTTTCTTTTATCACTAGTCATTATATAAGTTACTCTTAATATAACAACAATAGTTAAGACTATAACTAATGTTGGCCAAGACATTTTAATAACACTTCTAATTGCTGACTCCATTTAAATCATCCTTTTCTACTATATTAGAAGTAACCCCTATATTCTCATAAACCTTGAAAAATACTTCTATATTCATTTTACTACGAAATACCTCTTTTTTCAAAACTTTTTTAGAAATAATATACTCATTATCATTAAGTTTACTTTTGATTTTACTTTCACTTCTTTTAAGCGCTTCTTCGTATGCTTCATTTTCATTTATATTAAACTCTTTATATTTATATTCTCTCTTTGTTTCTTTATAAAGTTTAAAAAATAAATATGGTTTATCTAATATCAATTTCTTTGTATTCATAGTTCTAGTACTATCGTATTTTCCAGTAAGTGTCATTTTTTTACCAGCAATATCTAAATAATAATGATTTATAGTTTTTCCTGTTTCAACATATTCTACATAATTAAATGGTACTGTTATATTCACTGTATACCAAACTTCAGCATATACTTTTCCTTTTGCTTCTACTTGCGTTATTAAAGTGTCTTCTCCTTTAATAATATTACCAGTAATTAACACATCTCCTTTTTTAACATAATCATTTACATCTTTTAGTTTAACACCAGAAGAGGATGCAATATATTTAATTAATCCATCTTTAGAAGCAACTATATCTTTTGGAGTATTATCACTAATATTATCTTTATTTTTTACTCTAGCTGTTACTTCTATATTATAAACACATCCCTTTTCTTTAATTTCAATCCATTCTAAATTATCTTCATTTTCTTTTAATATTTTATCTTTTATTCTTTTTAATTTTGTAAAAGATTTTTTTCTTTTATATAAAGATATATTATTTTTTTTTAAACTATCACTAATTAAATTATAAAGTTTTTCATCATTAGTATTAATATTTATTTTAAATATAGTATTTGTAAGAAGAAGTAACACTAAAAAAGAAATAAATAAAGATGCTAACATATATTTATTTGTATTTATATAATTAATAATAAATCTTTTACCATAGTATTTAATTACCCTTGTTTTATATCTTATACTTATTTTTTTATAGTCTTCATAGTCTACTACTAAAATATAATTTTCATTTAAGGTTAAGTCTTCGTAATAGATAGAGTGATAAACTAGATAATTTAAGAATTTATTACTACTTTCATATACAATTATTTTAACTTTATTATTGTTCATTAATAAATTCTATTCCTTTGATATTTCCTATTATTCTTAAATCTGAACTATCTAGTTTATTTATTATTAAGTTCTTACCTCTTATAAGCAATTTTATACCATTAAATTTTATTATAATATTTAATGGTGATATATCTTCTATTCTTATGTAGTTTCTTATACATATAGTATTTTCTTCTATTAGAATTTTATATTTATTATCTTTTATAAATTCTTTTATCATAGTTAATCTTATGATTAGATGATTGTTTTTATAAGTAAAAATCAAGGACTAGCCTTGATTAATTTTGAAATTGTGAATTGTAAAGTTCTGCATAGAAACCATTTTTCTTCATTAATTCATCATGTGAACCTGTTTCTATAATATTACCATCTTTCATAACTAGTATAATGTCTGCATTTTTGATTGTTGAAAGTCTATGTGCGATTATGAATGATGTTCTTCCTTCAGTAAGTTTATCCATTGCTTTTTGAACTAGTTCTTCTGTTCTAGTATCTACTGATGAAGTAGCTTCATCTAGTATTAAGAATGGAGCATCTTCTATCATACCACGAGCTATTGTCAATAGTTGTTTTTGTCCTGCTGAAATTGACTCGTTATCTTCTATTTTATAATCTAATGTTTTAGGAAGTGATTTTACAAAATGATCTACGCCTACTATTTTTAATGCTTCCCATATTTCTTTATCACTAACATCATCTTTATTAAATTTAATGTTATCTCTTATTGTTCCTTCAAATAGCCAAGTATCTTGAAGAACCATTATAAATAAGTCATGAATATTTTCTCTTGTAAGATTATTAATACTCATTCCGTCTATTTTAATGTCTCCATTATTTATTTCATAGAATTTCATAAGAAGATTTACGATAGTAGTTTTTCCAGCACCTGTAGGACCTACTATTGCTACTTTTTGGCCAGGTTTAACATTACAATTAAAGTCTTTGATTATAATTTTATCGTTATCATAACCAAATTTAACATGTTCAAAGTCAATATTACCTTTTACTTTTTTAGGATCTAAAACTCCTGTTAGATTACTTTCATCTTTCATTTCAGTTTCTTCAATGAATTCAAACACTCTTTCTGAAGCAGCACTTGCCGTTTGAAGTTGTGTCATACTTTGAGCTATTTGTGAAAGTGGACTTGTAAATAATCTTACATATATCATAAATGCTACTATTGTACCAAATGTTGTATTTCCTTTTAATGTAAGAACAGCACCAACTATACATACAGCCACATAACTAAAGTTTCCAATGAATCCCATCATTGGTGGCATTAATCCGGATAAGAATTGACTCTTTCTATTACAGTCATAAACTTTTTTATTTAAACTATCGAATTTTTCTAATGATTCTTTTTCTCCATTATATGCTTTAACTACATTATGTGAACTATATATTTCTTCTATATGTCCGTTTAGATTACCTAATTCTACTTGTCTTTGATTAAAATATTTTTGAGATTTACTAAGAATTATTCCCATAAATGCAAAACCAAATAATGATGATAATATACAAGTAATAGCCATTATATAATTAGTTACAAACATCATTATGATGCATCCTATAAATAATGATACAGCACCTACTAAAGTACTTAAACTATTTTGAAGTGACATATTTATAGTATCGACATCATTTGTTACTCTTGATAATATATCTCCATAACTATTTTTATCAAAATATTTAAGTGGTAACTTATTTATCTTTTTAGATATTTTTGTTCTTAGACTTTTAGCAAAATTGTTTGCTGCTACTACCATTAAAACACTTTCAAAATAACTAAATATTGCACTTATCAAATAAACACATACTAAGAATATAGTAATATCTTTTATTTTATCTAAATTCATTTTTGGTTTAATTAATTCATTAACATTCTTTGATAATTTATCAAAATCTTTATATATTTTTGTTGGTTCATTCATGTCAGCATTACTCATTATATTAACGAACTGTACTTTGTCTTTATTTGTTATTATTGTTCCTTCGATAGTTGTATCTTTAAATATTAATAATTTTACACTTTCAGGTAATTGTGTTATAAAATTTTCTTTATTTTCACTAGTGTTTATTTTAGATAAAACTTCATAATATCTTGTTTTATCTTCATTTGTTAGTGATTCTAAATCAGTTTCACTTAAAACTATATTTTGTTTTATATCATTTTGTATATCTTGTACTAATAATTCTATATTAGATTTATTAACTATTAATCCTTGTTGAATTTCATTTGTTAAATCTTTTATTTTATTTGGACCTATGATTGATAAAACACTACTTAATGCAGAAAGTATTACTGCAATAACAATTAAATTTCTATATGGTTTTAAATATTTATTCAACTTTGTTAGTGCTTTTTTAAAGTCTTTTGGTTTTTCACCTGGTCCTCTTCCTCCTGGACCATGCATTCTTCTTGGAGTTTTATTTTCTTTTTCGTTATTCATTTTCAAGTTCCTCCTTTGATAATTGTGAATATGCTATTTCTTTGTATACTTCACAATTTTTTAATAATTCTTTATGTGTTCCCATTCCTACACATTTACCTTTCTCAAGAACTATTATTTTATCAGCATTTTTTATAGTACCTATTCTTTGTGCTACGATTACACTTGTTGCATCTTTAGTGTAACTTTTTAATACTTTCCTAAGTATATAATCTGTTTTATAATCTAGAGCACTAAATGAATCATCAAATATATATATTTCAGGGTCTCTTGCAATAGCTCTTGCTATACTCAATCTTTGTTTTTGCCCACCTGATACGTTTGTCCCACCTTGTGCTATTGCTGATTCATATTTTTGTGGCATTTTTTCTACAAATTCTTCTGCTTGAGCAACTTTTATTGCTTCTTTTATTTTGTCTTTTGTTACTTCATAGTTAGTTTTAGAGCCATATCCTACATTATAGTTTACACTTCCACTGAACATTACTGCTCTTTGAGGTACATATCCAAGCCTATCGTGTAAAGCATCTAAAGTATAGTTTCTTACATCTATTCCATCAACTAATACTTTTCCTTCTGTTACATCATAGAATCTTGGAATTAAATTGATTAATGTACTTTTACCACTACCAGTTGAACCTATTATTGCGATAGTTTCACCTTTTGATACTTTAAATGAAATATCTTCTAAAACATATTCATCTGAATCAGGATATTTGAAAGAAACATTTTTGAATTCTATTGTTCCAATTTCTGATGATCTAGTTTCTTTTCCATCTCTTATTTTAGCTTTAGTATTTAATACTTCATTAATTCTATCCGCTGATATAGATGCTCTTGGATACATTATAAATATCATTGCTAACATCAAGAATGACATTATTACTTGCATAGCATAACTACTAAATACTACCATATTACTAAATAATGTTATTTTATCTGCAAGTAGTGCTTCATTAATTAGTGATGCTCCTACAAAATATATACTAAGTGATACACCATTCATTATTAAATACATCATTGGTGACATTAAACTCATAACTTTTTGATTAAATAGTTGAGTATTAGTAAGTTTTTTATTAGTTTTTTCAAACTTATCTTCTTGGTATTTTTCAGCATTAAATGCTCTTACTACTCTAATGCCTTTTAGGTTTTCTCTAGTTAAACCGTTTACACTATCAATTAATTTTTGTACAATTTTGAATCTTGGTAAAACTATAATCATAAGTGTTATTACCATTACAAGTAACACAAGTACTGCTCCTCCTGTTATTGCAGTCCATTCAAAACTCTTTCCTAAAATCTTACCAATTGCCCATACTGATGTTATTGGTGCTTTAATTATCATTTGAAGTCCAAATGTAAGCATCATTTCAACATTTCCTATATCATTTGTTGTTCTTGTGATAAGACTACTAGTTTGGAATTTTTTAATTTCTTCCATACTGAAACTTTGAACTTTGTTGAACAACTTTTCACGAATATTCTTTGAAAAGTTAGATGCTAGATTTGCAATAATATAACCTACTACTACAGATGACGCAAAACTAAGTAATGCACATCCAAGCATAAATCCACCTTGCACTAATATTTCTTTTACAGTTCCATTTAATTGTACAAGCTCAGTAATTTTACTCATATAATCTGGTATTTTAAGTTCTAGCCAAACTTGTAAAACTATAAATATAATACTTATAAATACATATATCCAGTCTTTTTTTTCTAAGTTTTTAAATAATTTTAACATATCTTTTCTCCTTCTAAATTTTCTTGTATTTGTTTAGTTACTTTATAGAAAACTTCTAAATCTTCTTTACTTATATTACTTTGTAATAGTTTTTCAAATTCAAATGCTTTTTTTCTCATTGCCTTATCAAGCTTATATCCGGTTTCAGTTAATCTAATTTCTTTACTTCTTAAATCATTTGTAGAGTCAGTTCTTGTGATAATACCGTTTTTTATCATTGTACCAAGAATTCCTGATACTGTTGACTTTCTAAGGCCTAGTTTCTTTTCTATATCTTTTTGATACACTACACTATCCTTATTCTTTATCAAATACTTTATTACAACTATTTGTACTGGAGTAAGATGATAAATTGCATCTTTATTATATGCCATTATTTTTCTTACAATTAAACTATCAATTTTTTTAATTTCTAAACTAATACTTTTATCTTTCATAACGTCTTTCCTTTGGTTAGGTAACTAACAAAATAATTATAACCATTTATTATTATATGTCAATAAGACTTTTTGTATTTTTACAAATTTTTCACAATAAGAAAATATCTCGTAGCTGAGATATTTCTATTTACTATTTAATTCTTTAAGTTTTGCATTATACTCTTCTATAAGTTTCTTTACTTCTTGCTTTTCTTTTTCTACTTCTTGTATTCTTTCATCAAGTTTTTTCATTCTCTCATTATGTTCTTGGTCTCTTAACTTTTCTAAATATTCTCTTGTTGCTTTTAATTTTTTGTCATCTTCTTCATCTGACATTAATATAGTGTATTCTGGATCGTCATTCAATTCTTCTACTCTATCTTTATATCTTTTCACTCTTTCATCTCCATTACATAATATTTCTAACTCTTTATTACTTGACGTTAACATCACTAGAGGTTTAAATCTTTCTTTTTCATTTTCATTCTTATTATAATATGATTTTTTAATTTTATCCATGTTAAATTCATATATTATAAATTTTTCTGACCAAACTTCCCCATATTCACTTTTAAGCATATACTTTGATATTTCACGAACACTACTGTTTTTACTTGTTAAATTTATTTGAATAGTTATCGGCTGCAAATAATAGTTTTCAGATACATTTAGTGAATTACTATAAATACTTGCTAGATAGCCTAGATTTCTATCTCTTATATATTGTTCACTTTCTCCATTGTTTATTTCAACATTAAATATTTTTCCATTTGTTTTAATAATTGTATCTACTACTTTAGTTTTAATTATTTTATTATCTTTAGATAACTCTTTATCTTTTAATTCTATTTCATCTATCTTCATATCTAAACAACTTTCAATTAACCATTTAAGCAAATCCTTATTCTTTTCAATATAAAATGTATTTTTGAAAACAAACATCATTCATACCATTATATCGTTTCATTTAATACCTCCTTTCTAGAGTTTATATTCCTCTATTATTATCATTAGAGGTAAATTATAAATACACTTCTTTTTTTATCAAAAATATAGTTAGCGAGAGCTAACTATATTTACATTTTTTCTTATCTTTTGCTCTTCTTAGTGCTGAACCAAGACTACGTCCTAATTCTAATGCTAAAGTAACTGATCTTACTATAGCATTTATGATAGTACCAGATATGGTACCTCCTTTTATTTCTTTTAATTCATTTATTTCCATTTGTTACATTTTAAAGGTCTTAAATAACCATCTACTAAACCAATTAGAAATGACACTAATGTTGATCCAATTCCTAAAGCTACCCAATTTACACCTCCTTTAATATTAATTAGTTCTTCTTTTTGCATTAAGCCTTACTCCTTTCTAATTTATATTTTTCATTAAACAAATCAATAATTTCTTGTTTATGAGAAATATAAATAATTGTTTTTTCTTTAAAATATTTAAATAGTTTTTTAATTATTTCTTTTTCTTCTTCTATACCTACTTCACTTAGTGCTTCATCTAGAATTATAAATTCACTATCCTTTAAAATACTTCTTGCTAAAATAATTTTTTGTCTCTCTCCACCTGATATATTAAAACCATCTTCTTCTATAATCATATTATTTCTTAATTTATTACTATTTCTTAAGGTATCTAAATTACAAATATGAATTACTCTCTCATATTCTTCATCATTTACTTTTCTTCCATAAATAATATTGTTTTTAAGAGTATCATTCAATATAAAATTATTTTGCGATACATAAGTCATACTATTAGATATAATATTAGAATCAATATCTTTTATATTTTTATTATCAATATAAATATTACCTTTATAATCATTTAAATATTTTAATAGTATTTTTATAATTGTACTTTTTCCATTTCCACTGTTACCATGTATTAAAAACTTACTTCCATATTTAATTTTGAAAGATACGTTATTAAAAAGCTCTTTATCATTAATCATATATGATAAATTCTTAAAGATTATATTGCCTGATATAATTTTATCAGTCTTTATTGATTCTTCAGTTGATACTAATAACAAATCATTAATTCTTCTATATATATTTTTTAAATAATTAATATTTGGTTCTAACTCTAATATACTTTTTAATGGTTCAGTAAAATAATATATAAGTGAATTAAATAATAAGAAATTTCCAAGTGTTATAATATTTTTATGTATTAAAATAGTACTTATAAATAAAGATGTTATATAAGTTAAATTACTTACCAACTCTTTTAATAAAACTTGAAAATTTATTAAATGGTCATATTTTTTATGAGAAAAGTCATTTTTAATATAAGATATTTCTATATTCTTTAATGTACTGTTGTTTAGGTTGAGGTTTTTATTTATTTCATAACTATATATACTATCATTTAATGTCTTATTATAGTTAGATTCATTTATTAGTATTTCATCTATATATTTATTATTTTTATTCTTATATATCAAAGTTAACAATATGTAAACAATTATTTCAATAATATAAATTATAAATAGTTTTATATTTATTTTTAAAAGTAATATAAAGCTTATAAATACTAATAATATATTAGTAGATATATTTATTATTATTTCAGAAAAACTATCTTTAAATTCTTTTAAATCATTTATTCTAGATATTACTTCAGGAGTAGATTTGTTTTTGAAGAATTGATAAGGAAGATTAAAAAGTTTTCTAATAATATTATTATTTAAGTTAATAGTAAATCTAGAATTTACATTTATTATTAATTTACCCCTTATATAATTAATAATATTTTTTATTATAGATGTTATCAAAAATGAAATAGTTATTTTTATCAATAGATTATAATTATAATTTGGTAATATATAATCTATTAATATAAGCGTAAAATAATTAATTAATATGCTAAATATTATAAGTAATATAGAGGTGGATATAATAATTATTAAATTCTTTTTTTCGATTCCTAAATAATCTTTTATTACATCTAATAACTTATCTTTATTAATCAAATTATTTGCTTTCTTTACTGGATATATAACTAAGGAAGTTTCTTGATATATTTTTTTAAATTCATCAAATGTTATTTTAGTTATATTACTTCCTGGATCCATTATAGTTAAAGAATTCTTATTTACTTTGTATACTACTATGAAATGGTACATATTATTTTTAATAACATGACATATTATAGGGAAAGATATTTCTGAATTTATTATTTCTTCGTACGTATAATGTATTCCGTAACCATCAAATCCATATAATCTACTTCCATTTATTATGTTATATGCATTAGTTCCATCTACTGTGGTTTTAAGAGTGAAAGTAACTTCTTCATGTGAGGCCTCAAATCCATAATATTTCATTATAGATAATAAACATGAAGGGCCACAATCTTTAAAACCATTTTGTTTAACTATTAACTTTTTGTTTAACATTTTAACCCTCCTATTATTATAGTTGGATATAAAATATCAAATCACTTCTTTTTTTAAAAAATTTTTTCAAAAAAAATAGATCATACGATCTATTATCGAAGGCAAATATTTACAGGAATACTATTAACTTTGTCTGAATGATTTGCGCCTCTAAAAGCTCTGCACCCTATATTTACATTATAAGCATTTCCATTAAATGTAACATTTTGCAACTTATTTTGGTAAAATGCTTCAGAACCGATATATCTAACAGAAGATGGAATAGTAACTTCAGTTAGCTCATTATTATAAAATGCAGAATGACCTATATCAATTAAAGTATTAGGTAAAACAACTGAAGTTAATCTTTCAAGATTGCAACGTGCGTCCATTTTTTTGATATAAGATTCATCATTATTTTTATAATCTAGAAATTTTACTTTATATTCGTTATTATCTGTTTCTGAACTTGTTACCTTTAATCCTACTTTTTCATAAAAATTCTTTTAACCATTTTTTCATAACGAATTCTTATTTGCACACACCACTTATGCTATTAACTTTCTTTGAATGTTCAGCACCTCTAAATGCATCACACTGTATTCTAATATTATTAACATTTCCTTCAAAAGTAACACTTTGAAGTTTATTGTTTGCAAATGCATTATATTTTATCTCTTTTACTCTTTTAGGAATTGTTATGGATTTTAGATTATTGTCAAAGAAGGCATCATATTCAACTATTTCAAGAGTATCTGGAAGTTCAACACTATTTATTCCCATTCCTTCTATTCTACACAACATAGGTTTTATCTCGTATTTATTTTTACTACTTGTAGGTTTAACAATACCGCTACTGCACCCAACTGTAAATGCACTTGAACCAATTTCAGTTACATTTTGACCATTTATTTGTTTTGGGATTATAACATCCATTGGACATTTTTCCTTGGTTGAATCATTGTCCACAAAGTAATAATAATGTTCTATTGCACCATTATTAAATGCAAAACATCTACTATCAGTTTCATCTGCCACTTTTATATTTCTTGTTAATTTTTTTATTCCTTTATTCGTTTTTACAATGTAATTATATTTGTATGTACCTTGTACATCTTTTAATCTTGTATAAGCAAAATATTCATCACTGTTTAACTTCTTACCATTATTCATAATGCCAGTATCTTTATAATCTTTAACTTGTTTTGATCTAATTGTGATATTTTTTCCTCCTATTAATTTTAAGTCATTTTCGTTTTCTATTTTTTCAATTTCAAAACCTAAATTTTCTTTACCACTATCTATAGCTGAGATGAAATAATAATTTTGTGCTTTTGTAACATTTAATGTAGCTTCAACTTTTTTTTCATCTTTATTAATACTTAAATCCTCAAAAAGTTTTTCAGGTTCAATCTTTTTGCTATTAATCATATCATCGTTTGCTGCAAAATCACCTACATTATACCAAACTATCTTATATTTACCGAGCATATTATCAGTAAAATTAATTTTAAATAAATAAAATAATCTATCATTTGTATTATTAGATATCATATTATTGTTATAAGTAATTTTAGATATCATATCATTATATTCTGCTTTTGCTTCTTCTTTCTCAGTATCACTTGGCGTATGACTTGAAATTTTTATGGCTAAATCAATATATTCATTTGCGGTTAACATTTTAAATAATGGTTCGTTAATTTTACTATTCTTTACTAATGTTTCATTTAATTCTTCATCCTCTACTTTTATTTCTTTTAGCTTATTTAAATCAATAAGTGTTCCAGATTCTCCATCATCTGTTACATCTACCATTAGGTAATTGCTGTATTGTCCACTTCCTAAAGCATCTATTACTACTGTAGAGCCTTCAATACTTGCGGTACAATCTTCAAATGAATTACCCGATAGTAAACTATTGCAATCAAATGTTTTTGTATTATTTCCACTAACAAATAACTTTTGTTTAGATACTTGTGCTACCTTTCTAACTTGTGTTTCAAATGCATTTCTTTTTGCATTATTAAATAAATTTATTACATTAGGTAAAGCTATTATTACTAGTATTGCTAAAATTGCTATCACTGCTAATAACTCAACTAATGTAAAGCCCTTCTTTTTCATTACTTCAACTCCTATTATTTAAAGTATATCATAATTTATAATATATTTCATTGTTTATAAAAAAAATAGATCAATTAATTAATCTATTTAATTCTTGTTCCATGTTTCTTAAACCAATTTATAACTTCTGTTTTTGTAGTATCAGTTCCACCTGTTATTTCTATAGTTTTATAATTATCACTATACCATCCACTTTTTTGATAATATGGTACATATACTCCTTTGCTTTCTGATATACCATACATTATAACACCGTTTTGACTTTTTAATTTTTCTCCGAATGGAAAGTCTATTTTATTAAATGTATCTGAGAAAGATACTTTAAATCCGAAACATGATATTTCAAGATTTACGCCTGGTTCATCAAATGGTAGATATAGTGATGTTATTCCCACAAATTTTCTACCATTAGAAGTAAAATTTATATTTGCTTCTTTTAAATCAACTAATTTGTTAGCAGAAGATGTTGTGCCATCTTCAAGAATAACTGATGTTAAAGAGAATGTGTAATTATCATCTAGTACCCAAGTTGTGTTTTTTAAATTATTTACATTTTTATCTAGTGATGTTGTTTCATCTTTTACTCCTATTTCTGTTAGTACATTTCCACACGTGAAGTTATTATTATCTCTTTCTACTATCTCATCTACTGTTAGATTACTTATTTCTTTTGAACCATCTGCTACATATTTAATATATTTTTGGTCGTCCCAAATAATTAATTTTTTTGTTTTACCATCATTACCTAATTCAACATAATAATATTTTTTAGCTCCTGTCATCTCTAATGGATTTTTTTCGTCAGTTTTGCTTTTACAATAAACTGATTCTTTTGTAGCACCAGATATACTATTAGATAAAAACTTCTTTTCTGATGTTGATGCGACCGTTTGTGCTTCTGTTAAGAAAACTTGTTTTTTAGCGTTATTATACATATTTATTACATTAGGTAAAGCTATTATTACTAGTATTGCTAAAATTGCTATAACTGCTAATAACTCAACTAATGTAAAACCTTTCTTTTTCATTATTTCAACTCCTATCATTATGTTAAATATAACACATATCTAGTTTAAATAAAATACGTGACAAATTAATTTAAATGTGGTATAATATGCATCGTCTTAAAAAGGGGGATATTGGAAATGGATTTAATGCCAACAATAGATAGATATATAATGACATCAATTAAAGTTAATGAACTTGAAGACTTAATAGTAGATACTGAAAGACAAATAGTTAAAACTACTGTGAAAAGAGGTATTGCTTATAGTAATGGTCAAGTTAAAACAATGGATTCTTTAGATGAAACTTTAGCATCATATAATGATACTAAAAAGCAAGCATATAGAGAATTAAATGATGCAGCTAGAATACAAGATCAAACTAGAAGAACTTATATAAATGCTTCTAGTGATATGAGTGATGATGAAGTTAGAAATTTAACTCAGGCTTTACAAGAAAAATTTCTTGCTAACGAAAAAAGAAAAGAAAAATTAATTAAAAGAAGAAATTGGGCTATTATTAAAAGTACTGAAGCTAAACTAAGTGGAGATGAAGCTGAAGCTAACAGATATGTTCAAATTAGTGTAAGTTCTTTTGTTGAAGCTAAAAGAATTGAAGATATGCAATTACATTATATAGAAGTTATTAATAATTTAAATCAAATATTAAATAATTCTAAAAGACTAGAACTTACTAGTCCTAGAAATAATTAATCATTCAGTAATGAGTGATTTTTTTATAAATAAAAACTAGCTTATGCTAGTTTCTTTAATGTATTTATGTTGTTTACTATATCTTTATGAATATAAGAAGCAGATACCAGTATATCTACTCCTTTTTGAACACATAAATTTCCAGTTTCATCATTTATTCCACCATCTACAGATATAATTGTTTTTACATTTTGTCTTAATATTTCTTCCTTTAATCTTTCTATTTTATCTGGTGTACTTTCTATAAATGATTGTCCACTTTTACCTGGATGTACGCTCATTATTAATACTTCATCTATTTTAGATAAGTATGGAAATACTACTTCTTCACTTGTTTCTGGATTTAGAGCAATTCCTACTTTTAATCCATAGTTTTTTATTTCATTAATCATTTTATCAATATCTTTTACTGCTTCATAATGAAATGCTATGTAGCTTGTATTTAATAATGCATAGTCTTCTATATATTTAGAAGGATTTTCTACCATTAAGTGAACATCTAAAGGTAACTTTGAATAACTAGTTATCTTTTTAATTTCACTTATTGTCCAAGTTTTATTTTCAACGAATTTTCCATCCATTATATCAATATGTATATAGTCAGCTTTTGTATTATCTAATATTTTTACGATATCTGCTGGTTTTATACTACTTGATAGTATTGAAACGCTTACTTTCATATTTTGTTTCCTCCATGAATTTTAAATAGTTTTCGTACCTCCATTTTGGTATCTTACCATTTTCTACCATTTTAATTATTTCACAACCATCTTCTTTTACATGAGTACATGTTCTATATTTACATGGTTTACTAAAATCACTGTAGTATTTTTTTATTTCTTTTGCTGGAATGTTTATTTCAAGCGAACTAAATCCAGGAGTATCTGCGATAAGCCCATCATTTACCTCTAGAAGTTCTACTAATCTTGTAGTGTGTTTACCTCTTCCTAAGGACAAAGAAACTTCTCCAGTTTTTAATTTTAACGAAGCATCTACTCTATTTAATAAAGAGGATTTCCCACTACCAGTTTGGCCGCATAAAGCAACAGTTGAATTTTTAAATTCTTTTTTTATTTTGGCTATACTTGTATTAATATATACTTTTATACCTATTTTTCTATAATAATTCATATATTTTCGTACTTCAGCTTTTTCTTTTATAGTAATCATATCTGTTTTAGTTATTATTATGATTGGTTCTATATTATTATAGTTAGCTATAAGTAAGAATTTATCTATTAAATAATCAGAAAAAACTGGAATAGATGTACTCATAACAATAAGAAGTTTATCTATATTTGCTATAAGTGGTCTTTCCAGATAGTTTTTTCTAGGTTCAACTTTTTCTATTGTTTTATTAGTTACATCTACTATTACATTATCACCTACAACTGGGGAAACTTTTTGATTACGTAGTTTCCCTCTAGTTCTAGTATCGATTATTGTATTATTTTCTAATAAAACTCTGTGTATGTATTTATTAATACATATTATTTTACCTTTCATATTAGTCCCCTGTTTCGTCGTTAGGATCTCCTTCAGTAATTGATTCTGGTGCTTTTGCGATAGTTATTACTAATGTTGCTCCAGGTGTTACTACTGATTTAGCAGCCCTACTTTGTTTAATAATTGTTCCTTCTGTAACTGTTGCACTTTCTTGATATTTATATTCTAGTTTTAATTCATGTTTACTTGCGAATTCTTCTATTTGTTCAAGTGTATAACCACTAGTGAAATCTGGATATTTATATTCTACCTTAGGAATGAATATTTTTATTTGACTTCCTAGTTTACTTGATTCTCCAGCTGCTGGTTCAGTTCTTAAAACTGTATCTTCTGTTATTTTTTTATCTTCACTTACTATTTCTTCTTCAACTGTTACATTGCATTCACATTGTGCTTCTATTTTACCTTTAGCTTCTAGATAATTCTTTCCAGTAAAATCTTCTACAATGTAAGCAGCTACTCCTGAAGAGATATAAATTATTACTCTTGTTCCTGATTTTCTTTTAGAACCTATTTCAGGACTAGTCTTAACTACTTTTCCTTTTTCTACTGTATCACTTGGTGTATATTTATATTCAGGCTCTACATCGAATCCTAAATCAGTTAATTCATTAGCTGCTTCAGTTGGCTCTTTATTAACTACATTTGGTATTTCCACATTTTTAACCTTTGTTTTTTCGAAGTAAATAGTCATACCTATTGTTACTGTTAATACTAATGCAGTAAATATACTTGCAATAACAATTAATGTTTTATTACCTTTTTTATTTTCATCTAAGAAGTCATCGTCTTCAGATGCTTTTACTTTTTTCTTCTTAGCTGGTTCATCTTTCTTTAATGTTTCTAATTCTTTATCAAGAACTTTTGTTTCTTCTAAATCATTTTCTGGATATGGATAAACATATCTTTTTTCATTTTGTCTTGATTCATCTAATGCAGTTTTTAAATCTTCATGCATAGCTCTTGCATCAGTATATCTATTCTTTGGATTTTTAGCTGTTGCTTTAATAATAACATTTTCTATTGATTGAGGTATGCTACTATTAAATTTTCTAACACTTGGAAGTGGTTCTTTTAGATGTTTTAAAGCTATTTCAACGGCGTTATCTCCTTTATATGGAACTAGTCCAGTTAGAAGTTCATACATCATTATTCCCATTGAATAAATATCACTTCTTATAGTTGAACCTTTTCCATTAGCTTGTTCTGGTGGTAGATAATGTACTGTTCCCATAACTGAGTTTGTTTGAGTAAGTTGAGTTGAGTTTAATGCTGTTGCTACTCCAAAGTCAGTTATTTTTATCATACCATTTGAAAGTATCATTATATTTTGAGGTTTTATATCTCTATGGATAATATAAGCATCATGTGCATGTGCCATACCATCTGTTACTTGTAGCATAATATCAACTACTTCTGTAACTGATAAATGTCCTCTTTTCTTTAATACTTGTTTTAGAGTCATTCCATCTACATATTCCATTACTATATAATATTGGCCATCATCTTCTCCAACATCATACATTTCTACAATATTTGGATGACTTAAACTTGATGCTGAAAGTGCTTCTCTTTGAAATCGACGAACGAATTTTTCATCGTTTGCAAGGTCTCCTCTTAGTACTTTAACAGCAACATTTCTATCAAGGATAGTGTCATGAGCTAAATATACATTTGCCATTCCACCTTCTCCAAGTGTCTTAATAATTTGATATCTATCGTTTATTTTAGAACCTTTAACTATCACACTATTCACCACTCATTCTTGCATAAGCAATTGTAATATTATCGTTTCCCCCACGAGTATTAGCTTTCATAATTAATTTATCTACTTGCTCTTCTATATCTAATTCATTATCATTTAATACTTTTTCTATTTGTTCTACCGTTAACATATTAGTAAGTCCATCACTACATAGGAAAATTCCATCTACTGTACGTTCTACATCAAAAATATCCATTTCTATAGTTTCAGCTGCACCTAATGCTTTCATAAGTACATTCTTTTGTGGATGATTCTTTGCTGCGCTTTCAGTTAGTTCTCCATTTTCTAGTAATATATTTACTAATGTGTGATCTTTAGTAACTTTGTATAGTTTGTCTTTTTTGTATACGAAACCGCTTGAATCACCAACGTTTCCAAATAGTAAGAAATCATTAGTTAGTATTGAGCAAACACAAGTTGTTCCAAGACCACTTGCATCTATATGTTCTTCAGAATATTTTAATATTTTAATATTTACTTCATCTATTATTTCTTTTAACCAGACTACTGCTTCTTCTTTAGTACCTATACTTGATAGTTCAGCAAATCTTTTACCAAGTTCAGTTACTACTAAAGAACTAGCAACTTCTCCAGCTTTATGTCCACCCATTCCATCAGCTACTACTAATAAGTACTCATCACTCATATTTTTAATAATTGTTACTGAGTCTTCATTATGACTTCTAACTTTTCCTGGGTCAGTTTGATAACAAGTCTTCATATTTCACCTTCTTTTTATTAATGTAAATTATTTACTTTCACGTTCCATTTCGTTAGCTCTTAATTGGCCACAGGCAGCTGATAAATTACCGCCCATTTCCTTCCTTATTGTTACATTTACATTATTTGATTTAAGTATATCATAAAATATTTTCATTTTAAAGATATTACTTTATCTCTCTGTAAAATCAGTTTACTTTAAAACCATTTTTTTGAAAGTACTTTTGCTCTTTCTTTACCTTTTAAATATTCTTCGACTGTTTGTCTACTGCTTCCAGCAAAGCATGTTTCTGATCTATCAATTTTACTATTTCTAGCTATTCTTGCCAGTTCTATTTGATTTTTTATTTGATTTGAATCAACACTAATTTTTTTAGTTTCTTTAAACACTTTATAATTCCTCTCTTATATATTATTGCTTTCATGGCTTGCTTTTAATTGACCACAAGCTCCTTTAATACCTTTTCCCATTTCTCTTCTCATTTGAACATTAATTTTATGTTTTACTAGTTCATCATAGAATGCATTTATTCTTTCTTTTGAGCTTCTTTTAAAATTACTACTTGTACTGTTATATGGTATTAGATTTACATAAACAAGTTTACCTTTTAAGAGATTAGCTAATTCTTTAGCATTTTCTATGCTATCATTAATTCCTTCTAATAAAATATATTCCATAGTTACTTTTCTATTAGTCTTAGAAATATAGTAGTCTACTGCAGACATTAATTCATCCATTTTGTATGCTTTACTAATAGGCATTAATGTTTCTCGTATTGCTTGATTTGGTGCATGAAGACTTATTGCTAAATTTACTTGTGTATCTAAGTCTGCAAACTCTTTTATTTTTGGTACTATTCCACAAGTACTTACTGTAATTCTTCTAGAACCTAAATCTATTCCTTTTGGACAATTTAATATCTTAATAGCTTTTACTAGATTTGTAAAATTATCAAATGGTTCGCCTATTCCCATTACAACTATATTATCTACTTTAATATTTTCTAGTTTTTCTATAGTTAAAACTTCTAATATAATCTCAGCTGTAGTTAAATTTCTAAATTTCTTTAGTTTACCACTTTCACAAAAAGCACAACCCATATTACATCCAATTTGTGTACTTATACATATACTATTTCCATAGTTGTGTTTCATTAGTACTACTTCAATACTAGAATCTTTTACTTCAAGTAGATATTTGTTAGTATCTTCACTTTTTAATTCATCTAATACTTTTAAATATTTTATTTCAAAATTATTATTTAAAAAAGTCTTTAAATCCTTACTTATATTAGTTATCTCATCAAAAGAAGTAACTCTTTTTTTATATATTCCTTCAAAAACTTGAGTAGCATTATATTTTTTAAAACCATTTTCTACCAAAAAGGTTTCAAGTTCTTCTAAAGTAAAATCATATATATTCATTTTCTTCACCTCTTAAATTATAACATATTTTCATATTAAAACCATATTCTTATGAATATGGTTATTTTTAGTATCCAAGATTTTTAACTAATTCTTTTATTTCATCTTTATCTTCTACGTTAGCACTGACATATAAAAGTGTGTTATCTACTCTACAAGTATACATATACATAAGACTAGTAGTTAATTCATATGATTCATAGTTGTTTGACTTTATAGAGTTTTCTGTTGTTTTTCCTTCTTTGTTTGCTTTAAATGTTTCTTTTTCATCTTGAAATAACGCTTCTGCTTTAGTGGTATTTTCTAGAATATAGAAATCAATACTATATGAACCATTTGTTATATATGCTCCTCTTTGTAGACCATCTATAATTGTGTCTATTTGACCATTTTGATATTCACCAACTGTATATTTGTTAGTATCAAATGATGATGTGAATCCTTCTATAGTTAGTGCTTTCTTACCACAACCTGTTAGTAGTAAAAGCGAACTCATTATTACAAGTACTAAAAATATTTTCTTTTTCATAAAATCTCCTATTCTTAAGAAGATTTTATCATTATTTTTATATATTGCCAACAAAGTTATATAGTTTTTTACATAAAGGATAGTTTCTCGTTCCCTCATGAATTTCAAGTTCTTCTAAATTTTCATAAATATTTAATACTCTAAACCCATTTTTTCTTAGTATTTCACTATCAAACTCTTTGAAGGCTGGGCATGGCAGTATAGTTCCATCATATTTAATAACTAGTTTGCTTAAACCTGCTGTACATTTATGAGAATTGTTGCTATCAAGAGGTATTCCTATTCTAATTTTACCATTGAATCTTTCATTTGCTTCCTTAACTATCTTTCTAAATTCTTCATACTCTTCTTTGCTCATCTTAAGTTTAGATTCATTAACTTTTCCTCTTCCTTGAGGTACAAAGTTTAATAAACTTAGGTTTTTAACCCCTGCTATATTTAATAATTCCACTATATCGAGTAAAGATTTATAGTTACATTTCATGGGTACAAAGTGTATATCTGTTTCTATACCTACTTCGCAAGCCCTTATTATTGATGTTGATACTTCACAAAAATTATCTTTACCCATCAATAAATTATATTCTTCTCTATTTGAGCCTTGATAATCAAATACTATTTTATCTAAACCTAAGTTTTTCAATGCTTCTAATTCGCTCTTTGATATACTTGTATATTCTCTTTTGTATACCATTTTATATATTTTTTGTAATTTTCTTTTAATATTTTCTTTATCTTCTTCACTTGGATCAAATCTTTTTATATCGCTTTCCATCATTAAATTTAATTCTTCTTCAGTTAATTTATGCGCACATTTGACTCCGCTAGTAAATAAAACAACTCTAATGCCTTTGCTTTTTGCGTATTCTATCATTTTGAATAAATCAGGATTTAAAAATGGTTCTCCACCTGAAAATGATAATTCTTCCACTCCACTTTTTGATAATATATAATCCAAAGTTTTTTTAAATGTATCAAATTTTATAATTGTTACTTTATTTATACTTGCTAGTGATGAACAAAATATACATTCGTTAGGACATTTTTGAATTATTTCAAAACATAAATCTTTAATCATCTATTGCTCCTTGGTTGTATTATAACAATTTTTATAAAAAAGAAAAAGTACCATAGGTACTTATTCTAATATTGCTTTTATTCTTCTTACTCCTGCAGATGATGCTTCTTCTTTTACTATTTTGAAGTGTCCAAGTTCCTTAGTATTTTTAACGTGTGGGCCACCACAAAGTTCTTTAGAAATATTATCTCCAATTGTATATACTGTAACGATATCAGGATATTTTTCAATGAACATACATTCTGCTCCTGATTTAATAGCATCTTCTTTACTCATTTCTTCTACAGTTACTGGAAGACATTCTTTAATCCATTCATTAACTAAATCTTCAGTTTTTTGTTTTTCTTCAGCACTTAGTTTATGGTCACAACTAAAGTCAAATCTCATTCTTTCATCAGTGATATTACTACCCTTTTGATGAACATCTTTATTAACAACTACTTTTAATGCTGCATTTAATAAATGTGTTGCTGTATGATATTTAGTTTCTATTTCATTGTTACCACTAAGTCCACCCTTGAATTGACCAGCAGATGCAGTTCTTGATAGTTCTTGATGAGCTTTGAATTTTTCTTTAAATCCTTCTTCATCAACATTTAAATTTCTTTCTTTAGCAAGTTCAACTGTTAATTCAATTGGGAATCCATAAGTATCATATAATCTAAATGCAGTAGTTGCATCTATATCTTTGTTATCTCTAGTAACTTTTTCAAATTCTCTTAATCCTTTTTCTAAAGTTCTATTGAATTTTTCTTTTTCGTTCTTTAATACTTCTAATACAGTATTTTCATTATCAGTTAATTCACTATAATATTTTTCATATTTAGAAATAATAAGTTTAGCAATTTCTTGTTCCCAATTACTTGAAACATCTATTCCTAGTTTTTTAGCATGTCTAATAGCACGTCTAATTAATCTTCTTAAGATGTATCCTTGACCTACATTACTTGGTTTTACTCCAGCATAGTCAGCACTAATAAATACACTTGTTCTTAAGTGATCAGCTATTATTCTCATACTTTGTTCATTACCTTTGTATGGTAAATTACTAATCTTACTAATTAATTCTATAACATCTTTCCAGATGCTTGATTCATAGTTATCATTAACACCTTCTAGGATTGCTGTTACTCTTTCTACTCCCATACCTGTATCAACATTCTTTTTAGGTAGTTCTGTTATAGTTCCATTAGTACTTTTATTGTATTGCATAAATACATCGTTCCAGATTTCAACCCATCTTTCATCTTCTGTATCAAATACTTCAGGAATAGGATCATTACTTCTCCAAAAGAACATTTCTGAATCTGGTCCACAAGGTCCTGATTCTCCTGCTATCCAGAAATTATCATCTACTGTTTTAGCAATTCTTTCTTTCTTAATTCCTAAACTTAACCATTTGTTATATGAAACTTCATCAAATGGTATGTTATCACTTCCTGCATATACAGTTACAGCAAGTCTTTCAACTGGTATATTTAATACCTTTGTTAAAAATTCAAAGCTCCATTCTATTGCTTCATCTTTAAAATAGTCTCCTAGTGACCAATTACCTAACATTTCAAAGAATGTATGGTGATAAGTGTCTCCTATATTATCTAAATCATTTGTTCTAATACATTTTTGATAATCACAAAGTCTAGTACCATATGGATGAGTTTGTCCCATTAAATATGGTATTAGTGGTTGCATACCAGCTGTATTAAATAAAACACTTGGATCATTTTCAGGTACTACTGGCGCACTTGGTATTTGTTTGTGTCCTTTACTAACAAAAAAATCAATGTACAAATCTTTAATATTCATATTTTTTCCTCCCTATAAAATAAAAAAGGATAGTACACAAGGAGTCATATAGACGGTACCATCCTTTAATTAACTTAATTAATATAACGTATTTCCACGTGAGCTATTAACTCATAAGTGAAAGTAGCTTCAAATATAGTACTTATTAGTTTACACCAGCCACTAACTCTCTATAAAGTATTTTTATTCTACTCGTCTTTCAATGTATTAGATTCTATCAAAATTATTAATAAATTTCAATAGTTTTAAGTATTTTTATTATTTTGATGTGAAATATCCTGGAGTAGATGCTGTATCTATTCTAGCATAGGTTTTATCTACATGTGAACTATTGTATTTAGTTCCATTTCCACCAACTAAATTAGTTGCTCCTGTAAACATATTGGCTGAATTAGCAACAGTAACTTTATTTGTAACAAATTTATCACTTACATATATAGTTTTAGCTTTTGAATCATAAAACATATAATCCATGTTCGTTACTTTACTTGTATCAAAACCGCTAACATCTATTACACTCGCTGAAGAAAACCAAAACATATTTGACATATCAGTTACATTACTTGTATCAAAATTGCTTAAATCCAGATTATTTACTTTTGAACCAAAGAACATAGAACCCATATTTGTTACTTTACTTGTATCAAAATTTGATAAATCTAGTGTTGTTGCATTTGTACTGCTAAACATACTATTCATATTGTTAACCTTGCTTGTATTAAAATTGCTAACATTTAAAGTTGTTGCTTGGGTATTATAAAACATATTTGACATATCAGTTACATTACTTGTATCAAATCCACTTACATCTATTGTTGTTGCCCTTGTAAAAGTAAACATCCTACTCATATTGTTAACCTTGCTTGTATTAAAGTTGCTAACATTTAAAGTTGTTGCTTCGGCATCAGAAAACATATTTGACATATCAGTTACATTGCTTGTATCAAAATTATTCAAATCTAACGTTACAACATTCGAACCAGAAAACATATTTGACATATTTATTACGTTGCTTGTATCAAATCCACTTACATCTATTGTTGTTGCATTTGTACTGCTAAACATACTATTCATATTATTAACTTTGCTTGTATTAAAAGAACTTAAATCCAGTGTTGTTGCTTGCGTATAACTAAACATATAGCTCATGTCAGTTACATTGCTTGTATCAAATCCACTTGCATCTATTTTAGTTGCTTGTGAATAAAACATATAGCTCATATCAGTTACGCTAGATGTGTCAAAGCTACTTGTGTCTAATGTAGTTGTAGTTACTTTGTAAAACATTGCTTTCATATTTTTTACTTTGCTGGTATTAAAACTTGATAAGTTTATCGATTCAGCTGCACTGTCGGAATACATGTATGACATAGATATTACTGGCTCGTTATTTATATATGTGCAAACATTTCCTATCGCTACTGCAGTACTGTCTTTATCTGTAAGTTGTACTCCCCAACCTTTGTCTTTTATATCTACCCAGGCTAAAGAAGAATCATTAGAATATACGCCTTCTTGCATATATCTATAAGTATATTGGCCATTAACATATTCTGCTCCTTGTACCATTTCTCCATCAAATGTACAGTTAGTTACTGCTGGGTCAGTATATTCTTCTATGCCAATCTTACCAGTGAATGTTCTATTCATATTACCATTTTGTGGATAATTTTTATTGTCAAATTTAACTGTTACAGTATATTCTTGAGTAATTCCAGGTTCAATTGAAATATTGCCTTTTATATTACCAGTAGTAGTTGTATTACTTATTGGTACTGCTCTATAGATATTATCGCATGTTCCACTTTCAGTTTGATTACTTTCTCCATAATTTATATAGCTTTTGCAATTAAGTGTTACATGAAGTTCAAAGTTTTCTATTGTATTTATTAATTCTCTCCAGTACAAAGAATATGCCACGTTTTCTGTACCAACATTTTTTACTGTAACTACTTTTGAAACTGAATCTCCCGGGAATGCTCCATCTAGTTTTAACTCTGTTTCATCTTTATATTCAAGTCTTAAAGCTCCTGTACTTACTATTACATCTTTAGGCGTTCCTTCTATCTGAAGACTAAAGTATGCATATGCATACCCTAAAATACTTAACAAAACTAATGTACTAAAGGATATTAAAAGTATTTTTATTATATTATCTCTTTTCATATTTTTCACCTATACTAATGATAACATTTTTTAATGCAAAATAAAACTGAAAATTATTATTTTCAGTTTATGCTTTTATTGTTGAATTGGTGTCTCAGGTGTAGTTGCTGCTGGAGCTGCTGGCATTTCTGGAGCAGTCATTGTTGGAGCAACTTCTTGAACTGTTGGCTCAGCAACTGGTTCAGCAACTGGTGCTGCTGTTTCAACTGGAGCTGGTGCTGTTGTTTCAACTGGAGCTGGTGCTACAGGTTCTAGTGTAGATGCAGCCATTTCAGGAGCAGGAGTTTCCTCTTTATCTTCTATAACCAATGTTGGTCCTTCAACTGTTGCAGGATCAGGTGCAGTTGTTTCTACTGCAGCAGGTGCTTGCATTTCAGGAGTACCAAATATGCTTCCTTGTTCTTCTTGAACAGATGCATCAAGATTTAATTCTTGACTTGCAGGTTCAACATTATTTAGTGAAGGTTCTTCAATAACTAATCCAGGTTCTACAGCTGTTTGTTCTACTGCTGGAGCTGGTGTAGCTGGTTGTACTTGAGCTGGCTGCATTGGTGCCATTCCTTGTGCAGCTTGAGCTTGAGCATCAACATTAGGTACTGGAACTACCTCCTCATTTTTCTTTTTCTTTTTACCGTCTACTATGAAACCGATTAGCGCAAATAATAAAACTACTGCTGCTATCATAAAATATTTATAATTGTCTGCTAAAAAGCTTAATATACTATCCATGGGTTTCCTCCTTATTCTTATCAATATTATTCTAACATTAATAAAATAATATTTCAACATTTTTTATTAAATTATATTCTATGAAATTTTTTTTATTCTATTTTTAATGTTTGTCCTTTTGGTTGAATATGTATCCATGTATTGCCATCATTAACTACTAATTCTTCCCCACTCATTAAAGTGTATTTTGTTTTTGAACTTCTTGAAGATTTACTCCATTTAATTTTAATAGCTTCTCCATTAGATATATAATATCCTTCTCCACTACCAATATTATCTAAATCTTGTCTTCCTTTTTTATCACCTAATGAAGTATTTTTTACTTGATATGTTATTATATTTTTGACAGTGTATTGTTTTTTAGTAACTAAATCATCATGTGATTTTCCTGACATAAACATTTTATAATTCATATTTTCTTTATCATATTCATATGAAGTTGTTTGATAATCAGAATATTTTATTGTTACTTTATTTGCAGTCTTTAGGGAACTATCGCTTGAATGATCTACTTTTATTGGACTATATTTTAATAATTGTTCTTCTGTAGTAGTTCTATATTTTTTAGATTTTACAACTGTATTTATTCTTTCTATTGAAGTAAATGCTGTATGTTCCCATGCTCTATTTAGAGTTTTATCTCTAAAGAATCCTTTTGCATTATACATTCCGTTAACATTATTAATACTAAGAGATGCTAAATCTTTTTTTGCTTGAGGTGACTGTCCATAGTGTACAAAAATTGCATCATTTTCCATAACATAATCTAAGAAATAATGTCTTGCACTTCTAACTGAACCTATTTTAGCAGTATTTTGATCTTTAAATAGTGCTATTAATCTAGTTATTCCACCCTCTGCTATTAATTCATAACCTAAATAAGCATCTTGTAAACCTGCATGTGGCCAAGCTGCATGATTATTATTAATTGATACTGCATAAGGTCTACTTTTACTAGTTTCATCTATTATTTTAACTTTAAATTTTTCAACATAAATATTTCCAATATTAACACTAGATTTATTAATTAACTTATATAGTTTTTCATTTAAAGAAAGAAAATACGTTAGTAATCCTAAAATAGTACCAACAACTATAAAACAAATAATACTTCTTAAAAACTTTTTCATATATCATTCTCCAAAATAATTATATCACGCTTTAAAATAATTTATTATACTTTATAATTTTATTTACAAAAAAAGTACTTAATATAAGTACTTTTAGTTTATCTTTTCTAACATTTTAGATTTTGCTTCTACTGGATTAGCTTTTCCTTTTGATTTTTTCATTACTTGTCCAACTAGATAATCTAACATATTAGTTCTTCCGTTATGGTAGTCTTCTATAGCTTTTGCGTTTTCACTTATTACTTCATTTACTAATGATTCTATAAGACCTGCATCTTCTATAACTTCCATATCATATTTTTTAACTATTTCTTTTGGAGTTAAGCTTTCTTCTAACATTTTAGTAAATACTTTTTTAGCTTGGTATGATGATATTTTTTTATCATTAACAAGTGTAACTAGTTCTACTATCATGTTTGGTCTTATATATAAATCATCTATATTATTTTCTTCGCTCTTATTTAGTTCTCCTAGTACTCTAGTTGTAATCCAGTTACATGCACTTTTTGGATCACATTTTAATGACACACATTCTTCAAAATAGTCAGATATTTTTTTATCTTTAGTAAGTACTCCGGCATCATATTCAGAAAGTCCATATTCATTTATATATTTTTCTTTTCTTTCATGAGCTAGTACTGGTATTTTACTTCTTACTTCATCTAGTAATTCTTTAGTAATTCTAAATTTTGGAATGTTTGGTTCTGTGAAGTATTTATAATCTATTGCATCAGCTTTACTTCTCATATGAATAGTAGTTCCTGATTCATCATCCCATCTTCTCGTTTCTTGTACTACTTCATCATAGCGTCCAGCATCTTTAAGTTCTGACTGTCTTTTAATTTCATAGTTAATAGTTTTTCTAATGGCATCAAAACTATTTACATTTTTAACTTCTACTTTTGTTCCAAATTCAGTGGAATCTTCATCCATTATTGATACGTTTACATCTGCTCTTATCTGTCCTTTTTTAGTATCGCATTCTGAAATATCAGTATATTCATAAATACTTTTTACATGTTCTAGGAATGCTAGAGCTTCATCTGCTGAATGAAGGCATGGCTCTGTTACTAATTCTAGAAGAGGTACACCTGCTCTATTATAGTCAATTGTTGAAGTATTATAATAGTGATCAAGTGATGCTGCATCTTCTTCTAAATGTATATCATGAATTAGTACTTCTTTCTTAGTACCATTTACATCTATTTCTATTTTTCCATCTACACCTACTGGATTAAAGAATTGTGTTAATTGATATCCTTTAGGTAGATCTGGATAGTAGTAATTCTTTCTATCAAATTCCATGTATTCTGGTTGTTTACAATTAAGTATCATTGACATCATTAATGCCTTTTTAACACATGCTTTGTTTACTACTGGTAGTGTTCCTGGAAAAGCCATATCTACAGGAGCAACATTTTCATTAGCTACTTTTGAGAAACTATTTCTTGCATTTGAGAATACTTTTGTATTAGATTTCATTTCGCAGTGAAATTCTAAACCTATTACTGCTTTATATGCCATTATAGTACCTCCTTTGCTGTTTGATTTTTATATTCCATATTACTTTCAAGAGCATATGCAATATTTAAAACATTTATATCATCTTTTACTTTTCCAGTTATATTTACACCTACTGGTAAGTTATTTATAAATCCATTTGGTATGGTAATTGATGGGAAACCACCGAAGTTACCTATTTGCAAGTGATCTTCTAAAACATTATTTGAACTTGAAAGAGCATTTTTGCTTCCTTCAATGAATTTAGCAGGTCCACTTCCAACGGGAAGAATTAAACCATCATAGTTTTCAAATAATTCATTCATTTTATCTACTATTAATCTTCTTACTCTTTTAGCATTTATAAAGTATTTTTCTTGGTTTTCTTTTTGTAGTACGTATGAACCAATTACAAATCTTCTTTTAATTAATGGTGAGAATCCTTTTGTTCTATGATCTTTCATCATAGTCATTGGATTATCTCCTTCACCTCTTGGTCCAAATATAATACCTGTTAAGTTTGACATGTTACTTGTTGCTTCTGCACAAGAGATAACTACGTATACACTTGGTATTGCATTTAATAATGCTTTATCTATTGATACTTCATCTACTTCTATGCCTAAAGACTTACAAAGTTCAATTGTTTTATTAAAGTTTTCCATATGGCTTTTTAATTCTTCACTTGGATTTTCATAATTAGTTAAATCTACGATTTCTTTAATATAAAATAGTTTTTTACCTTTAACGTCTTTATTTAAATTTTTATAAAGTTCAATATCACTTGAATCCCAAGATGTCATATCTTTAGGATCTATACCTTTCATGGCATCTACTGCGATTGCAGCATCTTCAACACTTCTTGATAGTACTCCTACTGTATCAAGTGAACACGCGAATGGGAAAAGTCCATATCTTGAAATCATACCATATGTTGGTTTGTATCCAACTATTCCACAGTATGCTGCTGGTTTACGAATCGAGTCTCCAGTATCACTACCTAGAGCAAATGGATAACATCCACATGCAACTGATGCTGCACTACCTGCTGAAGAACCTGCGGTCATTCTATCTAGGTCCCAAGGATTATGAACTATTCCTGTGTGTCCTGTTGTACCAGTACCACCCATACCAAGTTCATCCATAACTGTCTTAGTAACACCTACTGCACCTTTTTTCTTTAAATTAGCTACAGCAGTTGCATCAAAGAATGGAACATAATCTTTTAATGTATTAGAACTTCCAGTTGATAAGATATCTTTAGTAGAAAAGTTATCTTTAATACCATATGGAATACCACTTACTAGTTCATTTGTTACTTCAGTCTCTTTAATATCATCTATAATAGTAACAAAAGCATTAGTTTTATCTTGTATACTATGACATTTTTCTAATGATTCATCTATAAGCTCTTTTGAAGTAACTTTTTTATTTAATAAATCTTCATGTAATTCTTTTATACTTTTAGTTATCATTATCCCACCACCTTTGGTACTTCTACTTCTCTACCTTCATATTGATCACAGTTTTTAAGAAGTTCTTCGATTGGAATTTCTTCTCCTACTTCATCATCACTTCTCAAATCATCTAAAACCATTTCAAATGGGTAACTAAGAGGTTCAGTATCTTTAATATTTGGTATTTTATTAATTAAATCCATGTTTTTTTCTATTTCATCAAATTCTTCTTGTATATTAGTTCTTTCTTCTTCAGTTAAACCAATAAGTAATTTATCTGCGTAGTCATCTATCATTTCTTTTGTGAAATTACTCATTACTATTCCTCCTTTATTTTAATACCTAATTCTTCTAATTGCTTTGGTTCTAAAGTGCTTGGACTTCCCATCATTAAGTCTTGGCCACTTGTACTTGCTGGGAATGCTTGTACCTCTCTTAGGTTAGTTTCATCTTTAATAATCATTAGTATTCTATCTATTCCAAGTGCCATTCCTCCATGAGGTGGACAACCATATTTAAATGCAGTAAACAAACTACTAAAACGTTTTTCTACTTCTCCTTTAGTGTATCCTACTACTTCAAATCCTTTTACTAATGAATCTAAATTACTATTTCTAATAGCTCCACTAGCCATTTCGTTACCATTACAAACGAAGTCATATTGATAAGCTAAAACTTTATCAACATTATTTTTATTATACTCTATATTTGTTTCATGAGGAAGACTAAATGGGTTGTGACAGAACTCATATTTTCTTGTTTTATCATCATATTCAAACATTGGGAAGTCATTAATAATACATAATTCTATTCTATCTTTATCTATTAAATCTAATTTTCTTCCTAGTTCTATTCTTATAAGTCCTGCGAATTTTTGTGCTACTTTTAATACTTTGTTAGCTATGAAGAATACAACGCTGTTTTCTTTCATATCTAAGTATTTTATTAAGTCTTCTCTTTCAGTATCTGTTAAGAATTTATCAATTGGTCCTTTGAATGTTCCTTCTTTTGTTAGTGTTAAGTAACCTATTCCTGGCATACCTATACTACTAGCATAATCAACTACTTCATTAAACCATGAGTTTGATTTATCTCCAATACCATCTACTACTATAGCTTTTATTGTTGAATTTTTAAATGGTCCAAATGTAGTATCTTTTAATATATCACTTATATCTTTAATAATAAGTGGGTTTCTTAAGTCTGGTTTATCTGTTCCATACATTTCCATTGAATCCATGTAACTGATTCTTCGAAATGGTTTTGGTGAAACTTTTTTATTAGAGTACTTAGAGAATACATCATAGAATAGTGTTTCTCCTAGTTCTAATATTTCTTCTTCCTCTACATAACTCATTTCTAAATCTAATTGGTAGAATTCAAGTGTTCTATCACTTCTTGCATCTTCATCTCTAAAGCATGGAGCTACTTGAAAATATTTATCTAATCCTCCAACCATTAATAGTTCTTTATATATTTGTGGAGCTTGAGGAAGAGCATAGAATTTGCCTTTGAAGTTTCTACTTGGTACTACAAAGTCTCTTGCTCCCTCTGGACTAGATGCTGTTAAGATTGGTGTTTGTACTTCGGTAAAACTTAAATCATACATTTTGTTTCTTAAATAATGAAGTATTTCACTTCTAAGTAAAATATTATCTTTTACTTTTTCATTTCTCATATCTAAGTATCTATATTTAAGTCTTATGTCTTCACTTACACTTTTACTTTCTCTTATTTCAAATGGTAGTTCATGTAGTGACTCACCTAGCATATCTAACTTACTTACTAATAGTTCTACTTCTCCACTTTTTAATTTTTCATTTATTGTGTCTTCACTTCTTTTTCTAAGTGTTCCTTCTAATCTTATAACTGATTCTTTAGCTAGTCTTTTAAACATTGAGTCATCGTTTGATACAGTTTGTAACACTCCACTTGTATCTCTTAGGTCTAAAAATAATACTCCTCCGTGATCTCTTATGTTTTGAACCCATCCACTAACTACTATAGTTTTGCCTACCATATCGTTTGTTATGTCACTAATCATAATTGTACGATATTTATTTGCTTTCATTTTTTCCTCCTTCTAGTAGTCGCAGTTATTAGGTGTTCTTGGATATGGAATTACATCTCTTATATTTTCAATACCTGTTAGGTACATAATAAGTCTTTCAAATCCAAGACCGAATCCTGAGTGATAACAACCTCCAAATCTTCTTAAATTTGTATACCATTCTAAGTTTTCTCTTGGTATATTCATTTCTTTCATTCTATTAATTAATTTGTCGTAATCATCTTCTCTTTGACTTCCACCCATTAGTTCTCCAGAACCTGGTACTTCTAAGTCTACTGCTGCTACTGTTTCATTATCATCGTTTAATTTCATATAGAATGCTTTAATGTCTTTTGGCCAATCTGTAATAAATACTGGTCCATTAAAGTGTTCTGTAATATATTTTTCATGTTCTTTAGCGATATCTTCGCCATATTCTGGTTTGAATTCAAAGTCAACTTTAGCTTCTTTTAATAAAGTAATTGCTTCTTTATGAGTAATACGTACAAACTTTGTATTTAATACTTTAGTAAGTTTTTCTTTTAATCCTTTTTCTACAAATTTATCGAAGAAGTCTATTTCTAAAGGACATTTGTCCATAACATATTTAACTATAAATTTTAACATTTCTTCTTCAATATCCATTATTCCATTTAGGTCACAGAATGCTACTTCTGGTTCAATCATCCAGAATTCATTAGCATGTGTTTTAGTATTTGAGTTTTCTGTTCTCATAGTTGGACCAAATGTATATATCTTTTTGTACGCTAAAGCGAAAGTTTCTCCATGAAGTTGACCAGAACCTGTTATATATGTTTGTTTACCAAACAAATCTTTCTTAAAATCAACTTTCTTATCTTCCCCTAAAGGAAGATTATTCATATCAAGAGT
>JABLTL010138236.1_pt1 | contig 63223 bp, 54 predicted proteins | sample 7160151 | NCBI WGS metagenome assembly JABLTL01 (sample SAMN14651223, study PRJNA627086) | human gut metagenome | isolation source: feces | host: Homo sapiens | reverse complement strand
TAGCCCTTAACGGTGGTGTAAACCGCAACGCTGTAAGGCTTTAAAACATCGGTAAACCCGGTTTTAACATTTAAAATTGTTTTGTTGGCGGGAATTATTTTGGCAGCGTTGGTGGGCTTCACCTCGCTTGCTACATACTGGTGGCGGTAAAGCTTTAGGCCGTTTAACTGCTTTTCAAAATTCAGCTTAAACAGGGTGTTTTCAATGTTGGTGTTGGTAACAATAAAGGTCCAGTTGCCATCGGCCAACCGGGTAGCCGAAACCGTAACCTCTAAGCTTTCGCACTCGGTGGTGTAAACTGAGTTGCCCTTAGTGCCGGTATATTTTGAAAGCAGGGAAAAGGCATAATACTGTGATTTTGGCACCATGGTTTTGTTCATATCCGGCAGCAGGCCGTGGAACAGTACGCCGTCGTAAAAGCCGCTAGTATTGCTATTGCCACGGTTTTCGGGCCACTGCTGGTCGGCAAGGGTCCAAATCATCATACCATTTACCCCGCCCATATTCATACAGGTGTTATAAGTTGCAGCCTGCTGCACGCCACGGTAAATGTTATCAAACCCCAAGTTGCTTGTAGCAAGGCTATCCTTTACCGAAACATTATATTCGTCGATCCAAAACGGCTTGCCCTTGCCAAGCTCTTTGGCTTTATCAACAAAGTTGCTGTACGTTGCAAAGGCAACATCCGGCGTGGTGTTCGAGGTCATTTCCTGCAGTTCAACATACCGATGTTGAGAAAATATATCAAAGCAATCGTAGGCCTCGGTCATGCATTTTTCAAGCAAAACAGTGTCGGTAGCGGCATAGTTGGGGCCCATTAGGCGAATACTTTGCCGAATACCGGCAGTTTTTAGCTTTTTATCAATCAGCTTTGCCGTGTAGATGTACTGGTCGTGCAGTTCCGGTCGCGCTTCAACATCTGCCGCGTAGTTCGGCTCGGTAAACAGCAGCAAACCGTTGGCATTGGTAAAGCCCTTAGCCCTTAGCTTTAAAAACACTTCGGTCATAGCGGTAGACCAGCTATCAATAGTTTTTTCAAAGGTGTCGGCATAAAAACACTTCGTATCCCAATAATGGTAGCTTTCAATATCGGCAATATGCGCAAAAGACCACGGGTTTACAAACACATTAATATTGCGGTCTTTCATAGCCTGCATCCATTTGTAATAGGCCTGCATTTTGCTGCTTTCCCAGTTCCAAACGCCGTCGTTGCGGCCCTCATCCAGCCATTCAAACTTAAACATGCCGCGCACGGTGTGCACGCCCATGTTTTGCAGGCGGTCAAACTCGGCGTTGGCCACCTTATCACGCGGAACAATCTCATTATCCATAAACGCGTAGGGGCAATAAAGCCCCATGCCGGCGCCCATTACATTTTGGGTTAGGGGTGCGGTGTTTTTCACCGTAGCCTCGGCAATTGCCTCCGGCTCCTCTTCGTCAATCGGCTCCTCGTCTACCGGGTCGTCCTCCTCAATCTGGTCGTCGGGTTCGTCGTCGATCCACTCGTCAGAGGAAGTATCGGACGAAAGATCAGATGAAAGCTCGGACGAAACCGAGGTGTTCTTTTTGCTTTTTTTGCTTTTTTTGCCGGTGTTTTTGCCCTTACAGCCCGCAAAAGCGGAAAGCGCTAACACCAAACACAGCAGCAAACAAATTAATTTAATAGCCTTATTTTTCATTCGTCACTTTCCCCTTTCTTAGCGCTAAGGCGCAAACGGCGGCACAGCTTAATAAAATGAACACGGCCGGTAAAACGGGTTTTTCATCGCCGGTGGCGGCAGTGTTGCTATCGTACTCTACCGGGGCGCCGCTGCCGACACCAAAGGTTTGCTGCATGGCAGCTTTATATTCAGCATCTAAATTATCATACAGCACGCCGTTGCCCTCGTAATCGTAAACGGCGGCCGGGGTAGTGTCGTTCGGATTGCTCTCATACGCAAATTTGCCGTTAAAGAATTGCAGCTGATCTAAATACAAATCGTTACTGCCGGAATAAATTACCACCCAAACCTTTGTAAAACCATCGGCATAAATTTTCCAGCCGGTGCGCTCCCAGCTTGTGGTAGGCTTGGTGCAGTAAATGCCTAAAGACTCCGGATTAGCAAAATCGGCGTTTTGCGCCGGCTGTTTGCTGGTAAGCCCAATGTACGAGCTGCCGGCTTTGTTGGTTTTAAGGTAGGTGCCCAAAACGCTCCACTGAATGTTTTTTACCGTCATTTCCTTAACATAAACCCCACTGCCGGCGTTAATTTTAAGGTAAGAGTCCTGCTCGGGGGCGGTGCCGTCTTTTACAATTTGCCAGCCGCTGTGCTCGCCAACATCGGTTTCGGCCAGGGTGGTTTCAAACTCGCCGTTAAAGAGGTTATTTACATTCCACTCGCAGTAGTTTGCCTTGGTTTTTTGGGTAGAAATATCTAACGCTTTGCAGGTTACGGTTAAATCGTCAAACCAAATGCTGCCGACTGAAAAGTCCTCCCTGGTGCCCAAAGCAAAGTTTAACACCAGCCCCTCATCTACCGAAGAGGTGGTAAAAATAGTTTTAACCTCTGTCCAACCGTTATCATCTGTACCAGGGAGATACTTTATTCCACCGGGGAAGGTGTATGAGGAATGGTAATTTTCAACAGAGCTTTCGGTACCTACGGTGTGCTTAACTTTGGCATAAGGTCGAACATGATTCGCATAAACAAAGTTATTGTTGCCAAGCAGCCAGTTGGCACCGTCCTGATAATCCTCAAACTCGCCGGTAAAAATGCCGCTGCGGCCAATTACGCTCTCCTCGGTTTTCACCCAAACCGAAACAGTGTATTCGCAGTTTGGCTGCAGTAAAATGCCGTACTGCGATTCGACATAATACACGCCTTTTTCGGTAGCTGAAAGCTTAAAGCTGTAATTGCCGCTGTGCTTTTCGGTGCTGTCTACCGTAAGCTGCGCGTTTTTTTCGGGGTAGCGGTTTTTCCAGTAGCTTAAATCGCCGCTTTCGGCACCGCCGTTTAAAAAAGTGTTGTAATCAACATTGTACCCGTTTTTCTTAAACTCGGCAACCAGCTTTAAATTGCCCGAAACGGTTGCCCTATAAACCGGGCTTTTAGAGGCGTAGCCCTTGGCGGGGTTACCGTCGATTAACCAGCCAACGAAGGTAGAGGTTTCATCATTCGTGGCGGTAAAGGTAACGGTATCGCCCGCGTTAGCGTAGGGCGTGCTAACGGCGGCCTTACCGCCGCGGTAAGTGTCAACATCAATTGAATAAGCATAATCGGCTTTTTCATAAAGACCAACATCATCTAACAAAATGTTGTCACCCGTAGCAGGGGCACTAATACTTAACGCGTATTTTTTGCCTGCAGCCAGCTCGCCGGTTTTAAAGATTGCTTTTACCATTTCCCACTTATTGTAAGAATGGCCTTTATAAGCCGACTTATCTACCTCGCCAACTGTTTTTCCAGTATCGGTATCTACCACACAAACCCAAAAGTTTGCGTTATCCGCTGCGGTGGCAGGGTTGTTTTTATACCTGTAGGTTAAGAAATACTCGGTGTTGCTTTTCAGCCCCGGGCAGTACTGCGCAATTGTTTTTAGCGAAACGCAGCTGTTGGTGCTGTCGGTTGGGTCGGTAACCACCTTAGAGGTGCCTACCCAAACCTGGTCGGTTTTGCCCTTAATGGTTTCAACCGAATCTAACTGCCCTTCGTAGGTGGCGGAAAAATCGCCGCCGCGCAGCAAGCCGTTTTGGCCGGCCTCGGGCAATTGCGGCAGGTTGATCTGGTACATTACAAAATCATCTACCAGCACATCTTTAACCGAAATTAAATAAATGTAGTAATTCTTGTTGGCCTGAACAGTTCCGGTGGTAAAGGTAAATTCGCAATCGATCCAATTAACCGAAGTGTCGCTGCCCCATTTTTCCCACTTGCCGGGGCAGGTGAATTTGCCGTTTTCTTTGTCTTTACTTTTTTGCGGGTCCCCGTCCCGCCGGGCTGCGTCATAAACGCCGCCAACCCCGTTAATAGAATTCCATTGCAGGGTACCTTTAGATGTGCGAACATCCTCGCACACCGTTACCATAATGCCGTTTAACGGCACAGTATTATTTAACCCGCGAATTTTAAAATTCACAGTATACCGGGTGTTGGATTTTAAATAAACCTCGCACGCGGCAGGATTTTTAATGGCCACGCACTTATTTTGCTCGTTGCCCGGCTCGGCAATAATATCGGCCGCTTTTGTTGTGTTATTGCCCCAATCAGCCTTGGCTTCGTCATTATTAAAATCATCCTGCACCAGCACAGTTTTGGTAACTTTATTGCTCGGCTCGGCAGGCAACTCGCCGGTAGGCAATGTAATTTCAATTAAAGTAAAATCGTCGGCCAAAACCTTACCTGCAGCCATTAAATAAACAAAATACTGCTTATTGGGGTTCACGGTGCCCGTTTCAAACGAGAAATTTTCGTTTTCCCATTTTGTAACAATACCGCCGCCCCATTTTTCCCACTTGCCGGGGCAGGTAAATTCATCGCCGTCTTTATCCTTACTTTTTTGCGGGTCGCCTTTCGGCCGTGCAGCGTCGTAAACGCCGCCTACGCCGTTCGCAGAATCCCAAATTAAAGTGCCGTTTGAAGTACGAACATCCTCGCACACGGTTGCCATAATAGCATTCAGCTTTGCTTTGTCGGTGCTGTCGGCGCTGCGCAGTTTAAAGCTTACCAGGTATTTGGTGTTGGATTTTAGCGTAACGGCGTGGGCCACACCTTTACTAATTGCAACGCACTTATTTTGCTCGTTGCCCGGCTCGGAAACAATTTCGGCCGATTTTGCCGTGTTATTCCCCCAATCGCTCGCAGCGGTAGGGCTGCTGAAATCGTCTTGAATTATTGCTGTTTTAACCGCCTTGCTTGCCGCGCCTAAGGCCGGTATTACTCCGCCTGCAAAAATGGCAGTTGCTACCAGCAAAACCGACAGTAAAACTGAAACTGTTTTTTTCATATTCTTACCTCCTGTAATACTTGAATTAAACCATATTGGTGTAGGCCACCACGGCGCCGGCCGGCAGCTCATCGGTTAGGCTTTCGTTTAGGATTATAAGCTCCGGCTTTTCTAATTTTGGAATCCCCGGTTCGCCCACCGCGGTTGCGGGATTGTACAAAAAGCGCTTTAGCGTGCCGGTAAGCGGCTGCTCAAAGGCTATTTGCACGCTTTGCGGTTTTTTAGATTCATTTACCACCAACACGGTTACCGTACCGTTTGGCGCCTGCGACATAGTACAGTGTACATTCTTGGTGCCAACACCCCTGTAAACCTTAGTGCCAACCCCGCCGCCAACCATATCGGTTAAGCGTACTGCCTTATAGGCCGGGTAGGTCCAATCCCGCCGCATGGGGCAGGCGGCAACGCCGAATTTATGCACGCCGTCTTTAAAACCAAACCCCGGTGATTTTGAAGTGCCGTGGTTGTTCGGCCACTGCTGGTCAAACAGCGTCCACAAAAGGGAGCTTTGAATGCCGCTGTTCATAAACGCTACGCGGGCGGCGGCCAGGTTGGTGCCGTGGCCGGGCTGCTCTAAATTTGGTAAAATTAATTCGCCGCCCCAGGAAAGAATGTTATATTCATCAAACCAAAAATCTTTCCCCTGCGGAATATGCTCCAGCGCTTTTTGCACTGCCTTGGTCCAGTAAGCGTAGCCGGAAATATCGTCCGATTCCTGCAGCGCAACCGGGCATCGCAGCCAGTGAGCAAACCCGTTTAAATTGCCGTTTTGCAGCAGCTCAGTGCTGCTGCCCTTTTGCTTTAACGAAAAACCGGTAGCGTAAATTAAATATTTTTGGCTGCCCTTTGCGTCGCAAAACATACCAACTACTGCGTCCTGCACATCCTCGCCAGTTTTAAAGGTGCATTTTAGTTGCTGCCAATCATCCGGCAGGCGGGCCGCCTCTACCATTTCGGTGGTGTAACGGCCCAGGCGGGTGGTGTCCTCTCCACCGGCCTGCAGTACCTTACCGTTATTATCTATTTTAACTGCTTTAAAAGCCCCGTGAATAACATATCCGCTTAGCATTGCCGGGTTTTTAACCTGCAGCTTAATGTAATAGCTAAACTCGTACTCGGTATTCGGCTTTAGCGCAACACTTTGCTGCAGCCGCGCACCGGGAAAGGGCGCCGCAAAAACGTGCGTACCGTCTACCGGGGTTTCAACCTCCGGCCACAAAAAGCTTAGGTAGGTGTGGTTGGTGTAAATATCCAACCAATCGGGGTTCTTTTCTTTAATATAATCGTAAAACTCCGGAAAGCTGCCGGTAAGGGTAGCGTTTGGGCCAACCAGCTTTACCAGGCTGCGGCGGCCGTCCTGCACCAGGCGGTTATGCACGGCCTCGGCAGTTTGGTACCAACCGTCCTGCATGCTATGTACTTCGGTTTTTACGCCGCTGTTTTCGTAAGAATCGCCAATATTGTTTGGCTCGGTCATAATTACCAAATACTTTACATTCGTAAAACCGCGAACCTCTATGAGCTGATGCACCGTTTCACTAATAAACCAGGTAAAGTTTTGCAGCGACTGCTGCCAATTGCCCTTTACTGTTCCGGGAAACGGCTCGCGCCAGCCGGAGCTCATTATTTCGCCAATATTCAGCCAGCCGGCATTTAAGGCTATGTCAATATCACGGTCTTTCATCCGCTGTACCCAGGCGCAAAAGGCGTTAAAATCCGGCGTGTTCCAGGTCCAGCTTTGCTTTGCCTTATCGTAGCCCCAAAAGTTGTAAATGGTTCGGGCAATTTTAAGCCCCAAATCTTTGGCGCGGTCGGCCTCTAACTCTCATTGCTCGCGGTTAAACACCCGGCCGGCGTCATCGCTAACGCCGGCATAGCCGTGATACACGGCGTTATGGCCCAAAAAGTTGGTTTGAATTGGCTTGTTATTTTCAATTTTTAAATTGTTTTGCATAAATATGTACTCCCCCAACATTGCAGCTAAGGCGTAAATAAATTGCCCACTAACCGTTCCCCAACCGTTAGCATTTATTTACTTACGCCTTAGCTGCCTTGGCACGGGCCGCTTAAAGGCAGCCCGTGCCTTGGATATCCCCCCAAAAAGCTTTTGTAAAACTTAAAACTGGTCTAATTCATCTGCGCCAAAATCTACCTCTTGCCCGCTGGCGCACAGCGGGGTGGCGATTAAAACCTCAATTTTAACTTCGGGCGTTAAATACTTTTTCATATTTTTTGCCCCCCTTTAAGCTTGCGGTGCTGTAATGCTATCTTTATAGCTGCTGCCCTGCAGCAGATTATAAAGAACAGTGCGGGTTTCAAGGCTTTCGGCGTAGCTGCCGTCGCTGTTTGTAGCGGTAAAGGCGGCGTAGGCTAAATCGTAAACGCCAAGGCCGGTAGTGTCGGAAACATATACTGTTAATTCGTCCCCTGCGGCATTTTTTAATTTGGCGTAGGTGCGAACCAAATAGGTTTTGTTGTAATTTTCCACCTTAAAACCGGTTAAGCGGGCGTAGAACTGTTTGGCAGTGTCGCTCTCGCTGAATACAATATCAGCGGTAGAAACACCGTCTACCCCTGCTGTATAAGCGGCACGTTTTAGAGCAGCGGCCTCTTTGGTTGTGCCGTCCTTTTCAGCCTGAACATTTAAAGTAAGTTTGCCGTTTAGGTTGTCATTCCGGGTGGCTAAATAGTCTTTTCTAAAAGCCAAAAACCCGTACTCGGTAACGGTAAAACCGTTGTAATGCCCGGCAGTTAAGGCCTCTTTGTTCACCTCGGCCTTAAAGCGCAACTGCTGGTTGTTTTCAGATTCGGGAGTAGCTTTAATAGCAGTACCAATAAAGCCAAAGTCGGCAGACACTTCACTGTCGCTTACCAGTTTGGTAACGCTAAAGTTATCGGCGTACACCGAGCCACCAAAACTGGTCATTTTTAAATACAGCGGCTTTGAGGTAGTGTAATCCTCGGTTTTAAAAATAATATTGCTGTTTTGCCAACCGGTTACAGTATCTAACCCACGAGTATAGTTATTGAAAACTGATTGATATGCATAGCCGGAATTTTGAAAATATTCGCTGTTTGCATTATAAACCTCTATAGATGCTTTGTTTGCAGTTTTGAAAATTTGAGAATAAAACTGATGATATTTTGTTGCACTGTAATCTACACCGGCAACCCTTTTAATGCTGTAAGACAGTTTATAATAGGTGTTGGGCTGCACGGCAAAATCGGCAACGGTTAAAACATCATTTTTGTTTAACTGCAAGCAATGGTTGTTTTCATCATCCGGGTCTTGAACGGTAGAAATAACGGCACCATCTTTTGTTTTAGCACTAACAACCGAAGTGCTTTGCTGCTCTACCATTTGGCAATCATCAATGCAACTGCCAATGGAAGTTAAAATGTAAAGATAGTACTTCTTATCGGGATCAACAGTTTTAGTGGTAAATACAAGCTCGCCGTTTTCCCAAGTAGCAGGATATTCTTTCCCCTCAGACTTTACGGCTTGGGCGGTAATAGCAACGCCCTTTTCATTTTTTGCAGTACCATTTACCAAATTTTGAATCTGAGTCCAAGTCATGCGATTAGAAAGCAGTGCATCTTCGCTTACAGCCATGTATAATACACCGCTTTTAGACACTACTTCGTTATTCGTTTTTTCGTTAGATCGAATTTTATAGCTGAAAGTATAAGTGGTGTTAGATTTTAAAGAAACTTCACGACCCAGACCGTTGTCCCAATAAAGCTTGGTACATTTGTTGTTTTCCAAAACAGTATCCCACATTACTAAATCGTCCACAGTAGATCTGCCAATGCCCCAGGTTGCTTTAACGGAAGCAGTGTCATAAAAATTGTCCAGCGGAATAACGGTTCCGTCATTTTCAAAATTGCCATTGGCAATCAGCTCGTTGCTGGTTGCGGCACCGGCAGCACCCTCGGCCGAAACAGAAAGGCCTTGCAAGCCGGTTACGGTTGTGAGCAGCAGGGTTGCCGCCAAAAGTGTTGATAAAACTTTTTTCATAACTTTAACCTCTCCTAAATTAAAATTTTATATATATAAACAATGCAACGCATTGGAAAGCGTAAATTTATTGTAACGCTTTTAAGGTTTAAACATCAAGCGGTAATAAATTCCAGCCGAAAAAGGCCAAGCCTTTGTTTACATATTTTTAAAAAGCCCGATTATTGAAAGCGAACTTTGTGTTCAACAACTAATTTTAAGCGAAAGCTAAAACTAAAACCAGTGCATTTGCCAACACGGTAATATTTTACAAAACCAGCCGAGGTTACTCTTTATACAATTATATTGTACCAAACTGCTTTCTTTGTTTCATCAATTATCTTACCATTTTTGCAAACAATATTACGGTGTTTTGCTAAACAAAAACCATTCTTTAGAGAAAACCGTTGTAACTAATAAAACCAATTAAAAATTTATTTTGATTAAATTATAGTACGGCCACTATTTTTTACATAAAAAACAGCATTAAACAAATTACGCGTTGAAAACGCCAAAATTCAGCTATTAAAAACCAATTTGCCGGTAAAAGTTATTGCTGCGCAATTGGGATTTGAGAAAGTTTTTTACTTTAGCAAGGTGTTTAAACAATTTACCGGCGTTTCGCCTAGCGAGTTTAAAGCTTTGCACAAAGAAAAAACTTAGGTTAAAAATCCTACCCGTTTACCGGCAGTTTGAAAAAACAGCGCGTAAACGGGTAGGCGGCTTTTTAGGGGGCATTTTGGTAGAAAACACTTTGCAATTTTTTTAAACTTGACAGATTGTTGTAGGTAAATTTCAAAGGCACGAACCTTTTACAGTTCGTGCCTTTGAAATTTGTTGGATTGAACCATAGCGCCCACGGCTGTATCCGCCTAACAGAGCTAAAAATCGATTTTTTGCTTGCTGTCTTTGTGCCGCGCCAACATAATTGTAACAAAAAATATAAAAATTGCACCCCATCTTTGCACCGCTGACCCATAGTGCGGCGGGCAAAAAAACAACCGAGGGCTAAAAGCCCCCGGTTGCCGCTTACAAAAAAGTTATTTCATGCTGTTCTCGTAAGCTTCAATCATCTTTTTAACCATCTGACCGCCGACAGAACCTGCCTGCTTAGAGGTTAAATCACCGTTGTAACCCTGCTTCAGATTAACACCAACCTCGTTGGCGGCCTCCATCTTAAAACGATTTAAAGCATCCTTAGCTTCCGGTACTACATTTTTAGCCATTGTTATTTCACCCCTTTTTAAATTTTGCGTTTGCGTTAGTATTGTATGCCGCCGCTTTAAAATTATAAAAGGAAATTTTAGGGCAAATTTTAACGAAAAATCGGCAGATTCGGCTTACAGCCGCTGTGCCGGTTTATTTTTTGCCTTAGAATTACAGGCATTTTGGCTAAATTTAAAATTAGATAATTTTTTTTAAAAATTAGATAAACAATGGCGGTTGTAAAACCCGCCGCATTATGTTAAAATTTATTACAGTTAGGGGGTGCAAAATGCAGTACTTTACCGTAGGCCAAAAGCACAACAAGGGCAAGGTTGCAAAAGTTAAATGCGTAAAAAACGGAGATTTAAAAAACCTTAGCCTTAAAAACAACTGCTTTTTACTTATTATTTTAACAGCCGGCAGGCTGGAATTTAAACTAAAAAATGAGGCTGTTTGCGCCGCGGCTCCGGCCTTTCTCTGCTTTGGCGAAAACGCCGACCCTGTGCTTTTTTCTAAGCGAAAAGCGCAATACACCTGCATTTATTTTCACCCGGAATTTTTAAACATCAACCTCTCCTTTAAGCTGCTGCGACAAAAAAATTACAGCGACCTTGCCACAGCGCACGATTTGTTTTTACTAAAACCGTTTTTAAGCAACGCAACCGTTGTGCCCATAGCCGACACGCAGCTTGAAAAGGTAACACAGACGGCAGATTTTTTGCAAGCGGAGCTGGAAACCCAACGGGACTGGTATTGGTCCTGCCGCGGGCGCTCTTATTTTATTGAAATTGTTATTGTTTTAGAGCGAATGTACAGCCTAATTGGCTACGAGTTAAACCACCAAACGGCCAGCAGCACCCCTATTTTAAAAAACGCCAAGCTGCGCGACGCGGTGCTGTTTATTGAAAGCCATTTTGACGAACACCTAACTCTGCCCGCCATTGCCAAGGCCGCCGGCATAAACCACACAACGCTAACAGCGCTAATGAAAGAGGAATTAAGCTGCACGGCAATAGCGTACCTAATGCAGTACCGCATAACCGTTGCCAAAAAACAGCTGGAGTTTACCAGCGTACCAATTAAAGATATTGCCGCCATGACCGGCTTTAAAACCGTGCAGCATTTTAGCCGCGTTTTTAAGGCACACACCGGCACCACCCCGGCAGAATTCCGAAAAAACGCCGTGCAAAAACGAAAGGATGAGTTGAATGGAAAAAATGACCGAACTTGAAAAAAGAATAGCCGAATTGGAGGAAAAGCTGGAAAATGTAATGGTCTACTCCGAGGGGGCAGAGGTCACCTTTAAAAATTCTACAATAAACCTGCTGCAAATTTTGGGCGACGGAGCCAATATTGCGCTTGAGAATGTGCCGCTTGACAGTGTAGAAATTTCCGGTGACGGAAACAATATAGGCTTTTCTAATTGCCCGATTGCCTCTTGTACCAACGGGGTTGAAACCGATCTTGACGATAGAGAGGCCAGAGCCGACGATTTGGAATGTCGTATAGCAGATATAAAATGTGCGGCACTGGACGCCAAAACTATTTTAGATGAAGTGCAGACACATTTTGATAAACTTTCGGGAGAAATAGAGGGCTTAAAATCCGAAAGTCAGGGAATAAAAATGCGCGAACCGTTTCAAGTTTTAGCTGTTCCCTACCGTTTTATAGAAAATGAATGGTGCTTTTGTGTGTTTCGCCGTGCAGACTCTGATATTTGGCAGTTTATTGCCGGCGGCGGTGAGAGTAACGAAAAACCAATGGACGCCGCCCTGCGCGAAATCAAGGAAGAAACCGGTGTAACCGCTAAGCAGCTCACCGCCCTTCAAAGCATCGCCTTTGTTCCGGCGGAGGTTGTGGCGGAAAATTTGCGCGCGCATTGGGACAAGAATATCTTTGTTATACCCGAATACAGCTTTGCTTTTGAGTGCAACGCCGACCCTACCCTTTCGCGCGAACACAGCGAATGTAAGTGGCTGCCGTATGACGAGGCACGAAAGCTACTAAAATGGGATTCTAACAAAGTGGCAATGTATGAGATGATGTGCAGGTTGAGGAACTACGAATGACTGTAACGGAGCGCAAAGCACTCGTAAGGCCCTATCTTGGCAAGACGGTAACGATTAAAATAGACCGCCCGATAGGTTATATACATAAAAAAGAAAACTACAGTTTAACCTATCCGATCAATTACGGATATATCCCCGGCGTGCTTGGCGGCGACGGCGAAGAGCTTGATGTTTATTTATTAGGCGTAGATGTTCCGATAAGCGATTACACCGGTAAAATCATTGAAATTGTATACAGGAAAAACGATGTTGAAGACAAGCTTGTTATGGCACCGGAAGGTGCTGTATTCACGCAAAATGAAATCAAGGAACAAATATATTTTCAAGAGCAGTATTATGAAACCGAAATTGAAGTGTTGCCCTAAAAATTACCAATGGAAAGGGAGCATAAATATGGAAAACGTTAAAGAAAGGAGTATTTGTTATGACCCATTGCATGAACCTTGAACTATCTGCTTTTTTAAAAATTGCAAATGGGAGCAAAACCATTGAACTGCGGTTGAATGATGAAAAGCGGCAAAAAATCAATATCGGCGACCGGGTAGAATTTCATTGTGGTGAGATAAATTCTATTATTTTTGCAACGGTTATAAAACTGCATAAATTCTTAGATTTTGAGCAGTTGTATAAAGCGCTGCCTTTAGAAAAATGCGGATATTCCAAAGACAACTTAAAAACAGCGCACTACACGGATATGGAAAAGTATTATACCAAAAGCCAAATTCAAAAATACGGTGCGTTGGGTATAGGGCTACAAAAAATTACGGCGATCATGAATGTAAAAGCAAGCCTTTTGCAGCCAGAGGTTTTGGCACTACTTAAACCCAGCGTCTATGATCCCACGCCGGAGCGCTTAAAAAGCAGGGCAGAAAAATATGCGGCGGGTAAAAATATTTTTGTGTACGCCTGCAAAAAGTGCGGTGTTTACGCTGGTATTGTTGTGTTTAAAACGGAAAACGGCACTGCCGAAATTTTAGACATTGCCGTGAAACCCGAATACCAAAACTGCGGCATTGGCAGAAAATTGGTTGATTTTATTCTCAGTCAATTTTCGGTAGACTGTATGATAGCCGAAACCGATGACGACGCGGTTGGATTTTACCGAAAGTGCGGATTTGTTGTTATGCGGGGCAAAGATGTTTACAACACAGGGCGGTATTTTTGCAAGCTGCGTGTGAGTTACCAAAACCGGCCCTAACACTTTAAACAGAGTGCCCCCCAAGAGGGGATTTTTCGCTTTGCAGCACTTCCAACAAAGCAATAATACTGCACTGAATTGCCCAATTTTCCCCTCAACTAAAGGTTGGGACAGACTAAAAAAGTAGGTTACTGAAATTGCCGCCTAAATTCCATATAATTTAAACAAGGGGCGTTGGAATGAACAATTTTGGCAAACGGTTAAAAGGCTTAAGAAAATCGGCACAGGTTACGCAAGAGCAACTGGCGGGTGCACTTGGAATTTCGTATCAAGCGGTATCTAAATGGGAAAACGGGCTTGGCCTGCCGGATATTTCACTTTTGCCAGGAATTTCAAATTTTTTTGGCGTGAGCACCGATTGGTTGCTTGGCGTTGACAGCAAATGTTCTGATGAAGTGATTGAAGCTGTGCTCGGAGAGGCGTTTCGTTTAAAGCATATTGCCAAAACGCAGGAGGGCATTACGCTAATTGAAAAAGCGCTAACAACCTACCCAAACAACCATAATTTGCAGGTAATTTTGTAAATGAAACGGCAACGCCTTTATTCTTATTAAAAAATTTTGTTTTGGCTGCAATTTATTTGCCCAAACGCAGCGCACCGGCACCAAAAGGTTTTTAGCCTTTTGGTGCCGGTGCTTTTTAAATTTAAACTTTATTTTAAGTTGAATTTTAAGCGAAAAGGTTCAAAGCGCAAAAACAGCTTAAAATTTTGCGTTTTTTTGCCAGCGCCGGCTAAAGCTTTTGCACCGATGCTTAATTTTGCGCGCAAGCGGGCGGCGGTGCCCAAAGCTTTGGCTACTGCCCCTGCCCTGTTTTTTCAGCCGATTGATTACAGTGGCAGCAGCCGCTGTACAAATTGTTTAGCTTTAAACGCTTTTCGGCCTTGTTTTGCAAAAAATTAATTTTTTCTAACAGCGGCTCTAAGGCCGGGTTGCTGTAATAGGCGGCGGTGGCACCGTGCTGGCAGGCAACGTGCAGCGCCGAGCGCAAAAGCCCGTCGGCCAGCATGGCGTCGCCCACCGGGGCAACCACCTGCACAGTGGCGGTAGTTCCGCTTAGCTCAAAAAGGCAATAGCCCAAGCACTGCTGCCCCAGCATTGCCCGAACCAGTTTAGAAGCCCCGGTAACCTTTAAACCGTGCTTAGCGTAAAAGGCGGAAACCGTTTGGGGCTCGTTACACACTAAAACCTCTAACATTCTGCTCCCTCCTGATTGCTGACGCTAACATTGGTTAGCCGCTGCAGCTCGCGCTCGTTTAGCTCGCGCCATTTGCCCTGCGGCAGCATACCTAATTTTACCCCGGCAATTTCTACCCGCTTTAGGCGCATAACCTCTAAATTCACGGCCTCGCACATTCGGCGAATTTGCCGGTTGCGCCCCTCGCTAATCATAAAGCACAGCACGGTGCGGTCGGGCTTGGCGTCAATGGTGTGTACATCGCAAGGCAGGGTTTTTCGGCCGTCCAGCTCAATGCCAGTGCAAAGCTGCTCAATTTGGGCGGCGCTGACCTTACCGCGCACGGTAACGCGGTAGGTTTTGTTTACATGGCGGGAGGGGTGCGAAAGCTTGTTGGCAAATTCGCCGTCGTTGGTTAAAAAAATTAAGCCCTCCGAATCCTTATCTAACCGGCCAACCGGATAAAGGCGAACATTTTCTAAATCTACCAGATCGGTAACGCATTTGCGGCCTAATTCATCACTGGTGGTTGTAACAAAACCGCGCGGCTTGTGCAGCATAAGGTAAACTTTATTTTCGGTTCTAACAATGCGCTTGCCGGCAACCACAACCTTGTCGCGCACCGGGTCTACCTTATCGCCAAGCTTTGCCGTCCGGCCGTTTACCTTAACCCGCCCGGCCTCAATCATCTCCTCAGATTTTCGGCGGGAGGCCACGCCGTTTTCGGCCATAAATTTTTGCAGCCGTATTTTATATTCTTTCATTTTACTTCCCCTGTTTTGGTTCAAAATATTTTAGTTACAAAAATTTTATTGAAAGCCCTGCCAAAGGGCTTTGTTTATTTTACCACTGCCGCAGCAAAAGCAAAAAGCTTTGCCAAAAGCCAAATAAATGCTTTTTCTGTTCAACTTTGGGGGCAACATCCCCCGCCGCTACCAGCAGCCGCCGGTCAATAATCCGGCCGCCGTACCAGTACTCTACCAAACCAACCGCCTCCCCCGCCGAGGTGGGCGCGTACAAAAAACGCGGCAGCAGCGCCCGTTGGGTAACCGCCTTGGCGTTGTTGCAGGCCAGTGTAAAGGTAACCGGCTCGCTTTTTAACGCAACGGCGTCGCACTCGGCCCCAATTACCGCAACCGTTTGCGGCAGGGTGGCTTCGGTTAGGGTTACGCTGCAGCTGTTTTCAAACCCGTAATCCAGCAGCGCGGCGTGGTCCTGCCAATCGTTCGGGTCGTTCAGCGTTACGGCTATTAGGCGTTTGCCGTCCCGCTCGGCGGCGGTAACCAGGCAGCGCCCGGCCTTTTTGGTAAACCCGGTTTTAACCCCAATTAAGCCGGGGTAGCTTTGCAGCAGCCTATTGTGGTTGGTTAAGGTGTGGCGTACCGGTGGATTGCCAAAGCTTAGTGTAACGCTTTTGGTAGCGCAAACCTCGGCAAAAAGGTTATTTTGCAGCGCTTCGGCGGTTAGCAGAGCTAAATCGTAGGCGGTAGTGTAATGGGCGTCACCATCTAAGCCCGAAGGTGTTTGGAACGAGGTGTTTTTAAGCCCCAGCGCTTTGGCCCGCAAATTCATTTGCCGCACAAAGCTTGGCACACTGCCCGCAATGGCAATGGCGGCGGTGTTGGCGGCGTCGTTGCCCGAAGCCAGCAGCAGGCCGTATAATAGGTCCCGGTAGGAAATAACATCCCCCGGCCGCAGACCCATGGAGGAGCCCTCTACCGCAACCATTTTTTCGGTTACGGTAACGGTTTTGGCAACATCGGGCTGCTCGGCTAAAAGCAGCCCTGTCATTATTTTTGTGGTGCTGGCCATTGGCAGCCTTTTTTGCGCGTTGCTTTGCAGCAAAACATCGCCCGTGTCGGCGCAAAGCACCACGGCGGCGGCCGCCGAGGTAGAAACGGCCCGAGCCGGCAAGCAGCAAACCAACAAACAAACAGCCGGCACTAAGCCGGCCAAACAACGCCAAAGCTTCATTCCACACGCCCCCAATAAAGTAAATTTAACAGTATAATACTATTAAAGGGGGCGCTAAAACATACCTAATGAACCGGCAATAAGCCGGATAAAATGTTATTCTGCCGTTGGCTCGGCACTGTTTTTGGGCTCGGCGCTATTGGCCTTGCTGCGGCCAAAAAGCTCTTTTAGCCGCTCGACGGTGTCGGGCAGCAGATCCATTAACTGAGCCATGGCACCGTTCGAGGGCGGATCCTGCATGGAAAGCAGGTCTACCCTGTCCCCGTTTACTACAATAAAGCCCATAGGCGTTACCGTGGCGCCGGCACCGCCGCCCCCAACAAAGGATTGCGAGCTGCCGGCCTTGCTTTTACAATCGGTTCCGCCGCTGGCAAAACCAAACGAAAGCTTAGAAACCGGAATAACCACCACATTACCCGCCGTTACCGGCTGGCCAATAATGGTATCGGCCGAAACCATGGTGCGAATATTTTCCATGGTGGTTTGCATAATTTCAGAAATGTTTTGTTCGCTCATTGAAAGCACCCTTTCTGTTTAATGTTCGGTTTAATTATTTTCGGCTTGCGCCTGTTCCTCTATTACATCGTCCATGGTAAGCTGCTCGGCGCCGCCTTCCAGCTCCTGCGGCAGTTCGGGCAGGTCTTTTAAGCTGCTAAGCGAAAAGGCCCGCAAAAAGGTTGCCGTTGTGCCGTACAAAAGGGGACGACCCGGCAGCTCTAAACGCCCTTTTTCGGTAATTAGGTCTTTTTCTACCAGGGTGCTGATAACGCCGGAGCAATCTACCCCGCGCACCTGCTCTACAAACGCTTTGGTTACGGGCTGGTTGTAAGCAATTACCGCCAGCACCTCCAACGCGGCCTGCGAAAGGGGCGTTTTGCGGCGAATATCAAACGCTTTTTTTACATACTCGGCGTACTCCTTACGGCTGGCAAGCTGATAGCAATCGGCCAGGCGCAGCAGTTGAATTCCGCTGCCCTTTTCGGCCAATTTATTTTGCAGCAGGGTGGCCACCTTGCTTAAGGTTTCGTCGTCAATTTCAAAAATCTCGCACAGGCGGGTGGCCTCTACCGGCTCGCCGCCGGCAAACAGCACCGCCTCCAGCGCGGCGGTTAATTCGTTAATCTTCACGCTTTTTATGCTCCTTGCTGAGTTTTACCGTCATTTCATTTCCGGCGCCCTCAATTTTTACTCGGTTTGATTTACAAAGCTCCAGCACGGCCAAAAAGGTTGCCACCAGCTCGGAGCGGTTATGCGCGGCGCGAAAAATTTGGGTCAGCTTTTTTGTTTTTCCGCTCCAAAGGGTGCGAATAACAAAAACAATTTTAGAGGAAACCGAAACCACCTTTTTGGCCACAATTTGGGTAAACACCTTGGTAGAGGTTGGCACCTTGCGCTGCCCACGCCCCACCGCCGAAAGGTAAGCGTCGTAAATTAAGCCGCTGCCGTGCACCAGCTGGTAGCGTTTATCTACCTCTAATTTTTCGGGCGGGTGTACAAAACAATCAAATCCGTCGGCCATAGCGCCCAGCTTTTGCGCCATTTTTCGGCACAGCTCGTATTCAATCAGCTGGCCGGCCAGCTCGTCCCGCAGGGCTTCGGCCTCCTCGGTTTTTGGCAGCAGGCTAACCGTTTTTAGGTACACTAAGCGAGAGGCCATTTCTAAAAACTCGCTGGCAATGTCCATATCCTCATGCTGCATGGCGCGTATTTGCGCCAGGTATTGATCGCACAATACCGAAATTTGAATATCGTAAATATTTAATTTGTTTTTGGAAAGCAGCGTTAATAAAAGGTCCAGCGGGCCCTCAAACCCCTCTAACCGGTAGGAAAACGGCTGCTCTGCCTGTGTAAAAGCCATACCGCCGCCCCCTATAAAAAGAAAGTAAGCAGGTTGAACAGCCGGTAGACCCCTATTTTCGCGTAGTACAGCGGTGTGCTGAGCGCACCGGTAAACGCCAGCGCCATAACGGCTACCATAAACAGCTGCTCGTACTGCATGAGCCGGTAATAAACGCGGTTGGGCAGCAAAGCCGAAATCAGGCGCGAGCCATCTAACGGGGGCAAGGGAATTAAATTAAACACCGCTAAGGAAACATTAATTGAAACCACCGCGCTTAAAAAAAACTGCACATAAGCCAAAAATGTACTGGAAACAGGTAAAACCTTTGCAACGGCAAACAGCACAAAGCCCATGATTAAATTTGAAAGCGGGCCGGCCAAAGCCACCAACGCCATATCGGACTTTGGCTTTTTAAAATTACTGCTGTTTACCGAAACCGGCTTGGCGTAGCCAAAGCCGAACAGTAAGATCATTAACGCGCCAATATAATCAATATGCGCAAAAGGGCTAAACCGCAGCCGACCCTGGTACTTGGGGGTTGGATCCCCCAATTTTACGGCCACAAAGGCGTGCGCCCACTCGTGCACGGGCATTGCAACAAAAATAACAATAACCGAGGCAAAAAAGTTTAATAAAAATTCGGCAAAGGTGTAATTGCCGCGCAACATTTGTAACATAGCTACCCCTAACCGCCCGGCTTTGCAGACGCCGCGCGGCGCCCTGAGCCCCGCCGGCAGTGCCGAGCGAAATGTTAAACTGCTTTTATTATACACCACCGTGCTTAGAATTACAAGAAATTGTTTTGGTCAAAGCGCCCGTTTTATTCACGCCCGCACAAAATTTGTGCAGGCTAAAAAGCAAGCCTAAGCCCGGCAAGCCGGACTTAGGCTTTTGGCCTGTAAATCCTGTAAATATTTTTATTCCTTTTGGTTTTAAAGGGCGGGCTTTGGCTCGGCCTTTAAAAAAGTAAAAAAGCAAGGCCCACGGCAATTTTTGCCGCAAGGCCTTGCGCCAAGCGTTTTTGTTTTATTTTGCGGTTAAAATAAGGGCCAGGCAGCCGTAAACGCTGTCGTCGCACAGCAAACGTTTATCTTTAAAACTAACGCCAAACTTCATTAAAGTGTCGCCGCTCAAAGGGGCAAAATCAACATGAGTGCGGTTGGCGTCATCCCCCGCCATTTCAATATGGTAAACCGTTTCGGGTTCCAGCCCGTAAAGCTTAAAGGCCTCTAACCAGCCCATAAAGCCCTTGTTATTGTTGTAAATAAATACTACGCTTTGCTTTTTATCTTGGCTTACAAACTGGTAAATAACAGCCGGGGCAGTTGGGTCGTTTACCGAGCGCAACAGGTACATATTACCCAGCTGAACCGTTTCGCGCAGGCGCTTGTAAAGGGCAATGTACCCGGCAACCTCGCTAAGTTGCTGCTTGTTTAGTTTTCTTAAGTCTAACCCCACCGAAAAGGAGCCCAAAAGCCCGGTGTAGGCCATGCGCTTTAAAGCCTCGTACCGCCCACTCATTGTAATATACCTGGTATGGTGCAAATGGCAGCCGCCGCCCGCGGCCTTGGTAAGGTTTACGCGGGTAAAGCCCTCGTGCATTACCAAAGCGTCTAAGCAATCCTGATTATCGCTCCGGTTAATGCGGCCGCACCACTTAGCCATGGAAAGATCGGCCCGCAGGCCGCCGGAGGCACAGTTTTCTATTAAAACTTCGGGGTAGTTTTGGTTAATATATTCCAGCACGCGGTACAAATTTTGCACATACTTAATATAAACGGCGTCATCCGGCGTGTTGGTTAGCCCGTTCCAGTTCACTTCGCTTAAAAAGCGGTTCATATCCCATTTTAAGTATTGAATATGGTTTTCACGCAACAGCTTATCCAGCCAGGCAACGGTAAATTCGTAAACTTCGGGCAAGCCAAAATTCAGCACATACTGGTGGCGTTTTTTAACCGGCTGGCGGGTGGGGTAGCGCAAAATCCATTCGGGGTGCTCTTGGTACAGCTCGCTTTCTTCCGAAACCATTTCCGGCTCTACCCAAATACCAAAGATCATGCCAAGGCTTTCAACCTTGTTAATTAGCGGCGTTAGCCCATTCGGGAACTTTTCGGGATCTACCTCCCAGTCGCCAAGGCCGGCAAGGTCGTTATTGCGGTTTTTAAACCAGCCGTCGTCTATCATAAACAGCTCTACCCCAAGCTTTTGACAGCGCTCGGCCTGTGCCATTAGCATTGCTTCATCTAAATTAAAATAAAAGCTGGCCCAGGCGTTGTACATTACCGGCATAACCCTGTTGGTCCAAGGGGTTTTGCTGGTTTGGCGCTGGTAGCCGTGTAGCTGCCGGGTAGCGGCGCCAAAACCGCCGGTTACAAAGCCGCCGGTAAATACCGGCGTTTGAAAGCTTTGCCCGCCGTTTAAGGTGTAAGCCGTATTATAATTTGAAATACCGCCGCAAATTTGCGGCCAGCGGTTGTGGTCGCGCCCCGCTTTAATTTGCCAGTTTCCGCTCCACTGCAGGGTGCCAAACCAAACCGCCCCGCTGTGCTCGGTGGCATTTTGGTCTACCGCAAAGTAGGGGTAGGCCGTAGCGTTTGATACCCCGGCGCGGCTTTCCAGCAGCACGGGGCTTTGCAGCAGCGGCTGCTGCTGCAGCCTATATTCATCGCCCCAGGCGGAGGAAAAATGCGTTAATCGCAAATTTTCGCTGTACGGCACCGTAAAGTTGGCAGAATAAAAGGTTTCCAGCTCGGCCGGGTCTGGCCCTAAATTGCGCAAAACGGTCCAGCGGTCAATTAAGTCCAGCCCCTCAAAAATGCGGTAGCACAAATCAACCTCAAACGGGTAATAAATGTCTTTTAGCGTTAGGGTAAGCAGGTGCCCGTCCTCGGCAATTTTGTAGTCTTTATAGCTTAAACGCAGATCGCGTACGCCGTCGGCAAAGCGCACCTTTAGGCTTTCGGCGTTAAAAAATTTTGCGCCGTAGGCCGGGTACTCCTGGCACTGCAGGGGCTTTTCAATGTAGGCGCTGCTACCGTTTGCGCTGTAATAATCGTTCGGCACCTCCTCGGGGTGCAGCAGCCGCTCGCCCCAGTAGCCGTTACAAACGGCCGTAACGGTTTCGGTTGTGCCGTCAAAGGTGCAGCTACGCAGCAAAATAACATAGCTGGTGTTTTTGGTGTTTAACACAAAACGGTCTTTTAAAAACGCAATACTCATTCATAAATAACCTCCCGCCAATTTTCCGGCGCGGCACAACGCTATGCCCGGCCTTAAACCGGCAGCCAAAACACGCCGATTTTAAATTGGTTGTACTTAACTAAAAGTATAACAGTTGCTTTTTGAAAAGACAAGGCAGAAAATCCTGTTTTTTTTTACAAGCTTTTCTGCCCCCTGCCGCCTTGGCGTTTGCCTTTTAGGGCCAATTTTTTTAAACAAGCGTTAAGCTAAATTTTACTTTTTTGTTTTTAAATTTTTAGGGCTTTGCCGCACGCTGCCCTGCGCAATAGCCGGAAATTCGTTGTCGGTATTCGCGGTTGGCTGAATGTTGTAGGTGCCAAAGGTGTTTAGCATTTCCTCGCAGGTTTCGGGGTTGGTGCAGTAAGGCAGGGCCGAAAGCTCAGCCGGCGCGCGAAAATTTTCGGAGCACCCTTGCCCGCCTTGCGGGTTTGCGCCACCTTGTGCGTTTGCGTTGCTAAGCTTATTTTGGGTGCCCTGCGTATTTGCGCTGCTAAGCTTACTTTTATTGTTTGATTGATTTGTTTTATTACTTGGTTGGTTCATTTAAAGTTTCCCCTTTCGGTTTATTGTAAAATGCAGCAACAATAGCTGCGGGTAAGGCGCCTTGCGGCGCGGGACAATTGCCGCGCCGGTTAAACTGCTAATTTAACCGGCGGGATTTATTTGCTGGTTACGCCGCTTTTGGCACAACGGCCACTTGACCCAAATTTTCGCCCCGTTAAAGGGCGTTTTGCCCCAATATTATTTTTTTCTAAAAAAAAGATTTCATTCTGCGAATTTTGTTTTTTTACTAAATACCGCCTTTTATTTTTGGGCAGTTTTGCGGCCGTATTTGCTTGACTTAAAACGGTGCGCATGCTATAATATTTAAAATACAATTTAAAAGCGCAATAGCAAAGCTTAGTAGGCGTGTGTTAGGCTTTTAAGAGAGCCGCCGGTTTGGTGCAAGGCGGCAGCTGCCCGCGGCCGAATTACCCTTTGCAAGCTGCAGCCCGGAAGGGCGGCCGGTTTTGGGCCGTTTGCGTAGGGGCTTGCCGGGTGTGCCCGTTACAGCGTGTTAAGTGAGTTTCACTTACAAAGGCTTTTTTTGTGAGAAAAAAGCAAATTGAGGTGGTACCGCGGAGCTGAGTTTCCGCCCTCTGTTGAACAGGGGGCGTTTTATTTTGCCCCCGCGGCGGCAGCCTGAAAGGGCTCCCCGCCCGAGAACAAGGCCCAGCGCCTGAAAGAAAGGGTGGCTTTTATGCCGATTACCGAAATACTTACCAAAAACGCAGATTTTTACCCCAATGACATTAGCCTGGTAGAAATTAACCCCAAGCTGGAAAACACCAAAAACATGACCTGGCGCGAATTTGCCCTCATACAATCTACCAAGGCGGAAAGCTTTCGCCGGGAAATTACCTGGGGCGAATTTCAGGCCCAGGCCAACCGGTTTGCCAATTTGCTGCTCTCCCGCGGGATTAAAAAGGGCAGCAAGGTTGCCATTTTGTTAATGAACTGCTTAGAATGGCTGCCCGCCTACTTTGGCATTTTAAAAACCGGCGCGGTGGCGGTTCCGCTAAACTACCGCTACACCGCCGAGGAAATTAAATATTGCCTGCAAAAATCCGATTCGGAGTACTTAGTATTCGGCCCGGAATTTACCGGCCGGGTAGAGGAAATTTGCAGCCGGGTGCCACAAATTAAAATGTGGCTTTATGTTGGGGAGGATTGCCCCGCCTTTGCAGAAAATTACGAAAAGCTAACCTCCTATTGCAGCAGCGAGACTCCAAAAATTTTATTAACCGACGCCGACGACGCAGCCATTTACTTTTCCTCCGGCACTACGGGCTTTCCCAAAGCCATTTTGCACAACCACGAAAGCCTAATGCACGCCGCAAGGGTGGAACAAAACCACCACGGCCAAACCAAGGACGATGTTTTTCTGTGTATTCCCCCGCTGTACCACACCGGCGCCAAAATGCACTGGTTTGGCAGCTTTTTGGTGGGCGGCAAGGCGGTGCTTTTAAAGGGCACCAAGCCGGAGTGGATTTTAAAAATCGTTTCGGAGGAGCAATGCACCATTGTGTGGCTGCTGGTGCCCTGGGCGCAGGATATTTTAGACGCCATTGACCGGGGCGAGGTAGATTTAAAAAATTACAAATTAGACCAGTGGCGCTTAATGCACATTGGCGCGCAGCCGGTTCCGCCCAGCCTAATTAAGCGCTGGAAAAAGGTATTCCCCCACCACCAGTACGACACCAACTACGGCCTAAGCGAATCTATTGGCCCGGGCTGCGTGCATTTAGGGGTGGAGAATATTGACCATGTTGGCGCCATTGGCAAGCCGGGCTTTGGCTGGCAGGCCAAAATTGTAGACGAGCACCGTAACCCCGTTAAGCCGGGCGAGGTGGGCGAGCTGGCCGTTAAGGGCGCCGGCGTTATGACCTGCTATTACAACGACGAGGAAGCCACGAAAGAGGTTTTGGCCGACGGCTGGCTGTTTACCGGGGACATGGCCATGCAGGACAACGACGGTTTTATTTGCTTAGTTGACCGCAAAAAGGATGTTATTATTACCGGGGGCGAAAACATTTACCCGGTGCAGATTGAAAACTTTTTACGCAAAAACAACGCCATTGCCGACTGCGCCGTTATTGGCCTGCCGGACCACCGTTTAGGGGAGATTGCCACCGCCGTTATTCAGGTAAAAGAGGGCTGCACCCTAACCGAAGACGAGGTAAACGATTTTTGCTTAGAGCTGCCGCGTTACAAGCGCCCGCGCAAAATTATTTTTGCCGATGTACCGCGCAACCCCACCGGAAAAATTGAAAAGCCGCGCCTGCGGGAGATGTACTGCAAAGAACCCGTAGTAGCGCTGGAAAATGAGATTTAACACACGGAAAGGACGAACCCGAATGAAAAAACTAATGCTTGGCAACGCTGCGGTAGCGCGCGGCGCTTACGAGGCCGGCGTACAGGTAGTATCCTCCTACCCAGGCACCCCCAGCACCGAAATTACCGAGAGCATGGTGCAGTATAAAGAGGTTTATGTAGAATGGGCCCCGAACGAAAAGGTTGCCGCCGAAACGGCCATTGGCGCCTCTATTGCCGGGGGCCGTGCCATGAGCTGTATGAAGCACGTTGGTCTAAACGTAATGGCCGACCCGGTTTTTACCGTTAGCTACATTGGGGCAAACGGCGGGCTGGTTTTTTGCGTTGCCGACGACCCGGGTATGCACTCCTCCCAAAACGAGCAGGATTCCCGCCACTACGCCAAAGCGGCAAAAATAATGATGTTAGAGCCTTCGGATTCGGCCGAATGTAAGGCGTTTACCAAACAGGCTTTTGCTTTAAGCGAGCAGTTTGATACCCCGGTGTTTATTCGGCTTTCTACCCGTGTTTCACACTCGCAAAGCTTGGTAGAGCTGTGCGACCCCGAAACGCCCGTGTTAAAGCCCTACGAAAAAAACATTCGCAAAAATGTTATGATGCCGGCCAACGCCATTGCCCGCCATGTTGTAGTAGAGCAGCGGGAGCAAAAGCTGCGCGCCTTTGCCGAAACCACCGAGCTAAACAAAATTGAAAATAACGGCGCCAAAATTGGCATAATTACCTCGGGCACCTCTTACGCCTACGCAAAGGAGGCGCTGGGCCAAAACGCTAACTACTTAAAATTAGGGCTGGCCTACCCCCTGCCCGAAAAGCTGATTTTAGACTTTGCCAAAACGGTTGAAACGCTTTATGTAATTGAAGAGCTGGACCCGTTTATTGAGGAGCATGTACGCGCCTTAGGGCTAAAGGTTTTGGGCAAAAGCTGCTTTAGCCTGCTTGGCGAATACAACCAGAACATGATTGCCAAGGCTGTACTGGGCACCGAGCCCAGCTTTGCCCCGCCGGCCGAAAATGTTCCCGCCCGGCCGCCGGTTATGTGCCCGGGCTGCCCCCACCGCGGCACCTTTTATGTGCTTTCTAAATTAGGGGTTACCGTTTCGGGTGATATTGGCTGTTACACCTTAGGTGCGGTGCAGCCGCTTTGCGCGGTAGATACCACCATTTGCATGGGCGCCTCGGTTAGCGCGGCGCACGGCATGGTAAAAGCGCGCGGCAGCGATTTTGCCAAAAACCTGGTTTCGGTAATTGGGGATTCTACCTTTATTCACTCGGGCATTACGGGGCTCATTGATATTGTTTACAACAAGGGCAACAACACCGTTATTATTTTAGATAATTCTATTACCGGCATGACCGGCCACCAGGATAACCCCACCACCGGCTTTACCATTCGTAAAGAGCCCACCCGGCAGGTAGACCTAGAGGCCCTTTGCCACGCCGTTGGGGTAGACCGGGTACGCATTGAGGACCCGTTTGACCTTGCCGGCTTTGAGCAGGCGGTAAAAGAGGAGCTTGCGGCAAACGAGCCCTCGGTTATTATTGCGCAGCGGCCCTGCGCCCTTTTAAAAACCGTACATTACACCGGCCATTGCGCCGTAGACCCGGCTGCCTGCCGCAGCTGCAAAAAGTGCATGAAATTAGGCTGCCCGGCCATTCAGTTTAAAAACAACAAGGCCCAAATTGATGTTACCCAGTGCAACGGCTGCGGGCTGTGCACCGGCGTTTGCCCCTTTGGCGCCATTGGTAAGGAGGAACCGTAATGGCAAACACAAAAAATATTATGATTGTTGGCGTTGGCGGCCAGGGCACCCTGCTGGCCAGCCGCATTTTGGGTGCCGCCGTTATTCACGAAGGGTACGATGTTAAGGTTTCGGAAGTGCACGGCATGAGCCAGCGCGGCGGCAGCGTTGTTACCTACGTTAAATACGGCGAGCAGGTAAACGCCCCAATTATTGACAAGGGCGAGGCCGACATTATTTTAGCCTTTGAACGGTTAGAGGCCCTGCGGGCTTTGCCCTATTTGCGTAAGGGCGGCAAAATAATTTTAAACGACCGTGCCATTTTGCCAATGCCGGTTATTACCGGCGCTGCCGAGTACCCGCAAAACATTGCGGGCTACCTTAGCGAGCGTGCCGACCTTACCGCGCTGGACGCTTTAAAGCTAAGCGAGCAGGCCGGCTCGGCCAAAGCGGTTAATGTTGTTTTAATTGGGGTGCTGGCGCAAAGCACCAACATTAACTACGCCGTTTGGCAAAAAATTATTTGCGAAACGGTGCCCGAAAAATTTAAAGAGTTAAACCTGCGTGCCTTTGATTTAGGCTACCACTACCACTAAACCGGGGGAATAACAATGGCAGAACAAAAAAACATAAAAACAGTTAAAGCTTGCTCGGCCGTTTACATTATTGCCGTGCTGCTTGCTTTTGCGGTTATTTTAATTTTGCCGCAAAGCCGCGAATGGTTTAAATCGGCCTCGGGCAGCCACCCATTTTTAATGGGCTTTGCAAAATTTGCGCTGCTGGCCACCGCGGGCGAGTTAATTGCCGCCTTTTTGGCCAAGGGCAGCTTTACGCTGCCGGTTAAGCTGCTTTGGCGCTTTATTATTTGGGGGTTTATTGGCGTTTGGATTACCTTTATGATGAAGGTTTACGGCGCCGCGGTTGCCGCCTTAATGGCCGGCGGCACCCTGCCGGGCGGCAGCAACGCCTTTTTAAGGGCGCTTTACACCAGCGTTATTATGAACACCACCTTTGGCCCCACCTTTATGGCGGTACACAAATGCACCGACAAGCTGTTGGCGCTGCGGGCACAAAAGCAGCCTGCCGGGCTAAAGGCGGTTGTAACGGGAATTGATTGGGGCACCTTTGCCAGCTTTACCATTGCCAAGACCGTGCCGTTTTTTTGGATTCCGGCCCACACGGTTACCTTTTTGCTGCCGGCCGAATACCAGGTAATAATGGCGGCGGCCCTTTCGGTAGCATTGGGCGTTATTTTAACCCTGGCAAACACCGTAAAAGGGGGAACTAAGCGTTGAAGTTTTGGAACAAAGAGGCCGAGACCCTAAGCCGCGAACAGCTGCAGCAGCTGCAAAGCCAAAAATTAGTGGCGCAGGTACGGCGAATGTACGAACGGGTAGAATGTTTTCGCAGCCGGATGGACGAGCGCGGGTTAAAGCCGGAGGATATTAAAGGCGTTGAGGACCTGCCCCGCCTGCCGTTTTCTTACAAAAAGGATCTGCGGGATTATTACCCCTACGGCCTGTTTGCTGAGCCTATGGAGAACATTGTGCGGCTGCACGCCTCCAGCGGAACCACCGGCAAGCGCATTGTGGTAGGCTACACCAATCAAGACTTAGAAGATTGGTCGGATTGCATTGCCCGTATGCTTACCGCGGTTGGCATTGGCAAGGGCGATATTTTTCAGGTATCCTTTGGTTACGGTTTATTTACCGGCGGCTTTGGCCTGCACGGCGGCATTGAAAAGGTTGGCGCAACGGTTATTCCTATGTCCTCGGGCAATACGGCGCTGCAAATTCAAACCATGATAGATTTTAAAGCCACCGGCCTTTGCTGCACCCCCTCTTACGCCATGTACTTGGGCGAGGAGGTAGAGCGCCTTGGCGTAAAAGACCAGCTAAGCCTAAAGGTTGGCATTTTTGGTGCCGAGCCGTGGAGCGAGAATATGCGCCGCGAAATTGAAAACAAGCTGGGCATTAAGGCTTACGATATTTACGGCCTTTCGGAAATTATGGGCCCGGGTGTTTCCTGCGAGTGCGAATACCAATGCGGCATGCACGTTTGGGAGGACCATTTTATTGCCGAAATTATTGACCCCGAAACGGGCGAGGTGCTGCCGCACGGCGCCACCGGCGAATTGGTTTTTACCACGCTGGATAAACAGGGTTTTCCTGTTATTCGTTACCGCACGCGGGATATTTGTGCCTTAAATTACGAGCCCTGCCGTTGCGGCCGCACCCATTTGCGTATGCAAAAGCCCAGCGGCCGCAGCGACGACATGTTAATTATTCGCGGCGTGAATGTGTTCCCCTCGCAAATTGAGGAGGTTTTGCTGCGGGTTAACAACGGCGAAATTACCCCGAACTACCTTATTACCGTTAACCGGGTAAACAACACCGACACCTTTGATTTAGATGTAGAAATGAGCGAAAATCTATTTGCCGACGATATTAAAAGCATTGCGCAAATTGAAAAACGCATTACCGGCGAGCTGCGCTCGGCCTTAGGGCTTGGTGTTCGGGTACATTTAGTCAATCCAAAATCTATTGCCCGCAGCGAGGGCAAGGCCAAACGCGTAGTAGACCTACGCAAGCTTTAAGGGGGTTTTAGCATGATTGTGGAGCAGGTTTCGGTTTTTGTTGAAAACAAAAAGGGCCGCTTAGCCGCCGTTACTAAAACGCTGGCGCAAAACGGCATTGATATTAGCGCCCTTTCGTTAGCCGAAAACGAGGAATACGGCGTTTTACGCTTAATTGTAAGCAACCCGCAAAAGGCCAAGCAGGCGTTAAACCAATCGGGCGTTATTGTTAAAATTACCCCGGTGCTGGCCGTTGCTATTGAGGATGTACCGGGCGGCTTTTCGGCCGCGTTAAAGGTTTTAACCGACGCAAATGTTGAAATTCGCTACGTTTACGCCTGCGTGGCGCACGAAACCGGTAAAGCTTTAATGATTTTTAGCGTAGAGGACCCGGAAACCGCCGATAAGCTGCTGCAAAAAACAAAGTACGGCAGCATTAACCCCGGCACAGTGTACCGTATTTAAAAGGCAAATAACGCTTTAATAGCAAGGCCGGCCGTAGGTTTAAACGCCTACGACCGGCTTTGCTTTGGTTTTAAATGTAGCCGGAAAAAGCAGCTGCGTTTTTTGCAGCTGCTTTATTTTAGGGTTGCACTAAACAGTATTGTATTGTTAAAATCGGCCTATTATTTTAAAGGGGCTTGGCCGGTTAAAATGCCAACACCCTAAATTAAGCCTTTTTGGGCAGCCGCGTTAACAGGGCAACGGTTTCCACGTGGGCGGTGCCGGGAAAAAGGTCTACCGGGGTATAGCTTTCAAGCCGGTAGTTTAGCTCCTGCAGCTGTTTGACATCCCGCGCCAGCGTTGCCGGGTCGCAGGAAATGTAAATAATTTTTTGGGGGGTAAAGCCGCCGGCAATAGTTTGCAGCAGTGCCGGTTCGCAGCCCTTGCGGGGCGGGTCTACCACAACAACATCGGCGCAAACACCCTCGAGCAGCAGCTGTTCGGCAGCTTTGCCGGCGTCGCCGCAAATAAAGCGTGCATTTACCCCGGCCTTGCGGGCGTTTTCTTCGGCGTCCTGCACCGCAGAGGGAACAATTTCTACCCCTATTAGGGCTTTGGTAAGGTCGCCCGTGCAGCGCAGCACCGAAAGCCCCACGGTGCCCGTGCCGCAAAAAAGGTCTAAAATGGTGCGGTCCGCCGGCGTAATAAACCCGGCAGCTTTTTGGTACAGCACCGTTGCCATAGCCCGGTTTACCTGGTAAAAGGATTGCGGTGAAATGCGAACCTGTACGCCGCAAATTTCATCGGTAATAAATCCGCTGCCGTAAACCGTGCAGCACTGGGGCCCCAGCACCACATTGGTTTTTTCGGTGTTTATGTTGTAACAAACGGTTTGCAAGGCGCTGCCAACCGCCCCCTGCAGCTGCTGCACCAGCTGCTCGGCAAAGGGTAGGTTCGTGCCGTTTATAACCGGAACCACCATAAGCTGGCCGGTAGCCTCGGCAAATCGGAGCAGCACATGCCGCAGCAATCCGCTGCCGGTTTGCTCTTGGTAGGCTTTAATGCCAAAACTGTTAGCCCACTGCTTTACAGCGTTTAAGGCCGCACCAAAAATTTTGGGCTGCAGGCAGCAGCTGCTTTGCGGAATAACGCGGTGCGTGTGCCCGGCGTAAAAGCCAAAGCAAACGCCGTTTTTGCCGTTTGCGGCCGGGTACTGCGCTTTGTTGCGGTAGTGCACCGTGTTTTGCGCTACCATAATTGGTTCGGGGGGCTTTTGCACCCCGCCAATACGCTGCATAACATCCTGCACGGCCTGCTGCTTGGCAGCCGACTCGGCCTGGTAGGTTAGGTGCCGAAAGGTGCAGCCGCCGCAGCGGCCAAACACCGGGCAATCAACCGGCTTACGGTTTTTAGAAGGAGTTACAAGCTTGTGAATAATGCCAACGGCGTAGCTTTTTTTTACCTTAATAATGTGGGCAATCAGCTCGTCGCCAACGGCGGCCCCCGCCACAAAAATTGCCATGCCGTTTACCCGGCCAACCCCGCTGCCGGCCCCGGTAAGGCCGGTTATTTGCACCAAAACGCGATCGTTTTTCTTCATAAAATTACGCCAGAACGGTTGCTAAAATAATTAAAAGCCCCAGCACAATGCGGTAGTACCCGAAAAAGGAAAAATCCCTTTTTTTCACATAGCTCATTAACCCGCGAATGGCCACAACCGAAACCAGGAACGAAACCAACATGCCAACCAGCAAAATGGCAACCTCGGCGCCCGAAAAGCTGTTGTTGGCCAAAAATTTTACCAGCTTTAAAGCGCTGGCGCCAAACATGGTTGGAATGGCTAAAAAGAAGCTGAATTCCGCAGCAATGGGCCGGGCACAGCCAATTAAAATGGCCCCCAAAATGGTAGCGCCGGAGCGGGAGGTGCCCGGGATCATTGCCAGCACCTGAAACCCGCCAATAATCAACGCAGTTTTATAATCCAGCCCGCCCAGGGTAGTAACAACCGGCTTGCGGCGGCGATTATAATTTTCTACCAAAATAAACAGCACGCCGTACAAAATAAGGGTAACCGAAACGGTAACCTTGTTGTAAAGGTGAGCGTCCAGCCAATCATCCAGCAAAAGGCCCAAAACAGCCGCCGGCAGGCAGGCAACAATAACCTTAAGCCAAAGCTGAATGGTGTTGGCTTTAACCAGCGAACCGCCGGCTGTGGCCGCTGCCGCTTTCCTGCGAAACGGCCAAAGCTTGTTCCAAAACAGCAGCACTACGGCAATAATGGCGCCTAATTGAATGACCACCTCAAACATTGAAAAAAAGTCGGCCGAAACATTTTTAAAGGGAATGAGCTGTTCAGCCAAAATTAAGTGCCCGGTGCTGCTAATAGGCAGCCATTCGGTAATGCCCTCAATAATGCCGTACAAAATAGATTTTAACAGGTTTAAAAGCATAAGTCGTAACGCTCCATTCTTACAAACCAAGGCGCGCTGCAGGCCGCCCCTACAGGCGGGCTTTGCCCCTGGCTTTTTTAATTTTGCAAAGCACCGGCCCGCCCCACCGGCGGGGCAGCCAGCCGGCCCCAAGCCCTTGCCGAGCTTTTGGAACCGTTCTAACCTACACAGTATAGCATATTCGGCAAAAAAAGTACAGTTTTTTTTAAAATTTTAAGTTTTATTGCGGCTTGATATTATATGCTTTTTTATGCTAAAATAATACTGTTTTTAAAAGCTTGCGAGGGATACTTATGAAAATTAGCGAAAACACCAAAGGCAGCGGTATGCTGGTTGTAACCTCTATGATCTGGGGGGTCAGCTTTGTGGCGCAGGACGCCGGGCTGCGCTTTGTTGGCCCCATTTTTTTAAATTTTGCGCGTATGCTGCTAGGCGGCGTTGCCCTTTTGCCGGTGGTGCTGTTTTTAAACCGCCGCGGTCAAAACGGCCGGTCCAAAGCCCCGTTTTTTACCAAAGACGAAAAACTGGGCGGGTTTATTTGCGGCTTTTTGCTGTTTTTTTCTACCGCGCTGCAGCAACTGGGTATGTCGTTTTACGGGCAAAATGACGCCGCTGCGGGAAAATCCGGCTTTATTACCGCCATGTACATTGTTATTGTGCCAATAGCGGGGCTGTTTTTTAAAAAGCGGCCGGCGCTTTCGGTTTGGATCAGCGTGCTGCTGAGCTTTACGGGGCTTTACCTGCTTTGCTTTAAGGGCGGCAGCGTAAACCTGCTGGCCGACGGTTTTGTAGCCGGCTGCGCCTTTTCGTTTTCGGCGCACATTATGGTGGTAGACCACTTTTCCCCAAAATGCAACGGGCTAAAGCTTTCTATGCTGCAATTTTTTGTGGCGGGACTATTTTCGCTTTGCTGCTTTGCGCTGCCGAGCGAGCGGGCGCTGCTAACCCCGGCGCACATGATTTCGGCGCTGCCCTACATAGCCTACCTTGGCGTTTTTTCCTGCGCGGTGGCCTACACGCTGCAGGTGGTAGCCCAAAAGCGGGTTACCAACGCAACGGTTGCCAGCGTGCTTATGAGCTTAGAATCGGTTTTTGCGGCGCTGACCGGCGCGTTGTTTGGGGAAAGTATGTCCCCTTTGCAAATTTTAGGCTGCGCCGTTATGTTTGCCGCCGTTACTTTGGCCCAGATTGATTTTAAAGCCCTAAGGCCAAAAAACGTAGCCGCGTAAAACTGTGGCCGATTTTAGCCGAAAAATCCCAATTTTTGCCGAATGTTTTAATTTTAGCGTCCCTACCCCAAAAATTCGACAATTCTTTTTAATTTGCTCTTGCCTTTTTGGCGTTTAGAATTTATAATAGAAGTGTTAGTTTGACGGCGTTTGGCTTTTTGGCCTTGCTTGCAAAAGCAGCCGGCTGTTCGGCCCCCGTCTTGCGATATTTTGAAAAGGAGTTTTGAATATGAACTATTCAGAAGAAGTACAAAATATGTGCTGCGTTGCCAAGGGCCCCAACCACGGCCCGGCTCCGATTCCGGAAGAAGGCAAATGGGTACAGGCGCGTGAAATTAAAGATATTTCCGCTTACACGCACGGCGTGGGCTGGTGTGCCCCGCAGCAGGGCGCCTGCAAGCTCTCTTTAAATGTTAAAAACGGCATTATTGAAGAAGCGTTGGTTGAAACCGTTGGCTGCTCCGGCATGACCCACTCGGCGGCCATGGCTGCCGAAATTTTGCCCGGCAAAACCGTTTTAGAGGCTCTGAACACCGACTTAGTTTGTGACGCCATTAACACCGCCATGCGCGAGTTGTTTTTGCAAATTGTTTACGGCCGTTCGCAATCTGCTTTTTCCGAAGGCGGCTTAGTAATTGGCGCCGGCATGGAGGATTTAGGCAAAGGCTCCCGCTCCATGGTTGGTACCATGTACGGCACTAAGGCCAAGGGCGTGCGTTATTTGGAAATGACCGAAGGCTACTGCACCCGCATGGCTTTAGACGCCGACGACCAGGTAATTGGCTACGAGTTTGTTTCCTTAGGCAAAATGACCGACCTGATTAAAAAAGGCATGGAGCCGAACGAGGCTTACAAAAAGTCTATGGGCACTTACGGCCGCTTTGATGAGGCTGTTAAATACATTGACCCGCGTGAAGAATAAGGAGGTGCAGGAACATGGCTTTATTTGAAGGTTACGAAAGACGCGTTGATAAAATTAACGCAGTATTAAAAGAGTACGGCATTTCCTCTATAGAGGAGTGCAAAGAAATTACTTTAGCAAAGGGCATTGACTGCGACAAAATTGTTCGCGAGACCCAGCCGATCTGCTTTGAAAACGCAATTTGGGCCTACACCGTAGGCTGCGCCATTGCCATTAAAAAAGGCTGCACCAAGGCTGCTGACGCCGCTGCTGCCATTGGCATTGGTCTGCAATCGTTTTGTATTCCCGGCTCGGTTGCCGAAAACCGCAAGGTTGGCTTAGGCCACGGCAATTTGGGTAAAATGCTGCTTTCAGAGGAAACCAAGTGCTTCTGCTTCTTAGCCGGGCATGAATCCTTTGCCGCAGCTGAGGGCGCCATTAAAATTGCATTAAACGCCAACAAGGTTCGCACCACCCCGTTAAAGGTTATTTTAAACGGCTTGGGTAAGGACGCCGCCTTTATTATTTCCCGCATTAACGGCTTTACCTACGTTAAAACCGAGTTTGACCCCTACGCCGAAGAAGTTAAGGTTGTTAGCGAAACGGCCTATTCCAAGGGCCCGCGCGCCGATGTTAAATGCTACGGTGCCGACAATGTTCCGGAAGGCGTTGCCATTATGCGGCTGGAGAATGTAGGCGTTTCTATTACCGGTAACTCCACCAACCCCACCCGCTTCCAGCATCCGGTTGCCGGCACTTACAAAAAATGGTGCATTGAAAACGGCAAAAACTACTTCTCGGTTGCATCCGGCGGCGGTACCGGCCGTACCCTGCACCCGGATAATATGGCAGCCGGCCCCTCCTCTTACGGTATGACCGACACCATGGGCCGTATGCACTCCGACGCTCAGTTCGCCGGCTCCTCCTCGGTTCCCGCCCACGTTGAAATGATGGGCCTGATTGGTATGGGCAACAACCCGATGGTAGGCGCTACCGTTGCCTGTGCCGTTGCGGTTGAGGAAGCCTCTAAATAAACCTTTAAGCTTTTGCAAGCCTTTTTCGCAAAAAGTTTAACGCAAAAACAGCAGCTGCAAACCCGTTCGCAGCTGCTGTTTTATTTTTTCTGTTTTTGTTTTTTAAAGCGGCCGCTGCTTTTACCGGCCGCTTTAAAATTTATTCCTGCTCCTGCAGCAGGCGGTAAATCTCGCTTTTTTTTAGCCCGCTTTGTGCTGCCGCCTGTTTGCTTGCCTGCGGCATTGAGCAGCCCTGCGCTAAAAGCTCTTTGGCTATTTGTACAGCCTGCGGCAGGGTTAAGGCGGGCTGCTGTACCGGCTCGGCACCGTGCACCACCAGCACAAACTCCCCCTTTGGTGGCTGCTGCTCAAAGCCCTTTAACGCGGCCGAAATAGGGCCGACCTGCACGCTTTCGTGCAGCTTGGTAAGCTCTTTGCAAAGGGCAATTTTCCGGTCGCCCAAAATTTCTAACATATCGGTTAGGGTGGCAATCAGCTTGTGCGGCGCCTCGTAAAAAATCAAGGTTCGTTCATCGTTTTGAACGCTAAGTAAATGCTCACGCCGGCTGTTTTTATTTACCGACAAAAACCCCTCGAAGCAAAAGCGGCCGCTTGGCAGGCCCGAGGCGGCTAACGCCGTAATTAACGCGCTGGGGCCGGGAACCGAGCAAACCTCCACCTCGTGCTGACGGGCTAAGCGCACTAAATCCTCCCCGGGGTCGGAGATTGCCGGCATACCGGCGTCGGTTACCAGGGCACAGCTTTCGCCCAAAAGCAGGCGACCTAAAATTTGCTCGCCACGCAGCTTGTGGTTGTGCTCGTGGTAGCTTACCATTGGGGTTTTAATGTTAAATTTATTTAACAGCTTTAGCGTTACGCGGGTATCCTCCGCGGCAATAAAATCTGCCGCGGCTAAAACCTCAGCCGCCCTGGGCGACCAATCGGCCAAATTGCCCAGCGGCGTACCCACTACATAAAGCTTGCCTACCTTATTTCCCAAAAAATTTCCTCCTTAACGGTTCCCCGTTTATTTTTAAATACCGCTAACCTAAGTATTATACCTTTTCTTTAAAAAAATTGCAAATAAAAAAGCAAAAGACGGCCTAACAGCCGTCCTTTACTTTTTTGGGGGGAGATATATATAATCGTCGTCATCTAAGTTATACCGTCTCTCGACTGTAATTATTATAGCAGCTTTGCAAGTAAAAAGATAGTCTTAAAACCGACGAACATTCTAAAAATTACATCCGATTTTTGTGCAATATTACAATAAATTATCTGTTTCAACTAAATTTAACACATTTTAATAGGAAATACCGCCAACTTCCCCTTAAAAACTAAAAAAGGAGCCAAAGCAACAGCTTAGCACCGTTCGCAGCAAGGCTGCCGCCGAAAAGCAAAGCAAAACAAACAGCTGCCGGGTGCAGTATAGCTTAAAATCGCGGTCCAGCATGGCGGTGTGACGGCCGGGAAAGGCCAACCGCGCAATAGAAACCGAGAAACCAACCGCCTCCCTTGCGCTTAACAACAGCCCAATAGAAAGCGCCGTGGCCCACGGGCAAACCAGCAACAGATGAAACATAATGCCATTTAGCTTGTAGGCGGCGTACAGGTGGCCCGAAAGCACGCCAAAATTGTAACCGCAAACCGCCGTAATCACCGGTGCCAGCAGCATACCGGCCATGCAGGTTCCGCTTAAAAACACGCCGGCCGCGTAGGGCAAAATTTTTAATACCGAGTCTAACAAAACGGTAAAAAATCCGCCGCTTACGCTTTGGCGGTACTGCGTAAAGGCTTGGGTGTAAAAGCCGCTTGCGGCGTGATATTTGTAATACAACGCACCGGCCAGCACCCCGGCCAGCAAACAAAAGGTTAGCCCAAAAAGCACCTGGTGCTGCCCTAAGCTAAAGCTAAGCTTTTTTGGCTTTTTAACCATCTGCGCGGGGGCGTGAATTCTGTGTTCCATTTTTCATCCTACCTTTTCTAAACTGTTATTTTATTGTATGAAAAGGCCTAAAAAAATAGTACAGGCTTTCATGCGCCCGGAAAACGCTTTTATAAACCCAGCCAAGTGTTTTATAAACCCGTGTAAACGCTTTTATCGACTTGGCTAAATGCTTTTATTGGCTTGGCAAAACACCGTCAACCCGGCACAAGCTTTTTGCTTTCTGCCCCAAACGCTTTACCGTTGAGCCGGTTCAAAGCCCGGCTACCGGCTTAAATTCTTGCGCTAATACGGTTTAATTTTTGGCCAGCTCGGCCGACCGGGTAATGGCCGCCTGAATGATCGCATTGGTTTTTGCGTCAAAATCTAACGCATCCATTTGCTTTAACCCCGCCTCGGTAGTTCCGCCGGGGGAGGCCACATTTTTAATTAGCGTATTTACCGCGCCGGGATTTTTTGTAAGCAGCTCGGCCGTACCGCGCAGGGTTTGCACAACCAGCTGTTCCGCGGCCGCAGGATCCATGCCGTTTTGCACCCCGCAGGTAATTATCTCCCGCGCAAAGCGCATAAAAAACGCCGGGGCGCTGCCGCTAATGCCCGTTACCGCATCCATGTTTTCCTCCGCTACACGGCAAGCCAGCCCGGCGGCCGAAAAAATACCAAAAACAAATTCAAAACAAGCTTTTGAAACCTCGCTGCCGGCGGCCAGGGCCGTTGCCCCCTGCCCCACCAGCAGCGGGGTGTTTGGCATTGCCCGCACCACCGCGCAGGGAAAGCCAAACAGCTGCTGTACGGTTTTAATTTGAACGCCGGCGGCAACATCTACCATGCAAACGCTTTTTAAAACGCTGTTTTTAATTTCGGCAATAACCTGCGCGTACTTTTGCGGTTTTACGGTTAAAAACAAAACCTCGGCCACACCGGCAACCTCGGTTGCGCTTTGCAAAACCCGCACGCCGTACTGTTGCTGCAAGGCCACAGCCTTTTCGGGGTGCGGGTTGTAGCAAAAAACCTCGACCGGGTTTAGGTACTTAGCGCCAACCGCGCCCGAAATAATAGCGGCAGCAATGTTCCCGCAGCCAATAAATCCAACCTTCATTAAAATCACCTTTTTTGTTTCAAAATAATTTGCCGCAAAACAATCTGCCAATATTTTACGCTTTTTTGCCGCGCTTGTCAACCGGGGCCAATTTTTGGCCCCCTGGCCCCGCTCGGCGCAATACTGGGGTGCGACACGGGGCGGCAGCCTTTATAATATTAAACGCCGGCACGAAAGCTTTCTGCTTTTGCCAAGTAAAACGCAGTGCCCTTAAGCGGCAGTAAGCCAAAAAGCCGCTATTTTGCCCCTTTAGGCGGGCACATTTGCGCTTGCTAAGATTTGACCGGCAAACTGCCCCGGTTGCAGCCGGCTGCCGCAAAACGGGGTAACTATTTACGAACAGGAGTGATTGAATGACGCAACAAAACGGGGCGCCGGAAAAAGGGCGAAAAAAGTCCGCACGCCCCAAACGGCCCAACCGCCAAAAGCAGCAAAAAAGCCTGCTGCAGGTAACCAACCGGGCCATTGACCGCCTTTGTGCCATTACCGCAGACGAGGAATTGATGCAAAGCATTGATATTAAGGATTTAAAGAATCTAACCTCCTCGGTTAAAGAGCTTTTAAGCCTTTCGGGCGAGCTGGACGGGGACACCGGCAGCGGCGGCATAATTATTTTACCGGAGGTGGAGCTGCATGACGGCGAATAAACCGCTGCCCAAAGCGCTATGGCAGCCGCAGCCCAAGCAGCTTGCCTTTTTGGCGCGGCCGGAATACGAGTGCCTTTACGGCGGGGCGGCCGGCGGCGGAAAAAGCGACGCTTTGCTGGTAGAGGCGCTGCGGCAGGTGCATATTCCCTGCTACAAGGCGCTTATTTTGCGCAAGACCTACCCCCAGCTTTCGGCGCTGATAGACCGCAGCCGCGTGCTGTACAAAGCCGCTTTTCCAACCGCGGTGTACCACGCCGCCGAGCATTACTGGCAGTTTGCAAGCGGCGCTAAAATTTATTTTGGCAGTATGCCCACCGCGGCCGACAAATTTAACTACCAGGGCAAGCAGTACGATTTTATTGCGTTTGACGAGCTGACCCACTTTACTTTTGAAGAGTACAGCTACATGTTTTCGCGCAATCGGCCGGGCGGCCGGGGCACCCGGGTTTACCTTAGGGCAACGGCCAACCCGGGCGGCGTTGGCCACGCCTGGGTAAAGGAGCGGTTTATTACCGCCGCGCCGCCCCTAACCCCCATTAGCGAAAGCGTTACCATTGCCGCGCCGGGTGGGGGCGTTTTAACCAAAAAGCGCAACCGCATTTTTGTGCCCTCTACCGTGTTTGACAACAAAATTTTGTTAGAAAACGACCCCGGCTATTTGGCCAGCCTTGCCATGCTGCCGCAGGCCGAGCGCAGCGCTCTGCTTTACGGCAATTGGGACAGCTTTGACGGCCAGGTGTTTACCGAATGGCGCAACGACCCGGCGCATTATAACGATATGCGGTTTACCCATGTCATTGAGCCGTTTCGTATTCCGGCAAGCTGGCCCATTTACCGCGGGTTTGACTTTGGCTACACCCGACCCTTTAGCGTTGGCTGGTACGCCAAAGACCCGGACGACCGCCTGTACCGTATTCGGGAATATTACGGCTGCAACGGCACCCCCAACCAGGGCCTGCGGTACGAGCCGGGGCACATTGCCGCCGAAATTGCCGCTATTGAGCAAAACGACCCGCTGCTGCGCGGCAAGCCGATTATTGGCATTGCAGACCCCTCGGTTTTTGACGGATCCCGCGGGCGGAGCGTTGCCGAGCTGATGGAAAAGCACGGCGTTTACTGGCAGCCGGGCGAAAACGCCCGCATTGCCGGAAAAATGCAATTTCATTACCGGTTTGCCTTTTCGGCCGAGGGGCTGCCCATGCTTTACATTTTTAAAACCTGCAAGCACTTTATTCGCACCGTGCCGGCACTGGTGTACGACCGCGCCAATGTAGAGGATATTGACACCACCGCCGAGGACCACATTTACGACGAATGCCGTTATGTTTTAATGCACATTCCCCTATCGGCCAGAAAAAACAGCATTGATAAAAAGCCGCCGGAAGGCTTTTCGCCGCTAAGCAGCAGCCCAAAGGTGGAATTTTTAAGAATGTAGCCGCCCCGCCGGCAAGTGCCGCCCCCACAAAAGAAAGCCCCAAAAACAAAAAAGAAATAAGGAGAAATTAAAATGAAAAAGCAAAAAATTACCCCCGAAACGGTAAAGGCCGCTTACCAAACGCTGCTGCGGTACAAAGAGGCCAAAGAGCCGCTGAACCGCCGCATTTTGGAAAATGAAGAGTGGTTTCACCTGCGGCACAGCACCGGCCGCAGCCAAAACGGCCCCATTACCCAAAGCTCAGCCTGGCTGTTTAACTCTATTGTAAACAAGCACGCCGACGCCATGGACAGCTACCCAACCCCCTGCGTTTTACCGCGGGAGGAAAATGACGAAACCGACGCCAAGGTGCTTTCCAGCATTTTGCCGGTTTTGTTAGAGCAGCGAGATTTTGAACAAACCTACTCGGATGTTTGGTGGTACAAGCTTAAAACTGGAACCGGCGCCTACGGCGTTTTTTGGAACACGGCGCTGCAAAACGGACTTGGCGATGTTGATGTTTGCCAGGTAGACCTTTTAAACCTGTATTGGGAGCCGGGCGTAAAGCAATTGCAGCAATCGCAAAACATTTTTTACGCCAACGCGGTAGATAAAAAGTTGCTTTTAAAAAAATACCCGCAGTTTGAAAAGGAGATTGTAAAAGCCAGCTCGGACCTGACCTTTTATTTGCCCGAAACCAATTACGAGTACGACGACCGCGCCTTGGTAATTGACTGGTACTACAAAAAGCCGGTTAACGGCAAGCTGCTGCTGCACTACTGCAAATTTGTTGGCAGCGCCGTGCTTTTTGCCTCGGAGAACGAGGAGCTTTACCAAAGCACCGGCTTTTACAACCACGGCCTGTACCCCTTTGTGTTAGATACTTTATTTGTAACTGAGGGCAGCCCCGCCGGGTTTGGCTACATGGACACCATGAAGGGCTGCCAGGCCGCCATTGACAAATTAGACGAGGTGATTTTAAAAAACGCCATTGTTTCGGAAAGTCCGCGCTGGTTTATTAGCGACGCGGCCGGCATAAATGAGGAGGAGTACGCCGACTGGAGCAACCCCTTTGTACACATTACCGGCCGGGTAGACGACCAGACCGTAAAGCAGGTGGCAGTGCAAAATGTTTCCCAAAGCGCGCTGCAGCTGCTGCAGTTTAAGGTAGACGAAATGAAAGAGACCTCCGGCAACCGCGATTTTTCGCAGGGCAGCACCGGCTCGGGCGTTACGGCCGCCTCGGCCATACAAGCCCTGCAGGAGGCCGGCAATAAGCTTTCAAGAGATATGATTCGCTCCTCCTACCGGGCGTACAGCGCCATTTGCAATTTGGTAATTGAGCTGATTCGCCAGTTTTACACCGAGCCGCGCACCTTTCGCATTGTTGGCGAGGCCAAAAAGCGGGAATACATTACCTACACCGCAAGCGGCTTCGCCCCCGACCGTGCCCGACCGATTTTTGATATTTCGGTGATGCCGCAAAAGCAAAGCCCCTACAAAAAGGCCGAGCAAAACGAACTGGCCAAGGAGCTATTTACGCTTGGCATGTTAGACCCGGCCCGCAAGCAGGAGGCGCTGAGCGCCCTTAGCATGATGGATTTTTACGGCAAGGAGCAGCTTTTAGAGCAAATTGCCAAGGCTGAGCCAAAAACCAACGCCGAGCAAGAAAAAAACAAAAAATAATTATTTTTAGCTATTGCAAAACGCCTTTGACGGCGTTATAATAGTTAGGCTGAAAAGGCGGCGCCAGGGCGTTTGCTTTTTCAGCCTTAATTTTGCAGTTTTTGGAGGCCTTGTATGAAGCCGGGAAAAAGTATTAATATGCTAAACGGGCCCATTTTGCCCAGCGTTATTCGTTACACGCTGCCCATTATGGCAACCGGGCTGCTGCAGCTGCTTTTTAACACCGCCGATTTAATTGTAGTTGGCCAATTTTGCGGCAGCAACTCTATTGCCGCCGTTGGGGCAACCTCCTCCCTTATTCAATTAATGGTAAACCTATTTTTAGGGCTTTCGGTTGGGGCCGGCGTTTGCGTTGCCCAGGGCCTTGGCGCCAAGCGGGAGCGGGAGGTGCAGTGCGCCGTACACACGGCCATATTGCTGGCCCTATTAAGCGGCGTGGTGCTAACGGTTATTGGCTTTTTCTTTTTAAAAGAATGTTTGGTGCTTATGGGCACGCCGGCCTCGGTGCTGCCGCTTTCCACCGTTTACATAAAATATTACTTTTTAGGGGTAACGGGCAGCTTAGTTTACAACTTTGGCGCCGCCGTTATGCGCGCCGCGGGCGACACCAAAACCCCGCTTTACTACCTAATTGTTGCCGGCGTAATTAATGTTGTTTTGAATGTGTTTTTTGTGGCGGTTTTAGGCATGAATGTAGAGGGCGTTGCCATTGCCACCGCCATTTCACAAACCGTTTCGGCCGCTTTAATTCTTTACAGCTTAGCCCGCCGAACCGACGCCTGCCGCCTACAGCTAAAGCACCTGCGTTTTCACAAAGCGCAATTGCTTAAAACGTTGCAAATTGGGGTGCCGGCCGGGCTGCAAAGCGCCATGTTCTCCATTTCCAATGTGCTCATTCAGTCCTCTATTAACTCGTTTGGTGAAACGGTGGTAGCCGGCAATTCTGCCGCCATGAGCTTAGAGGGGTTTGTTTACGTTTGCATTAACGCCTTTAGCCAAACCTCGCTAAACTTTATTGGCCAAAACTTGGGGGCCGGCAAATTTGACCGCATAAAAAAAATCTACCGTACCTGCATGGCCTGCGTTACGGTAGTTGGGGTTGTTTTAGGGGCGCTGTTTTATTTTTGCGGCAACGCGCTGCTGCGCATTTACATTACCGATTCCGAGCAGGCAGTCCGTTTTGGGTTAGACCGCATGCTTTTTATTTGCCTGCCCTACTTTTTGTGCGGCATTATGGATACCACTACCGGCGCCATACGCGGCATGGGCTGCTCGTTAGCGCCAATGATTATTACCGTACTGGGGGTTTGCGTGCTGCGGGTTGTTTTAATTTTTGCCGTGTTTACCCTGCCGGCCTACCACACCACCCAAACGGTGTACGCCTCGTACCCCATTTCCTGGTCGGTAACCTTTTTAGCGCTGTTTGTGCTGTACCTTTGGGTGCAGCGCAGAGTGCAGCAAAGGCAATTAAAAATTGCTTAAAATGTACTGCTGCGCGTCCTCAATTACCGTGGCGCCCGGCAGGCTCAGCTTCCCGTTTTTCATCACAAAGCTGTAATCAGCCTGCCTGAACATAGGCAAATCAAACCCGCTGTCACCAAACGCGTAAACGCCGCCGTGCAGACGGTACTTTTCCCGCACCAGCGCGCAAGCCGTGCCTTTATTTACATCGGCTCGGCTAAACTCTGTATAATCCGGGTCTTCGTAGCACAGCTTTAAGCCGTGACTGAGCGCAGAAGTTTTAACCGCCTCGGCGGCTGCGCGGTCGCGGCTGTTTTTAATTAAAATAATTTTGTAAACATCCTCGCCCCAGCAGCCCTTTTGCTGCACGGTTAGCAGGTCAGCCGGCACGCTTTGCTCCCGCAGCGCAACCGAAACCGTAATACCGGCCGTTAAAGCCCTGGTGCAAACCTCCCGCGCCGTTTCTGGCGCAATGGGCGCCTTGTAAATTAAGCAGTTTTTGTACATAATTTGCGCGCCGTCGTTACAAATAAAAAGGGTTCGACTTTCCAGCGGCGCCAAAAACCGTTTTAACGAGTCGTACGGGCGCGCGCTGTTTACCGAAAACATCCAGCCCTTATTGGTAAGGGCAATAATTTTATTTACAAACGCCGGCGTTAAAACGCTGCCCGGGGTTGCCAGCAGCGTGCCGTCTAAATCCAACATTAAAATTTTTTTCACAAAAATCCCTTGCCTTTACTTTTATTATGCCTGAGCTACGTTTGTGCCTGTTTTATGCTTAACGAGATGCGCTTTTTTTCGGGTTCTACCGAAAGCACCGTAACCGTTACCACGTCGCCAACCGTTAAAACCTCGCTGGGGTGTTTAATAAACCGGTTGCAAATTTCAGAAATATGCACCAATCCGTCTTGGTGCACGCCAATATCTACAAACGCGCCAAAATCAATAACATTGCGCACCGTGCCGGTTAAGACCATGCCGGGCTTTAGGTCACTTAAGCTTAAAATGTCGCTGCGCAGCACCGGCTTGGGCAGCTCGTCACGCAAATCGCGCCCGGGTTTACTCAGCTCGGTAATAATATCCCGCACAGTAGGCTCGCCCACGCCGCAAAGCTCGGCCAACGCCGGGGTGCCCGCCTGCTTTGCTTTTTCGGCAATGGTTGAGCAATCGGCAACGGTTTGGTAGCCCAGCGCCTTTATTAAAGTTCGGGCAGCCGGGTAGCTTTCCGGGTGCACGCCGGTGTTGTCCAGCGGCTCCTCCCCGCCCGGAATACGCAAAAAGCCGGCACACTGCGTAAAGGCCTTTGGCCCTAACTTTGCAACCTTTAAAAGCTGTTTGCGGTTTTTAAAGGCGCCGTTTTCCTGACGAAATTGCACCACATTTTTAGCGGTGGCCGCTGTTAGGCCGGCAACCTGTGCCAGCAGGCTGGCCGAGGCGGTGTTCAAATCTACCCCAACCGCATTTACACAGTCCTCTACCACACCGTTTAGGGTTTCGGTTAAACGGGCCTGCGGCATATCGTGCTGGTACTGCCCCACGCCAATAGATCTTGGGTCAATTTTAACCAGCTCGGCCAACGGGTCTTGCAGCCGCCGCGCAATAGAGACGGCGCTGCGCAGCGAAACATCAAATTCCGGGAACTCCTGGGCCCCCAGCTTTGAGGCCGAATAAACCGAAGCGCCGGCCTCGTTTACCATACTGTAACAAACGCCCGGCAGCTCTTTTAAAAGCTCGGCTACAAAAATCTCCGACTCTTTACTTGCGGTGCCGTTGCCAATAGCAATGGCGGTAACGCCGTAGGTTAAAATCAGCCGTTTTAACACCGCGGCGGCCTGCTCTTTTTTGTTGTGCGGCGGGGTGGGGTAAACAACGCCGGTTTCTAAAACCTTGCCGGTTGCATCTACCACGGCAAGCTTGCAGCCGGTGCGGTAGGCGGGGTCAAACCCCAGTACCACCCGGTTTTTTAGCGGGGGCTGCAGCAGCAAGGGCTTTAGGTTTTGGGCAAACATTTTAATGGCCTGCTCGCTTGCGGCGGCCGTTAGGGCAGCGCGGGTCTCCCGCTCCACCGAAGGAAAAATAAGCCGCTCGTACGAATCTTTACAGCAGGCAAGCAAAAAGGCGGCGGCGGGGGTTTGCCCGGCCGCGTAGCGGCGCTGCAAAATGGCCAGTGCCTCATCCTCGTTTACCTCTACCGTAACCTTTAAAAGCTTTTCCTTCTCCCCGCGGTTTACCGCCAGCACCCGGTGGCTTTGCACACGGGCTACCGGCTCGCGGTAATCGTAATACAGCCGGTAAACCGAATCCTCCTCGGTGGCGGCCTGGGCCCGCAGCGCCCCGCGTTTTTGCACCAAAAGGCGCAGCAGGCGGCGCACCTCGGCGTCGTCCGAAATATCCTCGGCAATAATATCCCCCGCGCCGGCCAAAGCGTCCTGCGCGGTTAAAACCTCCTGCTCGGGGTTTACAAATGCCGCCGCCAGCTTTTCGGGCTCCTGCCGGCAATTGCTGCGCAGCGCCTGGGCCAGCGGTTCTAACCCCCGCTCCCGCGCGATCATAGCCCTGGTACGACGCTTTTGCTTATACGGACGGTACAGATCCTCTACCACCGCTAAGGTTTCCGCGGCGTTAATTTGCTCTTTTAATTCGTCGGTCAGCTTACCCTGCTCGGCAATTGCCCCCAGCACCTCGCCCTTGCGCTGCGCCAAATTGCGCAGGTAGGTAACCCTGTCGGCCAATTCGCGAATCATTTGGTCGTCCATAGTGCCGTGCATTTCCTTACGGTAGCGGGCAATAAAGGGTACGGTGTTGCCGTCGTCCAACAGCTTTATAACATTCTCAGCGTACTGCGGGTTTAGGCCAAACTCTTTTGCCGCTGCGGCCGTTAAATTATTTTCAGTCATTCGGTTTCGTTCCTTGTTTTAAACTTTGGCCAACCGGCCAATTTTAAAGTTTTTAAGCAAAATTACTGCTTATTATTATAGCAAAATTTTTACGCCCCCGCAAGGCAAAGCCAAGAATTTTACACCCTGTACACAGCTTTGTGGGTTGTTTTGCACAATTTTGGTGCTGTTTTAAGAAATTGTGTACTTTATTTTGCAAAAAAAGCAAAAAACTCTTGAAATAGGGAGCAAAAAGTGGTAGTATATATCTATATTGAGTTTATAGTAAGGAGGTGCGACTATGCCAAACATTAAGTCCGCCAAAAAAAGAGTTTTAATCTCTAAGGTACGCAATGAGCGTAACAGAAGCTACCGTTCCGCTCTTAGAACCGCCATTAAAAAAGCTGACCTTGCCATTGAGGCTAAAGCTGCCGACGCGGGTGAAACCGTAAAGGTTGCTGTTAAAAAAATTGACCAAGCTCAGGCTAAAGGGATTCTGCACAGCAACACCGCCGCCAGAAAAAAATCTCAGCTTGCTACCCGCTTAAACAAGTTAAGCAAGTAATTTTTTAATTTTGGTTTAAAGCTTTACCGCCGCACCGGTTTTTCGGTGCGGCGGTTGCTTTTTGTTTTTACGGCGACCTTTGCCTTTTTGGGCTTACCTTGGCGGCAGCTAGCTTTTTATTTTTTTTAACGCCGACTTATTACAATTTTGACTGCCGCTGCTTTAGATTTATTATTCGGTAATTTTAACGGTAACGCCGTTTACCTCTACGCCCTCCTCGGCGCGAATTAAAATGTAACGGTGGCCGTCTATCAACCGGGTTTCAACCAAGTCGCTGCGTTGGGGGTTTACCTTAATGGTTACATCCGGCGTTTGCAGGTAAAACTGCTTAACATTCACCAAATTTTGCGGGCAAAGCTCGGCGTTGGCGCCAAAGCGTTCGTCAAAACCGCGCTCAAAAGCCTCCAGCTGCGGCGGCGCCAGCTCGCAATCCTTTAACATTCCGCTAATTGCCCGTTTATTTAGCCGCAGCGGCTCCTCCTGCTCGTGCGATTTATAATCCTCTACCAGGTCGTAAACGCGGTCGTGCACCGTTTGCACTACCTCGTAACGCCGGTCGTCGCTTACCGTTTGCCCTAATAGATCGTCAAAGCTTTGCTTTTGCTCGGCCGCCGGCATTGGCACGCCGGTTTTAAAAATCTCCTCAATAAACTCGGCGTGAATATCGGCAGCGCTTTTGGTATAAAACAGCGCGCCGTAAATGTTGGCGGTGCGGTCGTCAAACGCGGGGAACAAAAAGCCCAGCTCCGGCGCCGAAACAACCGAATTGGCCGCTATGGCGTGAAAGGCGTTTTCGTACGCTATGTAGCTTAGCATAGGCCGGCTGAGCTTTACCGGGCAAACGCTGCAGGTAATGTAGCGAAAAACCTCGGTGGCATCCTCCTCCCGCTCGCCGGAGCCGGAATAGCCAAAAACATCGTACTTATCGCAGGCAAGCAAAATTAAAAAATTGCCCTCAAACCGCAGCGAATGAATGGCCCGGGCAAACAACTCGTGCACCGCGTCATCGTTCGAAAGTTCCGAATCTCGCAGCGCCATAAGCAAATTGTGCTCGTCGCTGCCGGCCACAACTTGGTCGTTGGAAAAGGCAATATCTACTAAATTTTTGCCCACCGCGCCGGTCAGGGTCTTACGCATAACGCCCAAAAGCCCCTCGGCCGCTTCGGGCGGCAGCAGGCCCAGGGTCTGGTCAAATTCCGAAATAATTTCCCCTTTTTCGTTTACCAAACAGCCCCGAATACGGGAGATATTATTTTTTTCGTTTTTAAAACGGCGCCGCAGCTCGGCAATTTCTTTTTCTAACATTAAAAAACTCCTTTTTCTAATTACTAATTTTCGGTTTCGGTTAGTTCGGCCAACTGCTCGGCGGCAGCGTCCCACTCCTGCAAAGCTTGCTCCAACGCCTGCTCCACCCCCTGCAATTGGTCGGTCAGCTCCATTAAAACGGTATAATCCTCTTCCCCGGCCGAAATTTTGGCGTTCAGCAACTGCTGTTGCTGCTCTAAAGCCGCAATTTGCGCCTCCTGTTTTTCTACCGCGCGCTCCAGCTGTCGCTTTTTGGCAGCGGTTTTTTTGTTTTGCAGGTAAATTTCCTTGCCCTTTTTTGGGGTCGCGGTTGCGGCGGCTGCGGAGGCTTTTTCGGCCTGCAGCAGCCCGCGCTGCTCGGTGTAGTGCAAAAAGTCGTTGTAATTGCCGTCAACGGTAATAGAACCCTCGGGCCGCAGGTAAACAATTCGGTCGGCCAGGCGGTTCATAAAATAACGGTCGTGCGAAACAATAAGCAGGGTGCCTTCGTACAGCTTTAACGCCTGCTCCAACGCTTGGCTGGAGGTAATATCCAAATGGTTGGTAGGTTCGTCTAAAATTAAAAAATTGTTTTCGCTTAACATAATTTTGCAAATGGCAACGCGCGCCCGCTCGCCGCCGCTTAGGGTGCTGTTACGCCGAAAAACGTCGTCTCCGTAAAACTCAAAAGCGGCCAAGGCGTTGCGAACAGCCGTATTGCCCATTTGCGGGTAGGCGCTGTGAATTTCGTCCATTGGGGTACTGTTGGGGTCAATCCCCTCCTGAAACTGCTCAAAATACGCCGGCAGCACCCCAACCCCTAACTGAAAATTGGGGCTGCTTTGCGCCATAATGCGTTTAATTAATGTTGTTTTACCTACCCCGTTGGGGCCAACCAAAAACACGCGTTCCCCCCGCCGCACGGTAAAACTAACATTTTGGTACAGCGGACCCGAATCAAACAAGCAGCTATCCTCAACCACGCTTAGCACCGTTTCGCCGCAGCGCCCGGCGCAGGGAAAGCTAAAGTTTACGCGGTGTTGCTCGTTTTCGGGGGTTACCAAGGTTTTTTCAATCCGCTCTATTTGCTTTAATTTGCTTTCGGCGGTTTTAATGTTTTTTTCGCGGTTCCAGCGGCGCTGCTGCTCTACAATGCCCTGCAGGCGGTGAATTTCGCGCATTTTGTTTTCGTACTCGCGGCTTTCGCTAAGCAGCCGCTGCTCTTTTAAAGCCTGGTATTTTGAAAAGCCGCCCTTGGTTACAAACAGCCGCGCATGGTCAATTTCGGCGGTTTTGTTGGTAACCTTATCTAAAAAATAACGGTCGTGCGAAATCATCACGGCGGCCATGTTGCAGCTTAAAATGTAATCCTCCAGCCAGGTTACGGCGTCAATATCCAAATGGTTGGTGGGTTCGTCTAATAATATTAAATCGTTTTGGCACAAAAGCAGCTTAGCCAACCCAATTTTAGCCCGCTGCCCGCCGCTTAAGGCCTCTACCGGCAGCTGCTGCTTTTCGGCCCCAAATCCCAAACCGCTTAAAACCGCTGTTGTGCGATTTTTGTAGGTTAAACCGCCGTTTTGGTGAAACGCCTCGGTCAAGCGCGCCTGCTGCTCTATTAACGCGGCGCTCTGCTCGCTTAGCAGGCGGCGGTTTAGCTGCTCCAACTGCTGCTCTAACGCAATAAGGGGCGCAAAAACCTGCACCGCCTCCTCGTAGGCGGTGCGGCTGCTGCCCTTGCAGGCGTGCTGCTCTAAATAACCAATTTTTAGCCCCGCGGCTTTTACCACCTGCCCGCTGTCGGGCGGTTCAGAACCAATAATCATTTTAAAAAGCGTTGTTTTGCCGGCACCGTTTGCGCCAATTAGCCCAACCCGCTCATTTTTTTCTACAGCCAAAACTGCGTCTTGCAGCAGCAAATTTTCACCAAAGGATTTTGTAATATGATGTAATTCTAATAACGCCATGCTGTAAACCCCAAAAAATAAAGTACCCTTTTATTTTACCAAAACCGCCCGCCGTTTGCAATGCCAACGGCAAAATTTTTGTTTTTTATTTGTCGCCCCTTGTAAAATGCGCAAAAAATTGGTATACTATAATAGTATTGCTGCCAAAAATTCGGCAGCGGCTCTAAAATGCTATTCTTGCTTTGGAGGCTTTTAAAAATATGAGTCAGCAAAAATTTTACATTACCACCGCCATTGCTTACACTTCCAGCAAACCGCACATTGGCAATACATACGACATTGTATTGGCCGACATGATTGCCCGCTACAAGCGCATGATGGGCTACGATGTGCGTTTTGTAACCGGCTCGGACGAGCACGGCCAAAAAATTGAGGAATACGCCAACCGCGAGGGCATTAGCCCCAAAGCGTATGTAGACCGCTATTCGGCCATGATCCGCCAGGTGTGGGAGAGCATGAATGTAACCTTTGACACCTTTATTCGCACCACCGACGAGCACCACGAAAAAACGGTGCAAAAAATTTTTAAAAAGCTTTACGACCAGGGCGATATTTACAAAGGCCATTACGAGGGCAAATATTGCGTGCCCTGCGAATCGTTTTTTACGCCATCGCAGTTAGTAGACGGCAAATGCCCCGACTGCGGCCGCCCGGTTACCGACGCGAAAGAGGAAGCCTACTTTTTAAAGCTTTCTAAATACAGCGACCGTTTGGTGCAGTATTACGAGCAAACGCCGAATTTCTTTTGTCCGGCCTCCCGCAAGGCGGAAATGATCAACAACTTTATTAAACCGGGGCTGGAGGACCTTTGTGTTTCCCGCACCTCTTTTAAATGGGGCATTCCGGTAGAGTTTGACCCCAAACACGTAATTTACGTTTGGCTGGACGCTTTAACCAACTACATTACCGCCCTGGGTTACGACCCGGACGGCAGCAGCGACCTTTACAAAAAGTACTGGCCGGCCGACCTGCACGTTATTGGCAAGGATATTGTTCGTTTTCACACCATCTACTGGCCCATTATTTTAATGGCGCTGGGCGAGCCGTTGCCCAAGCAGGTTTTGGGCCACCCGTGGGTGCTTTTTGGGAACGACAAAATGAGCAAATCTCGCGGGAATGTAATTTACGCCGACGAATTGGCCGCGCGCTATTCGGCCGACGCCGTGCGCCACTACCTGTTAAGCGAGATTCCCTTTGCGCAAGACGGCAACATTACCTACGAAACCTTTATGAACCACTACAACACCGAGCTGGCCAACAACCTTGGCAACCTGGTAAACCGCAGCATTGCCATGACGGTAAAATATTTTAACGGCAAAGTAACCCAGCAGCCCCCGGTCGACGATTTTGACCGCGACCTGATTGCCTGCTGCAAGCACACGGCAGAGCGCTACTGCACGCTGATGGACGCTTACCACAACGCCGAAGCGGTGCAGGAGGTAATGGCCTTTGCCAAGCGCTGTAATAAATATATTGACGAAACGGCCCCCTGGCTGCTGGCTAAGGATGACGCCGCGCGCAGCCGGCTGGAAGGCGTTTTGTTTAATTTGTTAGAGTGTATTCGCGTGCTTTCGGTGCTGCTGTACCCCGTTACCCCCGCCACGGCCGAAAAAATTGCCGCTCAGCTAAACCTGCCCGGCGGGCAGCCCGAAATTTCCGACGCCGTTTACGGCATGCACACCGAATTTACCGTAACAGCACCCAGCCCGCTGTTTGCCCGGCTGGATGTTGAAAAAGAACTAAAAGCGCTTGAAGCCGAACAGGCGGCACAGGCAACGCCGGCAGCCAAGCCAGAAAAGCCGGCCGAAAACACCGTTACCCTGGCCGAAATTAGCATAAATGATTTTGCTAAAATTGAGCTGCGCACCGCTAAAATTTTAACCTGCGAGCCGGTTTTAAAATCTAAAAAGCTGTTAAAGCTAACGCTGGATGATGGCAGCGGTACCCCGCGCACCGTAGCCTCGGGCATTTCCCCCTGGTACACCCCCGAGGAGCTGATTGGGCACACGGTTATTATTGTTGCCAACCTAAAGGCCGCCAAGCTTTGCGGGGTAGAAAGCTGCGGCATGATCTTAGCGGCCGACGCCGGCGAAAATGATGTGAAAGTAATTTTTGCCGATAATGTTCCCGCCGGGGCCAAGGTGCGGTAAGCATGAACGCCTTAAACCCGGAAAGTGCCTTAAACCCGGAGCATTACAAAATTTTTGACTCACACGCCCATTATGACGACGAGCGATTTAAAGCCTCGCCCGGTATTCTTGCCGAGCTGCCGCAAAACGGCGTTGTTGGGGTAATTAACTGTGCGGTTCATTTGGCCTCCTCCCAAACGGCGGTAGCTTACAGCAAAAAATACCCGCATGTTTTTGCGGCGGTTGGCGTACACCCCGAAAATTTGGCCGACGGCCCCTTTGACCCGGCGCTTTTTGCCCCGTTGGCCGAAGAGCCTAAAACCGTAGCCATTGGAGAAATTGGGTTGGATTATTACTGGAACAAGGAAAACAAAGCCGAGCAAGCCGCCGTGCTAACGCAGCAGCTTTTGTTTGCCAAGTCCCAAGACCTGCCGGTTATTTTGCATGACCGGGACGCACACAACGATATGTTGCAAATTTTGCAGCAGTTTAAGCCGCGCGGCGTGCTGCACTGCTTTTCGGGCAGTGCCGAAATGGCAAAGCAGGTTTTAAGCTTAGGCCTTTATTTAGGGGTTGGCGGCGTGCTGACTTTTAAAAACGCCCGCAAAACAGCCGAGGTGGTACGCATTTTACCGTTAGACCGCCTACTGCTTGAAACCGACGCCCCCTACTTAGCGCCGGAACCTTTTCGTGGCAAATTAAACCGTTCGGAGTACATTTACTATGTAGGCCGGCGAGTAGCCGAGCTTAAAGGGGTACCCGCCGAGCAGGTTTTTAACGCCGCCTTAAAAAACACTAAAACCCTATTTTCTAAAATAAAATAACTCCCTTTTAAGGAACGCTTTGATAAACCTTTTCGCCCCAAGCGCCTTTGCAAAGCCTTTTTACCGCCGGCAGGGCAAAAGACAAAACCGCCTGTGTTAGCGGCTTTGCGCTTAATTTTTGGCCATGCAGCGGCTCGCTGTAACCAATAACGCCAAAGTTTAATGGGTAACCTCGGCACACACATACAAGCACCAATTTTAAAGGAAAAATTTAAGTGCGAGCATTGTTAAGCAAAGCAAAAGCCGCAGGCTAACGCCTGCGGCTTTTATTTTAAATTTTAGACACATCATGTTGCAAACTACAAAAAAGCCATAACAGTAAATTTTAAGGGCTTGTTTACTTGCCGCCGGCTTTAACAACGGCGCACTGCTTTATTCCGTAGTATGCCAAGCAGCTAAGCGCCTCTTTAGTTAAAACCTCGCCGCAAACGGCAACGGGCACCGCCGGCGGGCAGCTAAGGGCCGCCGCTGCGCAAACCCTGCCAAGGCACTGCTCTAAGGGCAAAATCTCGCTTTCGCAAAACAAGGTCTGTCGCGGACTAAGCGCTGCAGGTAAAGGAGAAAGCTTTGGAAAATTGGTTTTAACAGCTTTCATTTTCGTTACCGAGCACAACACCCTTTGCAGCTTTTTTAGTTCACTGGCGCGGTTTTGCGGGGTAAGCATAAGCACCAACAGGTCTTTGTCGTAAAACTCGGGGTAAATGCCGTTTTGTTTTAGCACCCCGGCCAGCTGCTGCCCGCTGTACCCTACCGAGCCGGCCAGCAGCGTTAGCTTTAGCGGCTCTTGCCCCACCAGGCGGTAGCCAAACCGCTGTAAGGCGGTTTTTAAAGCCTGAACCTTTGGCAAAAATGCCGCCAGCCTGGCCGAAAAAGTTGTTAAATATTCGTTTGCCGCATCTAACGACTGCAAAATTAAGTACGAGGGGCTGCTGGAGCCAAACAGCCCTAAGGCCGTGCGGGCATTAAGCTTTAGCAGCTCCGGCGCATTGTTGTTTAGGTGCAAATACGCCCCGCCGGTTAGCACCGGCAGCGTTTTGTGCGCCGAATCGCAGCAAAGGTCTGCCCCCAAAGCAATGGGGTGCGGCGATTCGGGCAAAAAATTAAGGTAAGCGCCGTGGGCGTTATCTACCAGCAGCAGCGCCCCGGCCTTGTGGCAAACGGCCGCAATGCCGGCAATATCGGCTAGGTTGCCGGTGTAATCCGGGCTGGTAATGTAAACAGCGGTCGGGCGGTTTTTCACGTTTAACGCTGCCTGCACGGCCTGCGGGGTAACAACGCCGCTGTAATAGGCTGTGTCCCCCTCGGGGTACAGCCACTGCACCTGCACGCCCAGCAGCGCCGCTGCGTGCAAAAATGCCTTGTGCGCATTACGCGCCGCCAAAATAAGCGGCTTTGCCCCGGCGGCTGAGGCTGCAAGGGCCGCCAAATAAACCATGGCCTGAATACAAAGGGTAGAGCCAGCGGTTGAATAAAGCGTTTTTGCCCCAAACAGCGCCCCGGCATTTTGCTCGCTTTGCTTAATTACGCCGGCAGGGGCAAACAAATCGTCTGCCCCGTCAATTTCGGTTATATCCCACCGTTCAGCCCCCAAGGGGCCACGCCCCTTGTGCCCCGGCATGTGCAGCCTAATAGGCTTAGTTTTAGCATATTGGCGCACAAAATCGCAAATTGGCGTAGTCATTTTCTAAGCTCTCGCGCAACGGCAACCGCCAAAGCGCACTCCATGCGTTTTTTAAATAGATCGCACCCATAACGGTAAACCCCCGTTACGCTGCCGGTTGCGTGGTAGGCGTTGGCCGCACAGCCGCCCGAGCAATAAAGCCTGGCCCAGCAATCCTTGCAATCGGGTCGGGCGTAAACGTTGCAAGCGGCAAACTCCTGCTGCACGGGCCGGTTTTGCACCCCGTGCCAAATATCCCCCAAGCGGAATTTTTCATCCCCCACAAACTGGTGGCAGGGGTACAAATCTCCCCACGGGGTAACGGCCATGTATTCGGTGCCGCTGCCGCAGCCGGAGATCCGCTTGTAAATACACGGCCCGCCCTTTAGGTCAATCATGTAATGGTAAAAGGTAAAGGGGTCGCCCTCTGCGTCCTTTTGCAGCATTAGCTCTGCCAGCTTTTCATACTGCTGCATTACAACCGGCTTATCAGTCTCAGTCAAGGCGGCCGGGTCATCGGCCGCGGCAACCACCGGCTCCATGCTCAGCTCCCGAAAGCCAAGCTCCAGCATTTTTTCAACATCCTTTAAAAAATCGGGATTGTGGTGGGTAAAGGTACCGCGCATATAATAATTTTTTCCGCCCCGCGCCTTTACAAACTGCTGGAATTTTGGCACAACGGTGGTAAAGCTGCCGCGCCCTGCGTAATCTACCCGGTAGCGGTCGTGCACCTCCTGCCGGCCGTCTAAGCTCAGCACTACATTGCTCATTTCACGGTTGGCAAAGTCAATTACCTCTTGGTCTACCAGCACGCCGTTAGTGGTTAAAGTAAAACGAAAATTTTTGCCCTTTTCCTTTTCTACACTGCGAGCGTAAGCTACCAGCTGCTTTACCACCTCAAAATTCATCAGCGGCTCCCCGCCAAAAAAATCAACCTCTAAATTGCGGCGGGTGCCGGAATTTTCAATTAAAAAATCCAGCGCACGGCGGCCAACCTCAAAGCTCATTAAAGCCCGTTCGCCGTGGTATTTGCCCTGGCTGGCAAAGCAGTAGGCGCAATTTAGGTTGCAGGTGTGGGCAATGTGCAGGCAAAGCGCTTTAATTACCCCGGCGGTTTTGGCCTTTAACGCCCCGGCCATCGGCTCAAAAGAATCGGTCGTAAACAGCTGCCCGGCAGCCGCAAGCTCGGCCACCTGATCGTAACATTCCTCCACATCTTGTTTGGAAAATTGTTCCGGATATGTATTGTTTTCCAATATTTCGGTTACAACTTCCTCGCGGCTGTGACTGCTAAACAGCCGAATAACATCGTACGCCAGCTCGTCTACCGCGTGTACCGCACCCGAGCAAACATCTAACACTAAGTTGTACCCTAAAAGCTTAAACTGGTGAATCATTTTATTCTCCTAACCTTGGCTTAAAAGCAAAGTGCCGCAAAACCGGCCTTTTGCGCAAAACAGAATGATAAATTTTGCTTTGCCCGCAGGACTAAAAAGCTTACCCCGCCGGCACTGCGTTTTTGCCGGCCCAAAGCAGCGCTTGAACCCTGCCCTTACAAAGCGTGCCTTAAAACTCAAAAACGCCGCCCGGTGGGCGGCGTTTTTGGCATTCTAACTACCCAATTACTTGCTTTCTTTATTCTCGCAAGCCTGGTTTGCAATACCGCAGCTGGTTTTGCAGGCAGATTGGCAAGAGGTTTGGCACTCGCCGCAGCCGCCGTTTTTCGCACTGCTGCAAAGGTTGCGGGTTTCTATGGTATGAATGTGTTTCATTTCGGTAATCCTCCAAAATATTAATCTTTTGCTATTATAGCATAGTTTTAAGCCTTTGTCAATTCATCTTATTTTTACAAAGCAAATAAAATACCTTTGTTTTCGTGTGCTGCGGGGTAGACAAGCGGCTGCTTTTCGTGTATAATAAAAAGCAGCGTTGGCAAACTCTGTCTAACGCCGTTTAATTCAGTAAAAAATAGGAGCATCAGCATGGAAAAGGTCATTGTTTTAGATTTCGGCGGCCAGTACAACCAGCTTATTGCGCGCCGGGTGCGGGACTGCGGCGTTTATTGCGAAATTCTGCCTTACACGGCGGGGGTTGCTGCCGTTAAGGCCCAAAACCCCAAGGGCTTAATTTTTACCGGCGGGCCCAACAGCGTTTATGATCCCGCCTCCCCCCACATTAGCAAAGAGATTTTTGAACTTGGCATTCCGGTGCTTGGCATTTGTTACGGCTGCCAGCTAATGGCCTACACGCTGGGCGGTACCGTTTCCCCCGCCAGTGAGGCTTCAGCGCGTGAATACGGCAAAACCGAGACCACCTACAACACTGTCTCCCCGCTGTTTGAGCAGGAAACGGGAATTTCCTGGATGAGCCACGGCGATTACATTAGCCGCGTGCCCGAAGGCTTTGAAATTACCGCCACCACCGCCGCCTGCCCGGTTGCCGCCATGCAAAACCCCAAAAAGGGCTTTTACGGCGTTCAGTTCCACCCCGAAGTAAACCACACCCAGTACGGCAAAGAAATGCTGCACCGTTTTCTTTTTAAAGTTTGCGGCTGTAAGGGCGACTGGAAAATGGAAAGCTTTATTGAAAAAACGGTTGCCGAAATTCGCGAGCAGGTTGGCGAAAATACCGTTGTTTTAGGCCTTTCCGGCGGGGTAGATTCCTCGGTAGCGGCCGCCATTTTAAGCAAGGCCATTGGCAGCAAACTGACCTGCGTATTTGTAGACCAGGGCCTTATGCGCAAAAACGAGGGCGATTATGTGGAACAAACCTTTACCCGTTTGTTTGATATGAACTTTATTCGCCTAAACTGCCAGCAAGAGTTTTACGAAAAGCTAAAAGGCGTAACCGACCCGGAGTCCAAGCGCAAAATTATTGGCGAGGAATTTTACCGGGTATTTTGGAACAAAATTCGTGAAAAATACGCCACCGGATTTTTAGCCCAAGGCACCATTTACCCCGACCGCATTGAAAGCGGAAAAGGGGACGCTGCCGTGATTAAAACGCACCACAACCAGGTAAAGCACCCGGCCGATATTCAATTTATAGATGTTATTGAACCGCTGAAAGACCTATTTAAAGACGAAGTCCGCAAGGTTGGCGAAATGCTTGGCCTGCCTCATGAGCTGGTTTGGCGTCAACCCTTCCCCGGCCCGGGGCTTGGAGTTCGCATTGTTGGCGAAATTACCGAGGAGAAGGTTAAAATTTTGCAGGAGGCCGACGCCGTTTTGCGGGACGAGATGGACCGTTGCGGCTACGCTGAACAGTTAAGCCAATTTTTTGCCGTTCTGCCCGGTGTAAAAACCGTTGGCGTTATGGGTGACGGCCGCACCTACGATGAACTAATTGCCATTCGCGCCGTAACGACCGACGATTTTATGACAGCCGATTGGGCCAAAATCCCTTACGATATTTTAGGCCGCGTTTCCAACCGCATTATTAACGAGGTCAGCAATGTTAATCGCGTTGTGTACGATATTACCTCCAAACCCCCCGGAACGGTCGAGTGGGAGTAATCACAGAAAGCCTAAAAACCCAGTAATATCAAAGGTTTCCGAGCTTCGACCACCCGCTTTGATAACAAAATGATAACATCCATTGAAGCACCTTTATTCTTTACCCCGAGTGGTTTTGGGGTTATCAGAATAAACTCGGTGTGGCTTTGGAGCGAATGTAAAAGGAAGGTATCACGGAAACGCTCAAAGCAGCCGATCAAATGGAGTGGGTTGCTCGGATGAATAGCATCCGCAGCAGAGCTACAGAAATTGTAAACCACGATATAATTTATAACTAACCGAAGCATGGCGGCAGGGAGAAATCCTTGCCGCTAATTTTTTTGAAAAAATAAATTTGTGTGTCACCTTTTATATTGCCCGTGCATCTATATATCAGAACAGCGAAATGATGGTATGGTTATGGTATTCAGTAGTTTACAATTTATCTTTATATTTATGCCGATATTCTTCGGGTGCTACTATATTGTACCTGATAAATTAAAGAATTCTATATTATTTATTGGAAGTTTGTGTTTTTACTTTGTGGGCACGATCCATAACCCCGAACATTTTATAGTGTTTATACTAAGTATTATTGCGGATTTTGTGGTTTGTGTATGGATTGAAAAAATTTCGGCACACAAGAAGGTATTATTGACCATAGGCATAAGTTTACACTTAATCAGTCTGGCCGCATTTAAGTATTCCGGTTTTGTAATAAACGAAATTGGTCGGCTCAATCCGAGTTTTAACTTTACGGCAGATATTGTATTGCCTATTGGCATTTCTTTTTACACCTTTCAAGGAATTTCATATATTGTTGATGTTTACCGAGGAACTACAAAGGCACAACAAAGTTTGCTTAAATATACGATATATATTTCAATGTTCGAACAACTCATTGCCGGTCCGATTGTTACTTACGGTCAAGTGGAAAAAGAACTGTATAAGCGGCAAATCAAAATATCATCTGTGCTGAGAGGTATCGGCATATTTATTTTCGGATTAGGATTAAAAGTGCTACTTGCTAATCCTATCGGAAAACTGTGGTCGCAGACTTGTGCGATTGGGTTTGAAAGCATATCTACACCGCTTGCGTGGATGGCGATAATAGCATTTTCTTTTCAAATATATTTTGATTTTTTCGGTTACTCCCTGATGGCTATAGGTCTTGGAAAAATGCTCGGATTCAAGCTACCGAAAAACTTTGACCACCCATATACAAGCCTTACAATGACAGAATTTTGGCGGCGGTGGCATATAACACTTGGGGCTTGGTTTAGAGAGTATGTATATATCCCTCTTGGCGGAAATCGCAACGGCAAAATTGCTACTGTCAGAAATCTGCTTATCGTATGGTTGCTTACGGGGTTGTGGCACGGTGCAGGATATAATTTCGTTTTATGGGGAACAGTTCTGTTCATTATCATAATGCTTGAAAAATTCTTTATAGGAAAATATCTTAATAAAATGCCTGTCATTGCCCACCTTTATATGTTCATATTGATCCCGATTACTTGGGCAATATTCGCTATTGATGATATAGGGCAGCTTTGGGTGTTTTTTACTCGGTTGTTCCCGTTTTTCAGTCAAGGCGTGTGGTCGATATTTAGGTATGACTACCTAAAATACTTAAACTTATTTTATCCGTTTTTTATCGCAGGTATATTGTTCTCGACAAGATTGCCGTTTCGTATTTTGAAACGAATTAAAAGCCGTGTTGTTATATGCCTGCTGTTATCGGTGATTTTCTGTGCAAGTGTATATTGTATGTACCGTGGCTTTGATGATCCGTTTTTATATTTTAGATTTTGAGAGGCAAAGAAAATGAAAAAGTCAAATTTAGTTACTCTTTTGTCCTTATGTTTTTTAGTTGTTGCTGTTATACTGTTTATGTTTTTTTGGAAAACCCCATCTTCAAGCTCCGGCACAGAAACCGACAACAATTCGGTGACGCAAAACGATATTATATTGACTCCCAAAGACACCTTAGAAGATACAAACTCTACGCAAACAGAGGGTGGTTACGAAGCGAGTACATCTATAACAGAAACATCAACGACGGAAAATATAACAACGCAACCAAACAGCGATATTTCTATGGATGATGCTCTGTTCATCGGTGATTCAAGGACAGTGGGACTTATGGAGTATGCAGGTATCGACGGAGCAGACTATTTTTGCACGGTGGGAATGAGTGTTTACAACATTCATAAAAAGCCTGTTTCTGTTCCCAATGTCGGCAAGGTGACTTTGACGGAGTTGCTGAATAGCAAAAAGTATGGTAAAATATATATAATGCTCGGCATCAATGAAGTGGGATACAAATTTAGCAACACCCTCGAAAAATACAGTGAGTTGATTGAATTTGTTAAAAGCAAACAATCCGATGCTGTTATTTTCATACAAGCAAATCTGCACGTTACGAAAAGTCGTTCGGATAGCGATAAGGTGGTAAACAATACTGCTATTAACGGGTTAAATGCAGAATTGGCAAAACTCGCTGACGGAAAAAGCAAATTTTATCTTGATGCCAATATCCTGTTCGATGATAAAACAGGCGGACTATCTTCCGACAAATCGGAGGACAGCACACATCTTTATGCTAAATATTACAGTGAGTGGGGCAAATGGATCATAAGACAAACGGCTTCACTAATCGGGGAGGGATGATTTTGACCGACAAAGACGCATTTTGCGAACATATACGGCTTTGTGAAAACGCAATGTATTCTTTGGCTTTTTCTATTGTCAGAAACGGTTCAGATGCGGGCGAAATCATCAGCGAATCCATATACCGAGCCTATAAAAATTTAGACACACTAAAAAACGAAAATTCTTTTAAGCCGTGGATATTGCGTATTGTTCATAATACAGCAGTTGAAATGATCCGCAAAAATTCAAGAATTATACCTATGGAAGAAACACCGGACATTCCCGATGACAGTCCCGAAAACGACATAACTACAAGTCTTACAGTTCGTGAGGCTGTGAATAGCCTTAAACAACCCTACCGTACAGTTGTTGTGCTGTTTTACTATGAAAATCTTTCGGTATCAAAAATCGCACAAATTACAAACACGAATGTGGTTGCTGTAAAAAAGCAGCTTTCTCGTGCCCGAAAGATGCTGCGAGAAATTTTGAAGGAGGATTTTAACGGATGAATGATTTTGATAAGTATATAAAAAGCAAAGCGGCACAAGAACAGACAGAAATTCCTGATTCTGTGAAAAACCGTATAGAACAAACGCTTGCCGACTTGCCCGAAAAGAAACCCGTTATAAAACAAATTCGCATATTACCCCGTATTGCGGCGGCAGCAGCATGCTTTATTTTTATAACACTTTTCTTATTGCCTAATGTGAGCGTAGCATACGCACAGGCTCTGGAGCAAATTCCCGTAATCGGTGATATTGTTCAGGTAGTAACTATCCGTAATTATTTCTATGCTGACGATAAACACGAAATGGGTATTGATGTACCGCAAATAGAGGGTGAGGATAGCGAAGCTGTTGATTATATAAACAAAGATGTCAGCGAGCTTACAACTGCTCTTGTAAATCAGTTTTATAAAGACCTTGAAATTACTGGGAATAATGGCTATGGCTCTATCCACGTTGATTATGAAGTGACAACGAATACAGATCGTTGGTTTACGCTCAAATTATCTGTAAGTGAAACGGCGGCAAGCAGTAATACTTATTTTGAATTTTATCACATTGATAAAAAGCAAGGAAAGATAGTCGAGCTTGGCGACCTGTTCAATACCGATAAATTTTCCGATATTCTTGTGGCAGAAATCAAAATGCAAATGCAAGAGCAAATGGCAAATGATGAAAATATCTCATATTGGATAAATAATAGTGGGATAGGCGAAGAATTTGCAACTGTCAGTGCAGACCATAATTTCTATTGGAATGAAAACGGCGATTTAGTAATTATCTTTGATGAATACGAGGTTGGTCCCGGCTCAATGGGAACTCCCGAATTTGTTATAGATAGAGATGTCATTAAGGATATTTTAAAATCGGAGTTTAAAGACATTATTTTATAATGCGGAGGTTATTTCTTTTACAAAATCTATTGAAAAAACGACAATTAGCGTATATAATATCATTGTTGGCGTGACAACACGATGACAACAAAAATCTTGATAGTCCGTATTTTGCGGATAATCTGAACACTCCCGATAATGTGCGCAAAAATACCCATACAAAATTGTTTAAGTTACAGTTTTCGGGAGCGAGTGGGAATGATACTATTTATTTCAGGGTAACCCCTCTTATTCTCAATTTCTTCCAAAAGGGTAAAAATTGATATCCTGAGTTGCCCTACGAAAATCGCGAAATCAAACGACCTTGTGTAACACACGTTCTGCGTGTTACATGAGGTCGTTTTCTTTTGACTTATTTTACCTTGCAAACCCTCAGTCTTTCTGTTTTTTCCACTTCGTGAGATTAACAGAGAAACCGAAGATAACACTTCGTCATGCACTGGGTATTCCTCATTCTTTCTCTGTATTCCCAAGTATTTCAAACCCTTTTATTTCCCTTTGTTTCAGGCCCTTTCAAGCTATTAGTGCATTGAGATTTGCTAGTGCACTGGCAAACGTGAACGAGGAAAAAGAAGGAGAAAAAGAGAAAATCTCGCATATTAGTCCTCACGAACGCTATATCAAGCAAGGTTCAAAGGTTGAAAAGTTGGTTAAGTTTATACCCACTTCTTCGTTTTCTCGTTGAGTATTGATGTAATCTGCAATTACATCGGAGGTAATAGTCTTATCATCACTTGTAATTCCGAACTGCTCAATTTCTTGACCAAAAAGTTTTACTTTCACTTTAGCTGTTTTGTTTTTTGCGTTAATTTTCATTTTTCATTCTCCCTTTCGTTGCTAAATGTACTCAAAGGTAGCAAAAGAGTCGAATGTACCGCTATAAACAGAAAAAGGGCAAGAAAAAAGAGAGAAGCTGAAACTTCTCTCAATTCTCTTGCCCTTCACAATGCTCGCACCTTTAAGTCACTGTCCTTAAGGGTACGATGCATTTGCAAGTGCTTTTTTCATGGTGCCGCTGACCGGAATCGAACCGGTACGGTGTTTCCACCGAGGGATTTTAAGTCCCTTGCGTCTGCCTGTTCCGCCACAGCGGCATTGATAAAATCAACATTTAATATAATAATACATTTTGCGTAAATTGTCAAGATAAATTTGCAATATTTCACGCAAAATATTCTTCAAGCGCCCGGCCAAACGGAATAAACCAATT
>JABLTL010096162.1_pt1 | contig 64290 bp, 65 predicted proteins | sample 7160151 | NCBI WGS metagenome assembly JABLTL01 (sample SAMN14651223, study PRJNA627086) | human gut metagenome | isolation source: feces | host: Homo sapiens | reverse complement strand
TTCTAATATCAGCAGGAACAGTTTCTCCGGATTCTAAATATATTATATCTCCTGGAACTAATTCTTTAGTGTTTATTACTATTATTTTACCATCTCTTTTAACTTTACAAGTGCTGGTTTCATATTTTTTTAAATCTTTTAATACTAAAGCAGCTTTTTCTTCTTGTATAAATCCAACAATAGCATTTATAAAAACCACAAAAAGTATGACAAAAGTATCAGTATACTCGTGAGAATAAAAATATCCATAAAAATATAAAAGTAGTGCAACTACTAATAATATGATGATCATGGTATCGTTAAATTGCTTTAAAAATCTTAAAATCCAAACCTTTTTCTTTTTATTTAGAATAATATTTTGTCCATGATCTTTTAATCTTTTCTCAGCTTCTTTACTATCTAATCCATGGGTATTACTATTTAAAATTTTAAATATTTCCTCTTCATTTTTAGAATACATTATATTGCTCCTTTTTACCTACATTTCTGAATCTCGAATGCATTTTTCATATCATATAATCTTTATTTTGCATCTTAATTCTTATTTTTTGTTTATATTTTCTTATATTTAAAAATATACATTTTATGTTATCTTCAATTTGTATATTAAATCTTTACTGTTTTTCCGAGTCCTTGTTGGTCAGAAAAACAGTTTTACCATTTTATCATTTCGTTTTTTTATTTCTTCATTCATAATGGTACCTCTGTTTCAATAAATTACTATTTATCTAACTAATTATTAAAGTGTAATTTATTTAATTAACTTTTCAAAAACATTAGCATTTAATATAGTATTAGATATAAATTTTCCTTTATAAAAGTTAGCCCAGTTATTAAAAATACAAGGTACACTCTTAGCTTTTTCTAATGAATCTATTTTTATAAAATTGATTTTTATATTATTTTTTTTAGCATATTCAGTTAATTCATTTACTTCATATTCTACATAAGGACATTCATTACTATAATAAATAGTAAAATCTTGATTATCTATTTCTAGAAGTTTAGCATTATCATTGAATATAGGAGTTTCATTATCATCAAATTGTAATGCTAATAGTTCATAATCTAAAATAACATCTACAACTTTAAAACCATAATGTTCAAAAAATTTCTTTTCTCCAATAAAAGGTTTCTTTTTTTTAGAAACTAGAGTACATATACCACTCATACCTTTTTCTTTTGCATCATTTATTGCGTATTCTAGTAATTCTTTGCCAATTCCTTTACCTTTAAAACTTCCTGCTACCCATAAGCAATAAATATATTCATAATTTTTACCACTAATAGGAACCCACGCTGTTTCTATTGGTTCATATTCAATAAACACTTTTCCTCTAACATTTAATTTTCTAAAAATATAACCATCTTTTAATTTACTTTTTATCCATTTCTTTTTACTATTAACGCCTATTTGATGTTTTTTATCTCCTATTGCACAACATATATGCTCTTCATCAATATTTTCTAAAGTCAAATTTATATATTCATTCATTTATTTAATCCTCCATAAATTATTATTTTCTAACCATGTTACTAGTATAGATATATAGACACAAAAGCATGAACAATATTAAACTTAGCAATAATTAAAGTTATTTTAAATCAAGAGCCTCTTTAGGACACTCTTTAATACAATTGCAACAAAGTATACATTCAGTCCCATTCTTTCTTTTTCTTGAATCATCTAACATATCTACATTCATTGGACACCTTCTTATACATTTATGACAATTAATACACTTATTATGATCACACTTAACTCTTAAATAAGAAAAATAACTTACAGGTTTTAAAAAAACAGTTACAGGACATATATATTTACAAAAAGCCCTATTATCTTTAAATATATAAGCAAGTAATATTCCTAAAACATAATACACAATATTTCCTATAATAAACGACCAAAACATTATATCTTCTAAATTATTCACTTTAAATATAAATAGTAATGCCACAAATGTTAGTGATAACAAAAACGTAATATATCTAAGCCAAGCAATTTTCTTTCTATCATTATAAGGGACTTTATAAGGTAGTAAATCAAGGATCATTCCAGTCCAACAAGCATAGCCACACCAACCTCTACCAAAGAATAATGGTCCAGCTATTTTAGCTACAAAATAATGTATTGTTGCAGCTTCAAACACACCTAAAAACAAATAATACCAAAAACCTTCAATTTGCATATTTTCTTTACATATAATACCCAAATATATAAGCATATATAATCCAACTGCCAATTGTACAAAATTTCTTGCATACTTAGTTTTATGTGTCATTAAATACATACCAGTTGATATACAAATCCCTATATAATTAAAATTTAACAAATAAAACAAATTTTTCGTTGCAACAAATAATGATATAGCAATTATTTCAAATATTAAAATTGTTATTAACATAATACTATTTTTCTTAATCCACTTAATCATACATCCTTACTCCTAACAATTTCCTTAAATATTTATTAATACTAGTCTTTTTCTCATCTACTAAAACAATAAGAAACATATGAACGCATTAAATATCTATTAATGCTATACTCATTTGTAATCTCTTCATACAATTACCAACTTTCATTTAACCAATAAATTTTTTCAGTAATTATCAAATATGTTTCTTGTTTAGCTTTAATATCTACTCCTTTTTTTGCCATAATAGAAGACTTTGAATAATATCCTATAACAATAGTTTTATAAATAAAAATACACCTCCTAATTATATCAAGCAAAGTACATTTAGTTTAACTATTTCATAAATATTGTACCAAATCTATAATAAAAAATCTCTAATTTCACAATATTTTCTATCACAAAAAAAGAAAAGAACTATAAAAAGATCGTTCTTTTCCATAAAGTGTGAGTTTGAGTTTATATGTTATTTATATTGTATAGAGTTTTGTATATATTTTTTAGAGCAAAATATATGGTATAGATTATTACTTATCACTCTCCTTTCATGTTTATAATGATACTACTCATTTATGAAAATTAAGTGAAGAGTTAGTGAATAAACAGTAAATTATTTTTTCTTAATATAAAAATAAAAAGTAGTACCCGAATTTATTTTCGATTCAACGCCATATTTAAAATTATGACTAACTAAAATTGATTTAACAATTGATAACCCTATACCAGAAGAAACAACATTACGTTTATGATTCTTATCATTTTTATAGTATTTATCCCAGATAAAAGGTAATTCACTTTCTTCAATTCCCTTTCCCGTGTCTTTAATAAACACTCCATAAGAATCTCTAGTTTTCTTTATAGTTATACTAATGGTTTTATCGTCCCCTGTATAGTTAATAGCATTGTTAATTAGATTATAAATTACTTGATTAATTTTTTTCCTATCAGCCACCACTAAAGCTTTTTTTGGTGCCTCTAAAATAAAATGGTAATTTTCAGTTTCTTTTATTATTTCATATCTTTTTAAAATAGAATTAATTTCTAAGACTAAGTCAAAAGTTTCTAAATTTATCACCTCAGCATTTGCCTGTAATTTGGAAAGTTCTAATATATCATTTACTAATATGTTTAATCTATCTGTTTCATCAATGATAATATTTAAGTGTTCTTCTCTTTTTTTACCATCCTTATAAGAAATATCCCGTACCATTTCCGCATAAGCCCTAATCATAGTAAGAGGGGTTTTTAAATCATGTGATACATTAGCAAGTAAGTCTCTTCTTAATTCATCTGTTTTTAGCATCTCGCTTTGAGCACTAGTTAAAACACTAGATAGTTCATTTACCTCTAAAATATCATAAGTTGGAAAATCAACAGGTACACCAGATCCAAGTTTTCTTGCTTTTTTGGTAACATCTTGCAGTGATAACGTTAATTTTTTAGAAAGAAAATAAGCAATCATACAAGCAAAAATAATAGCTATAATAGTTAAATAAATAAGTTGGTTTTTCAGTAAAACATTAGCCTTACTAACATCTTCTAAAGTACGATATAAGAATACTGCCCCATCACCAACTTTTATTTCATAAAGGTAAGCCTCAGCATTATAGTCTTCATTTACTAAACGATGTGCTCTTTTTTTTTGGTCTGATTGTAAAAAAGCCTTTTCTATACTTAATATTGTTTCATTATTTTTACCAAGCGCACAGCCATTCATTAAAGTATTATAGTAGTAAATTTTATCCCCAATATGGTACTCCATACATACCTCATCTTCATAAGCAATACTTTCTAACTTTTTTAAAGTATTAGAAAAATTAGAATTCTCTATGGATTTAGCTAAGGAATCCATTTTTTTAAGTTGATAATCACGATACGAATATTTGATATAAACAATTTGAAAAAACCATAAAGAAAGCAAAATACAAACACTAAAAACAATAAGATAAAGAAGAGTTTTACTACTCATAGAAGCACTTTTTTTCTTAGTATTCAAATTTATAACCTACCTTACGAATTGTTTTAATATATTTACCATATTCTCCTAATCTATGTCTTAAAGTTTTTACATGCGTATCAACTGTTCTATCATCACCATAAAAATCATAGCCCCAAATATTTGTTAGCAATTGTTCTCTTGTAAGAGCAATATGATTATTAGAAACAAAATACTTTAATAAGTCATACTCTTTAGGTGTTAAAGGAATATTCTTATCTTTAATTTTTACTTCATGGGCAATATCATCAATCATTAAGTCCCCAAATGCTAAATAACTAGTTTGTTTTTCACGCCTTTTAGTAACTGCTTTTACCCGAGCCACTAGTTCTTTAGGACTAAATGGTTTAGTAACATAATCATCAACACCAATATCAAAACCAATCAATTTATCATATTCCTCAGTTCTTGCTGAAAGCATTATAACTGGTGTATCTTTAATTTTTTTTAATTCTTTAACTGTTTGAAAGCCATCTTTTTTAGGCATCATTACATCCATAATAACTAAATCATAATTATTATTTCTAAAAAGATTTATAGCCTCATCTCCATCACTTGCTTCTTCTACCTCGTAATTCTCAAGAGCCATGTATTCTCTAACAACATTACGAATAAGCATTTCATCATCGACAACTAATATTTTCACATAATCACCTACTTCCCTTATATTATAACAAATATGTGAATTTTTAGTGAAATATATAAACGTTAATAAGACAAAAAAATGGTATGTGTCTTATTTAAACTTACATACCATATAAAATATTATTAAATTTAATCTATAACTGCTTTAATTCTTCTTACCCCAGCACTAGATGCTTCTTCTTTTTTGATATGAAAATGTCCTATTTCCCCAGTACTATTTACATGTGGTCCACCGCATAACTCCCTGGAGATATCGCCAATACTATAAACTGTAACAATATCAGGATATTTTTCAATAAACATACATTCAGCCCCAGACTTAATAGCCTCTTCTTTACTCATAGTCTCTTTTGTAACTTTTAAGTCTTCACTAATCCATTTATTAACTAAATCTTCCACTTGCTTCTTTTCATCATCCGTAAGTTTGTGATCACAGTTAAAATCAAAACGAAGACGTTCCATAGTTATATTAGATCCTCTTTGATGTGTTGAAGGACCAACTACAACTTTTAAAGCTGCATTTAGTAAATGTGTTGCGGTATGATACTTAGTTTCAATAACACTATCACCTGCTAAGCCACCTTTAAATTTACCTTTGGAAGCTGTTCTTGATAATTCTTGATGGGCCTTAAATTTCTCGTTAAAGCCTTCTACATCAACATTCAAATTTTGTTCTTTAGCAAGTTCTACAGTAAGTTCAATTGGAAAACCATATGTATCATATAAGTGAAAAGCCGTTTCTCCATCAATGTCTTTTTTTGAAGCCGCAACTCGGTTAAATTCTTTTAAGCCCTTATTTAAAGTACGATTAAATTTTTCTTTTTCCGTTTTAAGAACCTCTAAAACAATATCTTTATTTTCTTTTATTTCTTCATAGTAATCTTCATATTTAGCCATTATTTTCAAAGCTATTTGTTGTTCCCAATCACTATTAATATCAATATTTAATTCTTTAGCATGTCTTATTGCTCTTCTAATTAATCTTCTTAAAATATAACCTTGATCAGTATTACTTGGTTTAATACCTGACTTATCAGCACTTATAAAGACTGCCGTCCTAATGTGATCAGCTATAATACGCATTGACTTTTCATTACCAAGATATGGTAACCCAGTTATTTTGCTAATTAAATCGATTACATCACACCAAATACTTGATAAGTAGTTATCATTTTTACCTTCTAATATAGCTGTTACTCTTTCAACACCCATACCAGTATCAACATTTTTACGAGGTAATTCACTAACTGTGCCATCAGTATCTTTTAAATATTGCATGAAAACATTATTCCATATTTCTACCCAGCGATCATCTTCCGTATCAAAAACTTCTGGTATTTCCTCATCACTACGCCAATAAAAAATCTCAGTATCAGGTCCACATGGCCCAGAAAGTTCCATATTTGGCCACCAGTTGTCTTCAACAGTTTTAGCGATTCTTTCTTTCTTAATACCTAAACTTAACCATTTATTATAACTAACACTGTCAAAAGCAATTGTATCATTACCAGCAAATACCGTAACAGCAAGTCTTTCTACTGGAATATTTAAAACAGTCGTTAAAAACTCAAAACTCCAAGAAATAGACTCATCTTTAAAGTAATCACCTAAACTCCAATTACCAAGCATTTCAAAAAATGTATGATGTGTTGTATCACCAATCTCATCTAAATCATTAGTTCTAATACACTTTTGATAATCACAAAGCCTTGTGCCATATGGGTGTTTTTCCCCTAATAAATAAGGTATTAATGGTTGCATACCAGCCGTATTAAATAGCACACTAGGGTCATTTTCCGGTACTACTGGAGCAGATGGTATCTGCTTATGTCCTTTACTAACAAAAAAATTAATATATTTATCTTTTAAATTCATAATTCTATCTCCTTCACAATATTTTCTAATATTTCTTTAATCTCTTTTTCATTCTTATTTTTTAATATATAATCAAAATTATCATAATTATCAAGCGCGTGTTCTGTGATATGAGCAAGCTCTTCTTCACTCAAATCCGTTTTTAAGTACTCATTAATAACTTTAATTTTAATAGGTTTAAATTCTTCTAATTCACTTATTTCACGTGGCATTCTAACATCACTAATAATAAGATAATCTGCATATTTTTCATAAACCAAAATATCTTCTTTCATTCTATTAACAAAATAACATTCGCCATAATACTCTCTTAAATTATTACCAAGTTCTTGTAAAAACCCTCTTGGTTTTGGTTCACTTATCATGTCCCATCCTACTATATCTTTAGCAAATAGTTTAACATATTTACTATACTCTGTAATAATAACTTTTTTATTATTACTTTCTAAAATATTTTTTAATTCATGAGCCACATAAGTCTTACCACTTCGCGCCCGACCGGCTACTAATATAATCTGCATATACCCTCCCTAGACAATAAAAAGGACAGCACCAAAGGAGTCATATAGACGGTACCATCCTTAATTTAACTTATTTATTTTTAACGGAATAACCCTAATAATCTCCTTAAGTAGCAATAAACTTTTTTTCTCTATAGAATTTCCACCAACATCTACTCTCTTTAAAAGTACTAAAAGCCTACATCTTAAATCATTAATTATTTAAATCATCTAGATCACTTGTAAATTTATTATTGCCTTGAAACAAATTATATTTTTCTTTAAAGAATTGCCATACAACTTTACCAAGTGCAATACATGGAGTACAAAAGATCATTCCTATGATACCAAAGAAATGTTCAAAAATCAATAGACCAACAATAATTGTTACTGGATGAAGTTTCATGGTCTTACTCATAACAATTGGTTGTAAAATATTATTTTCAACAAGTTGAACAACAATGGCAACGATTAAAGTTAAAAAACCAATAAACGGACTTTGAGCAAAACCAACGATTACCGCAACGGCACCTCCAATATATGGTCCAACATAAGGAATTAAATCTGTAATACCACATAAAAGTCCAAATAAAACTGGAGCTTGCAAGCCAGAAACAAAAAAGCCAATACTATCACAAACAAAGACCATCGTAGCAACTAGTAAAGTCCCATTAACACTCTTTCTTACTTCAGTTGAGATATTAGTAAGTAAAAGTGAGGCCTCAAACCTATTTTTTTCAGGCAACAAATGTAATAAATGCCCACTTATCGAATCAAAATCAATAAGCATATAAATACCTATTACAAGGCCAAAACAAATAGTAACCATACTTGAAAAAAAACTACCCATAAAATTCATAACCATCGTTGGCATAGAAGTCATAAAATGATTCAAAGACTCTCCTATTGATGATATTATACCATTTTTAACTTCATCAAGTTCTATTCCCTGAACCGAACCTAATTTATTAAAAATATTATTAATAAAGACTTCTAATTCTTTAAAAATACTTGGTAAATTAGTAATTAACACTTGTAACTGTTCATATATTGTTGGTATTAAAAAACGAATAAACAGTAAAACAACAATTAAAAACACCCCATAAACAATCATTGTCCCAACTGCTCTAGGAATCTTTTTAGTTTCCAATTTCGTAACAATTGGATTCAAAATCCAAGCTATAATAAAGCCGATGAAAAATGGTGATAAAACACTTAAAACACTAACGATGAATTTCCACACTCCCCATTCTCTTGCAATTAACGTTGCAATAAAAACAGTTGCAACAATCATAACAAAATAAAGTAAATGTAATATTTTTTTAGAAAGACTAACAACTTCATTTACTTCTTCCATATTTAATTTATCATTCTGTTTAAATAGTTTCATATTCATTAACTCCTTTTCTTCCATTATTATAGCATATAAAAAATAAAATATAGAAAAAAAGTGTCAATTAACACTTCTTTTTTTACTTATCATTTTCATCTATCTTTTTAGGTAAATCAACCATTTTTGGCAAATCAAAAGATGGTTTTACTGGTTGCTCTTCTTTCTTTTCAGGTTCTTTTACTTCTTTTTCTCTATTAACATAAACAGAACTAAATACAGTTGGCATAACAGGTCTTGATTTTACTGGTTCGCTCTTAACATCTTCTTTTAATTCATCTTTAGTTTCTAAATCAACTGGTTCATATGTTTTAAAGTTGGAATTTATAGTTTTTGGCTCTTCTACTTTAGGTACTTCTTTTTTCTCAATACTTTCTAATTCTTTACTAATTGCATTAGCAAGCGCATCAAAATCAAATTCTTTAACTGGTGTTTCTACTTTAGGAGTAGGCTCTTCTGTTACCACATTAACTACCGGAGTTTCTTCTAACTTTGGCTGTTTTTCTTGTTCCAAAGAAGGTACATCATCATTTAAAACACTGTTAGTAGTAGTAAACACAGGTTCTTTTACTTCAGGTATACTTTCATCTTCTAAAGCCACATTTTGAACTGGCTCGCTTACTGGTGCCTCTACTGAACTTGGTACAACCTCATCATGAAAAGCAAAACTCGAATTATTTTGTTCATCTTCTACTTTAGTATTAGTATCTAAAGTATTATTAGTTTCTTGTGTAATATTAGTATCATTTTCTTTTTCTTTCTTTTCTTCTTCTTTTCTTTTCTTTTCATCTCTCTTACCAAGTAATAACACTATCATAAATAAAACTATTAAAATACCTATAACAGCAAATAAATATAAGCCAAAATTTTCCATTTCATATAAATTTTCTAAAAATTTCATAAACAATCACCTTTTATTCTTCTTTTATTCTAGAAATAGAATATCACGAATACTCTAATTAAGTCAATTAGTTTTTGTACTTTTAATTTCTATTTTATTTAATTATATGAAAAAAAGCACTAACCTAGTACTTTTTAATTTTTCTTAAAATAACTATACTACTAATAATATTTCCTATTTCACTAATAATAAGAAATATACCAGCTAAAGAACCAATCGTTACCAACCCTTCAAACGGATTAAGTATCAAAAGAATTCCTAGTATAATAAATAGAATTTCTAAAATGATAAACCATACCGAACTACCCATTAGTATTGAAGAGAAATTAAATGTCATTTGCATTTTAAACAAATGGTTAAAGATGACAAATAATCCTAATAAAATAGGTAAAACATTTACTAAATCATCTTTAAAAATAATAGTTAATATACCAGTTATAATAGTTAGTATCCCTCTTAAAAAATCTAAACTATAAATTTTTTCTTCAGGTGGAATTATTGTATAGTTTAAAACAGAAATAACACCACTACCAAGTAATAAAACACCAAAAGCAAAAACAATTGAAGTAATAGATTTAGTTGGATTAACCACTAAGAAAACACCTAAAATAGCAAATAAAACCGAAATAACAATTGAATCTCTTTCATAACTTTTTAAAACATCTTTTAACATACTTAGCCTCCTACAATTATTATGGCAAAACATTTATTTATTTACAATAACAAAATTTAAAGTTATGTTGGATATTTAGTAATTTATAGAGAAAAAAATAAACTAGCATTAAATCTAGTTTACATATAACGGTTCATTTGACTCATAACTTGACGTACTTGCTTTTGACTTGGCTTTCTTCCCATGCTACTCATCATTACTTCAATCATCTTTTCATTAATTGGGGGATTCTTTTTCATATATTTCTTCATCATAGCCCTAGCCCCAAAAAAGCCAATTATAAGTCCAATCACTAAACCAATAATAATCATTAATACATCATGTAACATATTATTGCCTCCTTGTTTTAATATTTTACTAAAGTGTCTTTAATTTTTCAAGAAATTAATTATTTTGCCTCTTCTAAAGCCCTTGATTCTCTTATTACAACAATTTTAATTGTTCCTGGATATTGCATTTCTGCTTCAACTTTTTCTTTCATCTCTCTAGCAAGTTTATAAGTTGACGCATCACTTACTTCTTCAGGTTTAACCATAATACGAACCTCACGGCCTGCTTGCATAGCAAATGTTTTTTCCACACCAGGTAAAGAATTACCAATGCTTTCTAATTGTTCAAGACGTTTAATATAGTTATCTAATGAATCATTTCTAGCTCCAGGTCTTGCTGCTGACAAAGTATCGGCGATTTGTACAAGGCTTGCAATTACACTTGTAGCCTCTGTATCACCATGATGAGACATAATAGCATTTAAAACTACTTCATCTTCATGGTAACGTCTCGCAATATCAGCCCCAATATCAACATGGCTTCCTTCCATCTCATAATCAATAGACTTACCAATATCATGTAATAACCCAGCTCTTTTAGCAAGCATTACATTTTCACCTAACTCCGCAGCCATAAGCCCACATAACTCTGCTACTTCTTTCGAATGTTTCAAAGCATTTTGCCCATAACTAGTTCTAAAATGTAATTTACCAATCAAATTAACTAATTCTGGATCAACTTTGGTAATACCTAGACTATAACAAGTCTCTGTTCCAAGCTCAGTAATTTTATTATTCATATCCTTACTTACTCGGTCATAAATATCCTCAATTCTAGACGGATGAATTCTTCCATCTTTAATTAAAGTTTCTAAAGTAATCTTGGCAATTTCTCTTCTTAACGGGTCAAACGAAGAAACAACAATTGTTTCAGGTGTATCATCAATGATTAAATCAACTCCTGTTACCGCTTCAATAGTTCTAATGTTTCTTCCTTCCCTACCAATTAAACGCCCTTTCATCTCATCATTTGGCAAATTAATTGTACTAACTGTTTGTTCTGTAGCAACATCCTCTGAATAACGTTCCATAGACTCAACAATAATATTCTTGGCCATTTCATGTGCATTTAATTTAGCCTCATGTTCTTTTTCTTTCATATACGTTGCAATCTCTTCGCTCATTTCTTCTTCACAGCGTTTCATAATTAAATCATGTGCACGTTCTTTAGTAAATTTTGCAATTTTTTCTAAACGTACCATCTCTTCTTTTAGTAATTCATCCATTTTTTCATTCTTAACTTGTAATTCTTCTTGTTTAGCTAATAAATTATTTTCTTTTTCTTCTAAAGAAAGTTCTCTTTTTTGTAAAATATTATCTCTTTTATCCAAATTATTTTCTCTTTGTAATATTCTACTTTCACTATCTTTTAATTCTTCTTTTTTTTCTTTAATTTCTTTATCTACTTCTTGTTTTAACTTATAACTTTCTTCTTTAATCTCTAATAGCCTATCTCTTTTTAATTTTTCAGCTTCTTTTTTTGTTTCTTCTAATAATTTTTCAGCTTTTTGTGCTAACCCATTGCTTTTTATATAAGTTATTAAAAAAACAATAGATCCACCAAGAATTCCACCAAGAACAAAAGTCAGGATTACTCTTAAAATAAAATCCATAACTCTCTCCTTATCTATCTATAGATAATTTTTATATTATTAAATATCTACAACTTCATTATAAAAGAGAAAATCCATATTTACAAGACTTAATTTATTAAGCCTTATACAAAAATATTAAATCAGAAAAAAGAAAGACAGTTCATTCTTCCCCTTCACGATTATTTATTCAGAATCATTTGAAGATGCACTATTATTTGTTCTATTAGTTTTAAAACCAAAATGATCCCTTACTTTTTGTTCAATTTCATCCATAAGTGCTTTATTTTCTTTTAAAGTTATTTTAACGTTTTCTCTTCCTTGGCCAATCTTTTCGCCATTATAAGAATACCAAGCTCCCGATTTATCTATAATATTTAGATCACTTGCGATATCAATAAGTTCCCCTTCATGTGAAACACCTTCACCATACATAATATCCACTGTAGCCGTTTTAAATGGTGGCGCTACTTTATTTTTAACAACTTTAATATTAGTCTTATTACCAATTACTTGATCAGCCATTTTGATTTGTTCACCACGTCTAACATCCAAACGAATAGTTGCATAGAATTTTAAAGCCCGTCCACCTGGTGTAGTCTCAGGATTTCCAAACATAACACCTACTTTTTCTCGTAATTGATTAATAAAAATAGCTGTTGTTTTAGTCTTATTAATAGTGCCTGATAGTTTTCTTAAGGCTTGACTCATAAGTCTTGCTTGTAAGCCAACATGACTATCACCCATATCGCCATCAATCTCAGCTTGTGGAACTAATGCTGCAACTGAGTCTATTACAATTATGTTAACAGCTTCACTTCTAACTAAAGCCTCACAAATTTCTAGTGCTTGCTCACCAGTATCTGGTTGCGATAATAATAGTTCATTAATATCTACTCCTAAATTTTTAGCATAAACAGGATCCAAAGCATGTTCAGCATCAATAAATGCCGCTCTTCCACCACTTTTTTGCACCTCTGCTATTGCTTGTAGAGCAAACGTTGTCTTACCAGAAGATTCAGGACCATATATTTCTATTATTCTTCCTTTAGGATATCCCCCAACCCCAAGAGCCACATCAAGAGCAAGAGACCCACTACTAGTTGCCTCAACTTCCATGTGTTCACTACTACCAAGTTTCATAATAGCCCCTTTACCAAATTGTTTTTCAATGTCTTGTAACACTTGCTCTAATGCTTTATCTTTATCCTTTATATCTTTTGTTGATTTCATAAATAACCTCCAAATATTTCTCTTTACGCCTATATTTTATAATACGTTTTTTTATTTGTCAACATTTTTTCGAACATTTGTTTAATAAGACAAAATACGACAAAAAAAGATAGCTTAAATCATCTATCTTTCAAAAACTAATTTAACTTAATTTTATCTTTAATATTCCAAAAATAAATAACACCAGATACAACTGATAAAATTGTAGCCATATAAATCATTATATCAGCAAAATAAATACCATAAACTTCAAAAGGTAAATTATAAAATAACATAAATGATATACCAATCATCATAAAGACTGTTTTTATCTTACCCCATTTGTTTGCTTTAACAATCACATTACCCTTTGCTGCAAAAATACGTAAAGAATCAATCACTATATCTCTTGTTACAATTATAACCGGTACTACAACTGATATAAAACCATTATAAGCAAGTATAATAAGTAAACCATTGATCAAGATCTTATCTGCTATTGCATCCATTATAGCCCCAAAATCACTTGTATTTTTTTCTCTTCTAGCAATATTACCATCCAAATAATCCGTAACACAAGCAATCACAAAAATAAAACCAGCTATAGGATATCTAATATCTACTATTATTTTATTCATAACTAAAACATTAGGTATCGTAATACCAAAATCACTCCAAGGAACCATTAAAAGAATTAAAATTATAATAGCCATTACAATTCTTGAAAGTGTTAATTTATTTGCTGTATTCATCCACAATCACCTCTGTCAATTTAAAACTTATTAATCGCAATTTGGTAAACACTCCATACCAAAATAAAAACAACCACCATTAGGGCTATAATATATATAGTTACATAATACTTAGTTGGATATTTACGCATTGGCTTACTATAAGGAGAAACTATCTTTTCTTCTTGTTTTTCTTTATTTTGTTCCATAACTTGTTTTTCAATTTCTTTAACTGGAATTCTTGATGTATGTTCAAACATGTACTCATTAAAATGATCTAACATTTCTTCTTCATTTAATCCTAAATACTTAGTATATGTAAGTATATCATCTTTTAATTCAAAAATATCTTTATAGCAGCCGGTATTACCAGCCTCAATATTTTCTAATCTAACCATCTTAATATTTAAATCTTCTGAAACTTCTTTAAGTCCCAGTCCCGACAATTCTCGTTTTTCCTTTAGCATATCACCAATTTGAAACAAGATAATCACTTCCTTTAAATTAAAAAAAATAATAACTAATAAGCCTTGTTCTGTACCCTTACGGGCGACAAATATTTATCTACCATCACTGGTCCGTAACATCGTTTAGTTCCTAGTTACAGCTCCCCTACCATATTTTGGGTTTCTCGCTTGCGGGGTTTACCACGTTCCACTTCCAAGGTTTCCCTTTTCTTCGTCACTTTGGCACTTTTATACCTAATAAGACCATTTAAGGTCCTTTAAGAGCCGTTAGCATTCGCTACCTTAGGTTATTTTTTCCCTAAGCACAATCACTACAACCATCTCAGGCTGTGCGAGCAAGGACTTTCCTCAACATAACTAAGTATGCAGCATTTGTCTTGTTATTATTTTAATTTACTATAAACTATTTTTTCTAACTGACTAATTCTTCTAATTAAATCAATATTACTAGTATTTTCTCCCTCATTACTTGTTGCTTCAAGTTCTGCTTGTAATTGTCTGATTTTTGATTTTAATTCATTATTTTCATTATTAATCAAAGACAATTGTTTTTCATATCCCCTAATTATCCTAATAAATTCGGTATAGTCTTTAATAACCATATCTAAAAACTTATCGACTTCTTGAGGGCGATATCCACGGGCATCAACTTTAAATTCTTTTTCGTATATTTCTTCAGGACTTAATACGATTTTATCATTTAACATAACCAATCACCTTCAATATAATATTATCAAGGTAACAGTATTTTGTCAAATAAATAATAGCTTATTTTCTAGTTATTTCATCTTTAATTTTTTCTTCTAAAGCCATATTTACTAAGCTTAAATCTAAAGCACTTATTTTATCAAACAACTTATTTAATAACCCATCCACATTTATCATATTATCTATCACCAGAACTATCATAATACGTTTTTCCCTATTTGTCATGTCATTCGACAAAACTAGTCTTTCTTTTTATATATAAGTTAATTGACTGTAAAATAAAAGTGAACAAGGTGTAAATAAAAAATTATTTAAAACAGCATAATTTCAGTATTTTTGTATAACAATTACCTAAAACTTTACACTTTCTAGTAAAATATTGTCAAAAACTATTTTAGGAAGAAAAGAGATTTCTTTTCTAAATCATATCTTTATAGTATAATACTCTTGTAGGTGATAACATGCTCTACCCTAATAATATAAAGAAAGAGTCTAAAAAAGAAACAATTAACTACGCTAATCGTGGTATGGAATTAGAAAGTTTATTAAATGAAACAAATGATTACTATAATGAAAAAGACATAGCCTTAATATATAAAAAGCCAACACCAATTGGTATTAGCGAAGCCATCTATACTAAAAAAGGCAGAGTTATTAAAAACGGTTTTTTTAAAGCCCAATCTACCCTAGACTATAATGGTATATATAAAGGACATTATATTGAATTTGAAGCCAAAGAGTGTCATAGTAAAACTGCGTTTCCCCTAGCAAACTTTCATGAACACCAATTAATTTATATTAGACGTGTCATAAATCACGGTGGCATATGCTTTATAATTATTAAAATGAATAACTTAGTTTATCTATTAAAAGGTGAAGACTTAATTACTTTTTTAGATTCTACTACTAGAAAAAGCATACCTTATACATATATTGAAGAAAAAGGGCAAGTTATTAAAGAAAGATTTAATCCAACTATTGATTACTTAAAAATAGTTGATAAAGAATATTTAAAGGAGAATTAGTTATGGCAAAGAAAAAATTAAAATTAAAAAGTATTAAGGATATTAAAGAAAGTGTTAAAAAAGAAAAAAGGAAAACAGACCATGAAAAGAAAAGAAAAATTGGTAATATACTAGGTATTAGTCTAATTACTATAGGTATTGGTATTTGTTCAATAATTATTGCGTTTTTCTTATACATAGTATTTACCTCACCAGAGTTTTCCCAAGATAAACTATATAATCAAGAAGCCTCTGTTATTTATTTTAAAGATGGTTCTGAAATGACTCGTCTTGGTAGTGAAAACAGAGAACTAAAAAATTATGAAGATTTTCCCCAAGTATTAGTTGATGCCTTGGTAGCCACTGAAGACTCAAGATTCTTCCAGCATAGTGGCTTTGATGCAGCCAGATTTACAAAAGCAACACTTGGTCAACTTTCTGGTAATTCAAGTGCCGGAGGAGCGTCTACCTTATCAATGCAACTTGCCAAAAACAAATTTAATGGTTCTGATGACTCTGGTCTTACAGGTATTATTCGTAAATTTAAAGATATTTATATGGCTGTCTTTAAAATCGAAAAAAATTATACCAAAGAACAAATTATTGAAATGTATTTAAATTCTTGGTGGTTTGCTGGTGGTGGCACTAACTCAGGTGGAACTTATGGTGTTGAACAAGCTAGTCAATATTTCTTTGGTAAAAGTGTTACCGACCTTTCCCTTCCAGAATGTGCTCTTTTAGTTGGTATGGCGAATAACCCAGTAACTTATAACCCATATATATATCCAGAATACTCTAATAATCGTAAAAATACCGTTTTAAGTCTTATGAATCGCCATGGTTATATAACTGATGAAGAAATGGAAGATGCCCAAAGTATCGATGTTAGAAGCCTAGTTGTTGAAAAAAAAGAAGCAAGTTCATTTGCCTATCAAGTATTAGTTGATTACCTATATGATGAAATTCTAGATAAAGAAGGTATTGATATTTATAACCAAAGTTACCAAGTATACTCTACTTTCGATAAAAATGCTCAAGACATTATTAATAATATGCAAAATGGTGCTGCTGGTGCTTGGCGTGATGATAAAATCCAAGTTGCATCAGCCGTAACTAGTGTTAGTGATGGTTCTATAAGTGCTCTAGGCCCTGGCCGAAATTATGTTGCAAAAGGTGATAACCGTGCCCTTGTTAAAGAGCAACCTGGTTCAACTGCTAAACCACTTGTTGATTATGGCCCTCTTATTGAATACAACAATGCATCATCTGGTCAAATGTTTATTGACTTTAAATACACTTATAATGATGGCACTGTTTTAAATAACTGGGATAACTCATATCAAGGTATTATGACCATGAAAAATGCCTTATCAGCATCAAGAAATGTAACAGCTCTAGAAGCCTTCCATCAAGTAAATCCAGATAATATAAAAGAATTTTTAAATAATTTAGGTATTAATGAAGATAACTATGGCCCAGATGGTATAGTCCAAGCCATGAGTGTTGGTGGTTTCAAATGGGGCTTATCACCTTTACAAAGTAGTGCAGCTTACGGAGCTTTTGCAAGAGGTGGCTACTACATTGAACCTTATTCATACTCTAAATTAATCAATAATGAAACTGAAGAAGAAATTGAACATAAATATGAGAAAGTAAAAGCCATGAGTGCTGAGACTGCTTATATGATAACTGATATCTTACTTCAAGCAACAAGTGAAGGTGTTGGTGGTTCTATTAATTATAATCTTCGTAGTAGTATTGCATCTAAATCTGGTACAACAAATGTTGATACAGAAACAGCTAATCAAAAAGGCATAAGTATTTATACTACACCAGATCACTGGGTTAATACTTATAACACTGACTATTCTATCTCAATGCGTTATGGTTACGACCGTAAAGACTTAGATAAAAACCACTACTTAACAAGTAACTCTGGTACTAGTACACGTAGTAAAATAAGTGCTTACCTTGCTAATAATATATTAACTAATACTAAGAAATTTGAACGTCCTAGTGGTGTTGTAAGTGTGACAATAGAATCTAATACTCTTCCAACTAAAAAGGCCAGTGAATACACACCAGAAGGTATGAAATACAACGCTTTATTTAAAGAAGGAACTGAACCTAGTGAAACTTCAAAAAGATTTACTAAATTAGAAAACCCATCCAATGGCGAAGCCAAAGTAAATGAATCCAAAGTTAATTTAAGTTGGACTGCTACAACTAGTAAATCTGGTACTGATTCTAATGCTATTAAAACCGAATTTGCTAACTACTTTAAAGACTGGAAGAAAAACTATAGTTATAGTTATCAATTATTTGAAAATCAATATATGAGTATCTACGAAGGATATAATAACTCAGCCATTGGTTCTTTAGGTTATCAAGTCTACTTAAAAGATGAAAAAGGTAATTTAACAAACTTAGGTTGGACAGAAAATACAAACTTCTCTTACACTGCTAAAACAAGTGGTACATACACATTCGTTATTAAAACCTCTTACAGTATTTTAAAAAGCAATGCTTCTGATGGTATTACCGTCACAGCTAAAGTAACAAGTGGTAGTGCACCAGCTACAGAAGAAGACTTAAAAGCCACAACTACTAAAGCATGTGTTTTAAAAGGTAGTGTCTTTAATCCTAAAAATGGTATAGCAAGTATAACCTATGAAGGAAAAAATATTACTGATGAAGTTACCATTACTGCTTCTAATGTTGATACTAGTACTGAAGGTGAAAAAAACGTAACCTACACGATTAAATATAAAGACAAACAAATTCAAGTAAGTGGCAAAGTAAATGTTAGCACTTCTTGTACTGAGTAACTTTTAGTTACTCTTTTTTTGAGCATAAAAAAATTATTGAGAAATTAAATAACTCTCAATAACTTATATTTTCCAAGTAATAAGCCAAATTATAAAACATAATTATATTAATTCAAAGACTTATTCTCACTATCTAAATCTAATTCAATCTTATTTATACTATAACCTTGTTCAATTTCATTTAAAATTAATTTTTCAATAAATAATGTGGCTTTAAAATCTTTTATAGACAATTCTATTGCCTCTTTTAACTCTTTATTTAATTCTATTATTAAAGTCTTAATAGGTGTTTTAAGAGAAACATTGTTATTTGTTTTCTCACCTCTAGACGAACTAATTATTTCAATAATCAAATCACCATTTTTAATTTCATTTGTAAACTTATAAGGCAATAATGTTATCTCTGTCAAATGAATTGATTTATTATCATGATATAATTCCTGATAAATATCCTCAGTAATAAATGGAAAGTAAATACTAAAATCTTGTAATAACTTGTATAACAAAATATATATTGTTTTTTGCCCAGAATATCTTGGGATAATACCAAATTCTTCTGGTCTATATAATCTATGTTTAACAATTTCTATATAATTATCACAAAAGTTCCAAAAGAATTTTTCTAATGTATTAAGAGCAAGTCCAACCTCAAATTCATCTAAATAGCCAATAAAACGTTTTTCCATTTCTTGATATTTACCAATTATCCATTTATCTAAATATTCATATTCATTAAACTCTTTGTCTTCATAATCAAATAAATGCATTTCAATAAATTTTGAAACATTCCATATCTTATTAATTAATTTTTTTCCTCTTATCAATGTCTCATCACTAAATATAATATCCGTTCCAAGTCTACCAGTTCCTGCCCAATATCTTAAAACATCAGCCGAATATTTGTTTATTAAATCAATTGGCTCAACTTTACTATTGCCTTTTGATTTACTAATTTTTTCACCTTTACTAGCCATAACAAAACCAGATATCATTACATTATCCCATGGTCTAGAGCCAAAATGATAAAATGATTTAACTATTGTATAAAAATCCCATGTTCTAATAATCTCAGAAGCATTTGTTCTTAAACTCATAGGTTTTAGTATGTCTTCCCTATTTTCTTTTTCACCATATTGCATATTTATCATTGGTGTTGATGATGAAGTGGCCCATGTATCCATAACGTCTGTTTCCGGAATAAATTCATTACAACCACACTTACAGCATTTATTAGGTATATCAATTAAAGGATTAACAGGCAATTGTTCTTTACTTGCCAAAATAGTCTCGCCACAATTTTTACAATACCAAACTGGAAATGGAACCCCAAAATACCTTTGTCTTGATATGCACCAATCCCACATGATATTTTCTACCCATTCATTATATCTATTATGCATATATGATGGATGCCATTTTATTTCATTACCTATCTTAACAAAATCATCTTTATGACTCATAATATCTATAAACCATTGTTTCATTACTGTATATTCTACAGATTTTCCGCATCTTTCATGTGTTTGAATTTCATGTTCTAACTCTTCAATTTTTACAACATAACCATCTTTCTGTAAATCTTCAATTATTTTTTTTCTTGCTTCTTTTATTTCTAACCCACCATAATTTGGTATTTCTTCTTGTATCTTACCATCTTCTGTAAATATATATTTAAGTGGCAACTTATATTTTTTCCACCATTCAATATCTGTTTGATCGCCAAAAGTAGAACACATAACAATACCCGTTCCTTTATCTAAGGAAACTTTTTCATCTGCAAGGATTGGAACCTCTATATTATTAATTGGAATGCATGCAGTCTTACCAATTAAATGTTTATGCGTTATATCTCTAGGATTTACAAATACTGCTACAATTGCTGGTATTAATTCAGGACGTGTTGTAGCAATTGTAAATTCTTCTTTATCTTCTTTTGTTTTAAAATTAATATAATTAAATGTAGTTTTAATTGTTTTAGTTTCAAGTTCTGCCTGGGCTATTGAAGTTAAACATTCATTACACCACAAAGCAGGACTTTCTTTATGGTAACAATATCCTTTATTAACTAATTCTAAAAATGATAATTGACTTATTTTTATAGTAGATGGACTTACTGTTTTATAATGAATATTCCAATCTGTACTTACTCCCATTTTACTAAATAATTCTTGAAACTCATTTTCATATTTATCAGTAGTTTCATAACATAGTTTAGAAAATTCTTCCCTACCAATTTCGTGAGCTTTATTTCCTTGTTCTTTTTCAACTAATCTTTCACTAGGCAAGCCATTATCATCAAATCCAAACGGATAAAATATATTATACCCTCTTAACCGCTTATATCTAGCAATCATTTCAGTTTGAGAATATGAAAATATATGTCCTATATGAATTTTTCCATTAACTGTTGGAGGCGGTGTATCAATAGAAAATACTTTTCCATTATCTTTTTTAAACTGATATATATTATTATCTTGCCAATATTTTAACCATTTATTTTCTTTTTCTAATGCATTATATTTTTTATCTAACATTTTAAATTCCCTCTTTCTTATTCATATATCGTTAAAAATTAAAACCATCAGACTCGTACATAATCTCCTTTAAATACATATTTCATTTTTAATCATCTCCTAAACAAAAAAGCAACTCATCCAATAAGGACGAATTGCTCGTGGTACCACCTTAATTTAATAGTATACTACTATTCTCAAAGTCTTAATGCGACTAACAATATATCTTACTATTATTTCAGACATATAACTCCCAAGCTACCTTCAAATGCTTTTCACTAATGAGTGCTTTCAGTCGGTGACACTCAATTCCTAATAGCTACTAATTATTTTACTCCTCTTGTTCTTCGTTTTTATGAACTAAATATTATCATAATTACATGACCTTGTCAAATTCATTTATTACTATTATATTTACAATAACATTTTAACTTACAATCATCACAAAGTGGTTTTCTGGCCTTACATTTATAACGTCCAAATAAAACTAGTTGATGATGTAATCTATTCCATTTATCTTTAGGAAACTTTTTCATCAATTTTCTTTCCACAGTTTCTACTGAATCATTTTGATAACTTAATCTAAGTCTTTTAGATACCCTTTCTACATGCGTATCAACTGCAATAGTTGGAACATTATAAATATTTGCAAGAACTACATTACAAGTTTTTCGACCTACTCCAGGTAAACTTTCTAAATACGGGCGATCATTAGGCACAACCCCATTACACTCACTTATTATTCTTTTAGCTATATCTTTAATATAAGAAGCCTTTTTTGTATAAGAACCAAGAGGTCTAACAATTTTTTCAATCTCTTTATTACTAGCCTTACTAAGACTTTCTAAATCATATTTATTCCATAATATATGGGTAATTTCATTTACTCTTTTATCAGTACACTGAGCTGATAAAACAGTAGCAATTAATAATTCATAATCAAAAGTATAGTTAAGTTCACAACGAGCACTAGGATACAACTCATCCATATAAGATAAAATATCTTTTTCCTTATTCATCATCATCTAACCAATTATAATCAAAAAGTTCAACACTTTGTTCTTTAGCCTTTCTTCTTTCTTTAAGGCCTTCTTCTACATCACTCATTTTCTTATAACCTTTCTTTTGCCATTCATATAAAATTTTATCCATATATCTTAAAGAACTAACCCCATTATAGACAGCTTCCTTTAAAGCTCCACAAACAAGTTCTTCACTAAAGCCCTTACTAAGCCAAGCATTAATAATTTCATATTCCATGGGTGATATGTTTCTTCCTAATTCATGTTGAAACATATCAAAAATATTTTGTTTATTTTCTTCTTTCCTAACATTTTCTTTTTCTTCCAATAAAATATTATACATTGGTTCTAAACTAATAACCTCACATCTTCTATTAGCCTTATCCTTACTTGAATCAAGTTTAATTAAATTAAGTTCTAATAAATGATTAAAAGCATTTAATACTTCCGTTTCATTAAGACTTAAATTACTTGTTATTGTATTAACATCAAAGGTTTTATCACTTGTATCTTCAAAATACATTAAAAGTAAAAATTCTGTTAAAGATAGTTTTTTAGCTAACGCTACTTCTATTAAATGAGCCGATAATGTAAAACGTTTTTCCATTAAAAACTCTAAATTAACCATAAAACTACCTTCTTTCTTCTATATATTTAACAATACTTTCCCTATTATTATTTAATTTCTTAAGTAATATCTTTTCCTCTATTTCACTTATTAATAGACCTAAATCTTCTTTATTAAGACCACTTATTTCTTTAATCTCTTCTACACTTATATCTATATCTTTACGTGTTTTAATAATCATACTATTTTCCATTTTTTCTAAGACTTTTATCGGAAAATGCATAATAGATGCAGCCACTCTTGTTGTATAATAACCATTTTGATATAAAACGAGCACATTAATTGTACCACAATTTATAATATTTCTAATCTTTTTTATCATTCTTTTTAATTCTTTTTCTTTAATATAGTTTAAATCAGTATCAATCTGTGCCCATAACCCAGCTAAATCAGCCACATAAACTAGATGATTATTATTAATACCTAGTTCTTTTAAAAGGCCTAATTTTTTTAACATCTGAAAACCACTTGCAAGTAATATAACATCTAATTCTTTTCTTATTTTATTAATTGGAATATTACTTATATTTTTCTTTTCTTTTTGAATAGCCGTTTTAAGTGTTTTTTCTAACTTTAAATGATACATTGAAGCAAACCTAACTGCTCTTAGTATGCGCATAGGATCTTCCTTTAATCTTACACTTGGATTACCAATCATTCTAAGCACTTTATTTTTAAGGTCTTTTCGTCCATCTAAAAGATCTATTAATTCTTCATTTTTATTCATATACATCGCATTAATAGTAAAATCTCTTCTTTTAGCATCTTCTAGTAAACTATTAGAATAAGTAACATTTACCGGTTTACCATTTTCATATTCACCTTCTCGCCTATAAGTAGTTATATCAAAATTTAACCCCTTAATTAACATATGATAAGACCCATATAAAGAATCATTTTTAGGTATACCAAAAATACGCATTAAGTCTTTTGGTCTTGCATTAGTTGCAATATCAATATCATTTGTATTACGCAAAAGTAAAAAGTCTCTTACAAACCCCCCAACTATATAGGCTTCAAAACCATTACTTTCTATTTTCTTTAATATATTTTTTACAGTATTTGGAATCAAAACAATCACCACACCTAAATTATACCTAAATTTATAATAAAATAAAATACAACTATTAAAAAATCCATACGCTTTACTCTTTTTGTATGGATATTATTTGGGCATAGTATTAACTAAAACTGGCAAATTTCTAAGAACACCATATATAATTAAGATAACTATATAAATATAGTAGTACATTTCTTTAATTAAAATAGTCTTTTTTAAAGAAATTATTCTTTCTATTATAAAAAAAATTAAAGTAATAAAAACTAAGGGATTATACCAAAAGGCCTTTACTAAATCTCCATTTAATATACTAAATAGCATTCTTGTAATACCACATCCTGGACAATAAAAACCAGTCAAGATGTAAAATGGACAATATATGGCAATACCAAAATGTTCATTTAAAAATTTATAAATTAAAAGAAATAAGATACCCATTACAAGTATCATTATTTTCTTAAAATTAATTTTCATTTGCAAATCGATTTAAGTCACTTTGCATTAAGCAGTAATTTACTATACCAAGACCAAATATAGCTAAAACTATATATAATACTGAATTATCGGAAATATCTTTACCATAGATTTTACCTGCACTATAAAGTTTTTTACCCATTTTGTAATTCCAGTAAATTGCGTAAATACCACAAGTTATAATGGTATAGATAATAGCAAGCCCCCCACTAGCACTTTTCTCACTTTCACTTGCTATACTATTTGATTCATTAGTTAACATTACAAACCAAAAAAGACCATATATACCACATGTAATTACCGTAAGAATAATATTTACAGCAATATCTCTTTTAGTAACTGAACCTCTTTTAATAGTATTTTCTTGTGTTGTTCCACAAGATGGACAAAAATTAGCATTTTCTTCTAACGCTACTCCACAATTTCGACAAAACTTACTCATAAATCTCTTCCTTTCAATCTAAGTATATCATTATCTATCATAAAAAAATAGTCTAAAAATAACTAATTTTATCTTATTTTGTCGAACTACTTTACAATACAAAAATTATCTATAAAATACTTTAAAAAGGAGATTTTATGACATATGAACAAACTGAGTCTAGATTAATGGCTCTTACTAATAAAATAAATACTAAATTTATAAGTTTTGATGAAAAAAACATTTATAACACTAATAAAACAATTCTTAAATTTCATGTACTTGATAATGAGAATCATCAAGAATTTGCTTATGAAAGCATACATATAGTATTACCAAACATTAATATTAACGATTTATACTCTAGTAACATGTGTATTTTTGATAAAAAACTTATTATAATTGGCAGTTTACTAGTAAGTGATAACTCTTTTAATGAATTAAGAAAAAAGTACCATAACAATAAATTATACTTAAGCATATTAAATAATATTACTGACTTTTTAGGAGTTACGAATACCTTAGATTTCCAAAAGGTATTTAATGACTCTACCATACACGATTATTCATTATATGATTTAATTAATGAAAAGTAAATTTTAATTGAACAAAAACTATTAATATGATAGATTTATTTTAAGAAAGGACCTCTATATAATGTTTATAAAAGAAAAGAAGATTTGAAATAATGAAGAAAAATAAAACCATGTTAATAATTTCTATATTTTTAGTATTCTTAGTTACTATAGGAATTACTACATATTTAAATGTAAATATGAATCAAAACGTTTATGAAGATATAGATGATGATAAAGAAAATATTATCAATATTGAATTTCAACCCTTCTATGGTCATGAACCAAATTTAGAATTTTTAACAAATGATGCTAACCTAATCGTTTCTGGAACGATAGACACGTCTTCTTTAGAATCTGTGGTTGAAAATACATTTATTTACACCAACATGGATATCCATGTAATTAAAGTATATAAAAATTCTATCTCACATAAATATAATGATTTTAATGTTTTAAATATCAAAACTATTGGCGGAAAACTTAGTGCTAAAGATTACATAAAATCGTTAGATGATAGAAAGAAGACAAAATATTCATTAACAGAAGAAGAATTAGAAAAATATAGTTTTTCATTAGATTCTTCAAATGGAAAATTAAACTATAAAGAAGAAAATACAGAGTATTTATTCTTTCTTAATTATGTTAATGGTGATTTAGTTCCTAACTCTAATCACTATGGCATACGCAAAATAAAAGGAACAAAAGTGTATGATTATGAAACAGATTCATATATTGAAACTGCTTTATTAGATTAATTACTTGATTTTGAAAAAAAGATTAAGACTGAAAATACAGCAAGAAATAAATATCAAAGACTAAATAAAAAATTGGAGTTTTAGAAAACAATTGTAGGAAGATAGTTTTGGGATTGAACTGGAGTCATCTTTTTCAAATCTCATTGATATTTATTATCGTTATAATATCCAAAATATAATTTTTACATTAAATAATAATCTTATAATACTTACAATTCACTAATTTTAACAAAATGCTTAATAAAATATCGCTAAATATTTGACTTTATCTAAGTATTTTAGTACAATACTATTGCTTATCGAAGTTAGGCAGCGAATTATTAGGCTTTAACGTGTAATTAACTAAGTTCATGAGTATGTTCTGCCAACAGAAAATGTTTATAATTACTCCCTAAATGCTAAGTAATTCAATAACTTTTATAAGAAATAAAAAGAAAGGAGAATATTTATGGCAAGATACACTGGTCCTCAATTCAAAAAATCACGTCGACTAAACTTCTCTACTTTAGAAAACGGAAAAGACCTTGCTCGTCGTCCTTATGCACCTGGTGCCCATGGTAGTGATAGACGTAAAAAACTAAGTGAGTATGGTGTCCAATTACAAGAAAAACAAAAAGTACGTTTCATGTATGGATTAAACGAAAAACAATTCCACAAAGTTTTTGAAAAAGCTTCAAAAATGAATGGTATTGCTGGTGAAAACTTATTAGTTTTACTAGAAAGTCGTTTAGATAACTTAGTTTATCGTATGGGATTATCTACTACTCGTCGTGGTGCAAGACAACTTGTAAACCATGGTCATATTACTGTAAATGGCCGCAAAGTTGATATTCCATCATATACTTGCAAACCTAAAGATGTAATTGCTGTTAAAGAACAATCTTTATCACATCCACAAATCCTTGCAAGTTTAGAGGCTGTTACTAGTACTAAAGCATTTGTTGAATTTGACAAAAAGAAAATGTCTGGTACTTATGTAAGAATCCCAGATAGAAGTGAACTTAATCCAGAAATTAATGAATCACTTATCGTTGAATTCTATAACAGATAATAAAGTGTCCAAATGGACATTTTTTTATTGCCTTTATATAACAATTAAATTGCTTTTTATGTTTCTTTTTTGTATAATTTTTTTATAAGGAGATTAGAGTTATGAAAAATTTAAAAGAAAAATGGGAATATGATAAAAAGAAAGTTTTATTAATAACAGGTATTACAATACTAAGCATTATAATTGTAATTGCCTTAATAGTTATATTAGTTAATATCTTTAGAAGATATAGCTATAAAGAAGTTGAAAACATGATGGTTAATAGTACCAAGACTTATTTAAAAGAACATAAAGACTTAATTCCAAATGAAATGAAAGAAATAGAGACAATTGAAACGTCTACTTTAATAAGTGGTAAATATCTAAAAGAATTAGATAAACTAAGTAAAGAAAAAGGTTGTAGTGGCAAAGTAACAATTATTTATAATGAAGGCTCATTAAGATATACACCTAGCCTATCTTGTCCTAATTATGAAACAACTACTCTTAAAGATATTATCTTAAGTAGTGAAAAAATAAAAGATAGTGGTAATGGTTTATATGAATTAAATGATTATTATACTTACCGTGGTGAATACGTAAATAACTATGTTAAATTTGTCAATTATTCTTGGCGTATCTTAAAATTTAATGATGACATGATTTATTTAGTTTTAAGTGATACTTTAAATAACAAAACAATGTATGTATATGATGATCGCTTTAACGAATCAACTAATAACTATAAAGGCAAAAATGATTTTGCAAGTAGTCGTATGTACTTAACATTAAATGACTTTTATGAAAACTATTTTAAAAACTATCACAGCTATTTACAAGTAATGGATGCTTGTACACATAGTAGAAGCGAAATGGATCAAGACAAAACTGGGGCTATTGAATGTTTTAGCACTTATAAAACACCAATATCTTTATTAGCCGTATATGATTACATGAATGCTTCTGTTGACCCCCAATGCTTAGTAAGTAGTTCTAAAAACTGTTCTAACTATAACTACTTATCTAAATCTACTAACAAGTATTGGTTTATGAATGGTACAAACGAAAACTCATATGAAGTATATTCAGCCAATAACACTGGTGCAATAGTATTAGATGTAGCAAATGCTAAGAAAGATATTAGGTTAGTAATAGCCTTACCAACAGATCTTGTATACAAAAATGGTATGGGTACTACCGAAAATCCTTATGAATTTTATGAATATTAAAAGAAGGTCTGAAACCTTCTTTTTTAAAACCATTTCTCCGTCATTTTAACATTACTACTTAAAGGAGCAGGATTTGGCATATCAAGTTTAACTAAAAATGGTAATTTAAATGCCGACCCAAAAGCAAGCATTACACCTTTTCTTAACGTCTTTAATTTTTTTAGTTCTTCCCTAGCCGAACTAGAAATAATCGCATCAATCATGTTATAATCCTCAGGATGGAATATTCTAAAAATAAAGAAATTAGAACATTGTGAAAATACGGTTTTTGATAGTTCACTAGGTCTTTGCGTAATAAGTCCCAATATAACCCCATACTTTCTTCCCTCTTTCGTAATTCTTTCAAAAATATTATAACCTAAAACATCAATGTCACGATCATTATTAACATAACGATGCGCTTCTTCTAAAATAATATTAATTGGAAAAGAACCCCTATCACTTAAATTAGTCGCATAATTAAAGAATAATTTTGAATATAATTTAGTAAGAACTTTAGCAAATCTATCTTCTAAACTATCTAAATTAACATTAACAATTTGTGCATTCTCACCCGTTGGCATTTTAAATAAACCCTCAATATAACTTTTCTTACTAACAACACTAGGATACTCAAAATACTTTTTATTAGGACTATTAATAATATGGTGTAAATGAACTTTTAAAGAATTAGCCTTATCATAAACACTTTCACTATTAAAGACCCCTTCACTAAGTAACGCGAACTCCAAAGCATCGTATATATCTTCTAATGTATAATACAAATTAGGTACTACTCTATACTCTGTAATATTTTTCTTTTTAAATTGACTCAAAAAATCAATTACTTGTGAAATCGCGTTAATTTTCCCTTGTGCATCAATATTTAAACACTGTCTTATTGTTCTTATATAACCTGGTTCTTTTATTTCACTTGCTTCATTCAAATCATCAGTATGATATTTATTCAAAATACTTAATATTTGATCTCTTATTTGTGAACTATTTTTACCACTTGATAAAACATCTAATAAACAAGTAGCAATAATATCATTTTTATATTCTATTGATACTGGATCTTCACTTTTAAAAATACCAACATATTGAAGGGTTTTCTCAAGTATCGGAATTAAAGAAGCATCAGTAACATCAAGTAATATAGCTAAATCATCAGCATCTAAAAAATAAGGTGGTATTTGAATACAATTAGATACATCTTCTCTTTCATTACGATAATTTTTAAAGTTTAATTTAGAATTTACATTACTTAAATTTTGAAAGGCGGCGTTATATTCGCCATAGGCATCAAATAAAATAATATGCGCATTCTCTGGTAATTTATCATTACAATAAAAAACATTTTGAATTATTCTTGCTACACCACATGATTTACCAGCCCCAGAGTTGCCAATAATAGCAAAGTGATTAGAAAAAAAGTCATCTAAACTACCGGTTACAGTAAAATTTTCATATAACAAAGATTTACCAAGTACCATGACTCCTTTATCATTCAAATTTTGGCTACCAATAAAACTTGTTAATTCTTGGGCATTAACAATACGTGGTGACCCTTGTAAGTTAGGCTGTCTATAAATACCTTCAACAAAATCATTACCCACTATCTCACCAATTAATAAAATAGTAAATTCTTTATTACCAACATGTGTTATTCTACCTACTATTTTTCTATTTTGTTCCATAAAAACAACATGAACATCTTTTAAATACAAGCAAGGTGCATTACTTAAGTTTTCAACCGTTACTAATGTGTCTTCAATATTAATTACTTTTCCAAACATATTATCCCTTCTTTATTCTATAAACATTTTATCAAATTTTTAATTATTTGTCTTTATATTTTAAAAAAAAGAAGGTTTCCCTCCTCTTTAGAACAAAATTCCTCCTAGAATAATTGCAAGTAAAATATATAAAACTAAAATAATGAATGCTCCGTTTAAGAAATTACCATTACTATTAATTTCGTTATTACCGGATTTTTTGCAACAACTCATAAGGCACCTCCTTAATTAAAGACTAAATGAATGCCCCTACAATTAAAATTAGTAATATGAATAAAACTAAAATGATTGCAGGTCCAAACCCATTTTCTTGACAGTAGTTCATAAAACTCCCTCCTTTATTTGTCTTTTCATTTATAGTTTATGGATAAATTATGAAAATGTGCATGTCTAAAACCTTGTAAAACTAAAACTTTACGTGTTATAATAGGTTTGTTTAAAAGAAATGGAGAATGTTTATGAATAAGACGAAAAAATTAATCGCACTTGGTGCTTGCACTCTTATGTTATGTGGCTGTGGTAAAGTGACCCCTACCCTAAGTGATGGTAGCCAAGCAGTTGCAAGTTTTACTGATAATGTTTTAAATATTTCAGCTAATGATCTTTATAATAAAATGAAAGAAAGTTATGCTCTTGATTCTCTTATTACTCTAATGGATACAAAAATATTAGAGCAAAAATATCCTGATAAGTTAAGTGATGCTAAAAGTAGTGCAGAAAGTACTGTAAAATCAATGAAAGAAACTTATGGTGAAGATCAAATTACTTACTATTACGGTTCAGTAGATAATTACACAAAAAGTGTCTATTTATCTAATCTAAGAAATTACGCTACCTTAGACTATGCTAAAACACAAGTGACAGATAAAGAAAAAAAATCATATTATGATAAAAACATTTATGGTGACGTGACTGTTCGTCATATCTTAATCACTACTGGTGTAACTGATGATACTAAGGATGATGAGAAAACTAAATTAGAAGAAGCAGCTAAGAAAAAAGCAAATGAAGTAATTGAAAAATTAAATAAAGCCGATAATAAATTAGAAACATTTAAAACACTTGCTAAAGAATACTCAAACGATGACGCAACTAAAGATAATGGTGGTAGTCTAGGTGCTATCAATACTGGTACTTTATCTAATAAATATGATGAATTATTAAAGAGTGCTAGAAACCTAAAAGATGGTGAATATTCAAAGTCAATTATTACAACTGAATTAGGTTATCACATTATTTACCGTGAATCATCAAGTGAAAAACCATCATACGAAGATAAAGAAAGTGAAATTACAGAAACACTTGCTAAAAACTTAATTGATAGTGATAAAACTATTCAAATTACTGCCCTTGATAAAATGCGTAAAGATGCTGGCATGGATATATTAGATAGTGATATTAAATCAAAATATTCTAATTACATTGCTAATCAAATAACTCAAGCTAAGAGTAATTCTAGTAAAAATTAAAGAAGAAACAACAAATTTCTTCTTTTTTTATGCAAAAACCACTTGAATATCCATTTTTATTTTGTTATAATTTTCTTGTTCTTATGGCGGGATAGCTCAGTTGGCTAGAGCACGCGGTTCATACCCACGGTGTCGGGGGTTCAAATCCCTCTCCCGCTACCATATTTAAATATACAAAGTGTCTAAATTGACACTTTTTTCTTTTCTCTTTTTTTTGCTGTTTCCATAGTTTTTTCAATAAACAAATTTGATTTATAGTAACATTATTTTTTAAAATATGATAAACTTAAAATAAGTAGGTGAATAATATGGCAAAAAAAAGAAAAAAGAAAAAACAATTAACTAATAAAGAAATAATAACAGGTTTTGTAGCCCTTCTTCTTTGTTTTTATCTAGGTTACTATCAACTTAATGATAACACAGTTAATAATAACGTTTCTTATGCCGTAAACGAAATACCTGAATATAATGGTAAAGATTTTATATATATTAATAATAATGAACCAAGTTTTACTGAAAGTGATTATAAAAATGAATCTTATCAAATCTTTAGCGAACTAGATAACCTAGGTAGATGTGGCCCAGCTATTGCTAATATTGGTATTGATTTAATGCCTACAAAAGAACGTGAATCTATTGGCATGATAAAACCAAGTGGTTGGCATACAATTAAATACGATAATGTTGATGGTAAATACTTATATAACCGTTGTCACCTAATAGGATACCAATTAACTGGTGAAAATGCTAATCCCAAAAACCTTATAACTTGCACAAGACAAATGAATACAGGCGTTATGCTAGAGTATGAAAACAAAGTAGCTAAATACATTAAAGAAACTAAAAATCATGTTTTGTACCGTGTTACTCCCCTATTCTTAAATGATAATCTTGTTGCCAGTGGCGTTTTAATGGAAGCTAAATCTGTTGAAGATAATGGTAAAGGTTTAACATACTCCATTTATGTTTATAATGTCCAAAATGGTATTACAATCGACTACTTAACTGGCAAGTCCCAATTAAATGAATAAAGAGCCCTAAATTTAATTATTTAGAACTCTTTTTTTTCTTATCATAATATTTTTTATTTAAAAGTTTAACTTTTACACCACGTTCATAAGCGAACATTTTTTTTACACCATCTGGTAAATTTTTCTTATAAACCTTCATAAACTGACCTCCAAACTACTAAAAATATACCAAAAAAAAGACTATTTTACAAGTCTAAATTTCAAATCACCAAATTAAATTCTAAGCTCCCGTTTTTTCATAGATGGGAACTTAGTCTTAAAAACGATTAGTTCTATCATATTAAATATAATAGTTAATGCTTGATGTAGTCAAAATATGAAGTAATATTAAAAATAAACTAATTATAAGTTAATATCTAAAAGTGGAATAGTTTGCATATACAATAGGAATCTATAGATCACTAATTTTGAATCAATCACTAAAATAATTTAGTCATATAAATTATATAGTATTCTAAAAATTTTTTTATACTTTAATTAAAATAATTATTAAATTAATGATATAATGTATTCATTGATAAAAATAATTCTATAATTAAGAAATTGTTAGTTATGAAGGTTGAAAAAAAATAAAAGAGTAAAATTAAATAAAGCATGGGAAGCTAGTTGAACAAAAATATGTAATATAGTTCCAATTATTGAATTTACATTAAACACAATTAGAAAAATATAGGAGAAAAATATGTTTGAGTTTGCCTTAGAAAAATTTATAAATTTTGTAAATAATAATTATGATATGAATGATACTAAAGTTAGTCATAAATTAAACCATACGCTTCATGTAGTTAGTAATGCAAAATTTTTATGTGAAAAAATGAATCTAGATAATGAAAATAAAGAAGTTGCACTTATAATAGCACTTTTACATGATATAGGAAGATTTGACCAAGCAAAAGAGTTGAAAAGTTTTAGAGAAGATATAAATAATTATGACCATGCTACATTAGGAATTAAATTATTATTTGAAAATAATTTAATTAGGAGCTTTATTGAATTTGATAAATATGATGAAATAATAAAAATTGCTATAGCTAATCATAATAAATATATCGTTGATTTTGATAGCATGTATGAAATACAAGCATTACATTCAAAAATTATTAGAGATGCTGATAAATTGGATTCATTTAGAGCAAAGTATGAAGATGATATTTATACGATGGCAAATATAACACAGGAAGAAATTGAGACTTCATTAATATCAGATAATATTTTTAACGATTTTATTAATGAAAAAACTATATTAAATAAAGATAGAAAAACACCAGCAGATATATGGATTTCTTATATCGCATTTATATATGGATTGTATTTTAAAGAAAGTTTGCTTTATATTAAAGAAAATAATTATATAAACAAATTGATTGATAGATTCCACTATGAACTAAATGATACTAAAGAAAAAATGGAAAAAATAAGAAATAAAGGAAATAAATATATAGAACGTGTTTAAAATGTCATATGCATTTAGTGGATAAATTTGTACAGAGTATTTTTCATTATGATTGAATATACTAAATCAGACTAATATGTAAATAAATGCGATAATAATGTTAGGATTAGAAGATATAAAAAAAGATATGATTAAGAATCAAAATCATATTCAAAATGTTTAAAATTAGTAAATAAAATAAGGTGAATTAAGAATGATAAAAAATTGTATTTTTGATTTAGGTAATGTTATTTTGAAAGGCAAACCATCTATTATATTAGATAACTTAAACTTAGATGATGAAACATATCATGATATTAAAAATAATTTTTTTAATGATTGGTCAAAATTGGACTTAGGATTAATTTCATTGGATAGTTTCTTTTATCAATGTAGTTTTAAATCAACAATTTCTAATGAAATAAAAGAAAAATTAATTAATTATTATAAATATAGGCCTTTCAATTTAGAAGTTTTAAATATATTACGTGATTTAAAAAATAAAAAATATAACATTTATTTGCTATCGAATAACAATAAAGAAACTGCAAACTATTTGAGAACACTAGATTTTTATCAATATATTGATGGAGACGTATATTCATGTGATTATAATACTGTAAAACCAAATATTGAAATTTATAAAATATTATTAAATAAATATGATTTAATTACGAAAGAATGTTTATTTATTGATGATGATCAAAATAATATCGAAACAGCAACAAAACTAGGATTTAAAACAATTAAATATAATTCAGATAATTATAATACCTTAAATTTAAAGATTAATAACATTATAGATAAAAATAATTAGTTGTTAATAAAAAATTTATATTAACTTAAAAATAAAAAAACTTCGAAAATAATAATGATATATTAATTTCGAAGTTATGAGTTTTACAAGTCTAAATTTCAAATCCACCTTGCTATATGTATTCTTCTTGTTGAATTTTCTAAATAATTATCAAATATTTTTATAATACTAGCCACTATTGCCTTTAATATATCTGTACAACTCTTCTTAATTTTAACTTGAACAATCTCTTTTTTTAGTTCTCTTCTAAACTCATAATCCTCAATATAACGCCCAAGTACATAATCAAGACGAACTAACTCATCTATTCCATCATTACCTTTTAAAACACTAACAAAATACTCTTTATATACTTTAATTAACTTAGCAGTTATTAAATCTTCTTGTAAATATTCAAAGTTAACTATTCTTTCATAATTTTTACATTTATTAAGTACTTCTAATCTATCTACTTCCATTACATTCAATCCTTTTCTATTTTTCTTAAAATAAGAATACACCAAATATATAAAAAGAGCAATACATTTTATAACTTTTTTATATCTTGTTTATTTTTTTAAATTAAAGTATACTTATAAAGTAAGGTTGTGGTATTTTGAAAAAGAAAAAAAAATTAAGACTTAAAAAACAGGCTTATATCTTTTTAGCAATTATTATATTCTTGATTGTTGGTATTATCCTTGGTAATAACTATTACAATGACTATAAATATAAACAAACTAATGAATATAAATTAACCGTTAAAGGTTATACTCTAGACGAATCTAAAGATATCATTAATCATTTAAATGATGATGAAACAAATGATATTTTAGCTAGAGATAAAATTGATGATTTAACAAGTCTATTAAATGAAAAATATTTTTTATATAAAAATTTAGATACTTATTTAACTTATAGAGAAAAAGAAAGTGATTACACTCTAAAAGAAATCGTAGCTATTGTAAATGTTCATGCCAATAATAAATGGTATAACATTGAACTTAAAACTAATGAATCCCTAAATGAATTAATGCTCGTTAATAAGTTTTATGCCCTAACAAAAGATTATACACCAAAAAACTTAACTAATATTGGTCTTGATTATTCTTATGGTACTGAAGGCGAAAACAAATTAATTGACTATGCATATGAAGCATTTCAAGAACTATGGGATGCTGCTTATAAAAAAGGTTACTATTTAATGGTTACCTCTAGTTACCGTGACTATGCTTCTCAAGAAGAAATATATAATTATCGTAAAACAACCCAAGGAGAAAGAAAAGCAGATGAAACAGCCGCCCGTCCTGGCCACTCAGAACACCAAACTGGCCTAGTTGTTGATATGACTAGTAAAACAGAACCTGATGCTGAAAGTTTCACTGAAAGTAAGGCTTATGCTTGGTTAAAAGAAAATGCCTATAAATATGGTTATATAGAACGTTACCCAGAGGGAAAAACTTATATAACAGGCTATAGTCCTGAATCATGGCACTGGCGTTATGTTGGTCGTGAAGCTGCAAAAGTAATGCGTGATGAAGATATTACTTATGATGAATACTATGCTTATTATATTGAAAAATAGCACTTACTAGTGCTATCTTTTTTTATAGAAATGAACTTATATGTACCGTACTAAAATTACTATTATTCATAATGTTATTTAAAACACTAACAGTATCATCAATCATCACAAAATTTTTATCTGGTACTACTTGATACTTACTTTTTATATCAACCATTCTATCTAACTTTTCATTATCGTTATATACATACAAAACATGTTCTGGTAAAATACCATAGTTTTTAAGAACAAAATTCTTTTTTTGTCTAACTTCTTCTTCATTACTAACTTTAGTTATAACATAGACAAATTCTTTGTTTTTATCTTTAATAAAGTCTTGCATTACTTTAATAGGCTTTAAATCATTATATACATCATGTTTTAACAAATAACTGTTCCACATATCATCATCATAAAAATAATGCGTATATTCTCCTAAATTAAGTCTAATAAGTACTCCATCAATATCAAAAAAATAAATTGTTTTAGCATCATTAAATATTTCTTCAACCTTACTCTCAACCATATTACCATTCCTTTCAAAAAAGGTACCCTAAGGTACCAAAATTAAGCATTTTTAATTTTCTCAATATAATAGTTTATTTTACTAGCCCATGTTGAACTAGCAGCATATTTTGTTCCAATAGTCTCTGGCGTTGTAAGTCCTTTTTGAATATAATTACGAGCTAAATTAGAAATCATAGCTTCAATACCAGCATCTAATGAATCAAACTTAGCATAAGAACCACATCCACCACTACCTTTCATCCCACCAACATTATTACAAGATTGAACTAAACTACTACAAGTCCAATTACAACCAGTTTCATGTAATGTTATAGCAACAGCAAGATAAGGGTCAACTCCATATGAAATAGCATAATTAGCAAAACTACTACCATAACCACTTAAACTACTTTTCAAACTTAAATTAAGTTTATTAGTAAGCTCTTCCATTGTCATGCCATCATAGACAATAACTGGTGTTGCCGCTTTTAAACTAACAATTTCTATTTCCTGTTTAATAACAGTATCTTTTTTAACATTTTTTTCTTCACTTTGTAGGCTTTCCCTACTACTCTTTAACATAATGGCTTCTAAAAGAGGATTTACTCTTGTTGTTAACGTACTATCAAGTGATAATATTGTTAATCTTTCAACTCTATTAGAAACAACTTGTATTAAACTAATTACGATTAAAGCAATACATATTCCCTTAACCGAGGGTAATTTTTTCATTCTAAACCATCCTTCTCTTTTCCGGAAAGTAATTACATTATACTATATCATATTCTTATTTGTCAAATTTTTTCTAATACACACGCAAACATTTATACGTATGAACACTAATTTTCTCCGTAAATAAAAGGGATTAAAGAAATATACTATTTTATCCAAAAAAGATAAATGTTATTATAAAAGCCGCTACTATCCCCACTAAATCAGCAAATAATCCGGCTTGCAAAGCATGTCTAGTCTTAGTAATTTTTACTGACCCAAAGTATAAAGCAAGCACATATATAGTAGTATCAGTACAACCTTGTAAGTTACTAGCAAGTCGTCCCACAAAAGAATCTGGCCCATACAAAGCAAAAATATTATTCATAATTGCTAAAGATGCTGTTCCTGATATTGGCCTTACAAAAGCCATTGGTAAAACACTTATTGGAATATTAAACATACTAAGTAATGGTGTAAAATAAGAAAAAACAAATTCTAAAAAATGAGAACTTAAAAATAAATTAGTTGCAAAAACCATCCCTATAACTGCTGGTGCTATTTTAAAAGTTGTTACTAACCCATCTTTTGCCCCTACTAAAAAAGAATCATATATATTAACCTTTTTACTAATACCATAAATAATAATAAATAACACAAATAACGGTACTATATAATTAGATACTTGATTCATTTACCCTTTCTCCTTTTAAAATAATCATATAAAAGTCCTGAAATATTAGAACAAAGAGTTGCTAAAATACTAGTAATAATTATTTCTGTTGGATTACTAGAATTATACATAAGTCTAAGTGCTATAACAGTTGTTGGAATAATTGTTACTCCCCCCGTATTTAAGATAAGAAATGTTACCATTGCCTCGGTGGCCGTATCAGGTGTTTCATTATCATTTTGCATAGAAGCCATAGCCTTAAGTCCAAATGGTGTAGCAGCAGACCCAAGTCCCAGTGCATTTGCCGCAATATTACTAGCTATATAACCAATTGCCGGATGATTCGGATTTAAACTTGGAAAAAGTTTTGATAAAACTGGTCTTACTAAATTAGCAAACTTATCTAATAATTTAGAATCTTCAGCTATTTGCATAATACCTGTCCATAAAACAAGTAAAGGCATCATTTCTGATAATAACTTTATCCCCCCAAGTCCCCCTTTTAAAATCTCTTCATTTAACGTACTAACATTACCTGTAACAATTAAATAAATTGACCCAACTATAATAAAAAATGCCCATATATAACTTACCATGCCATCACCCATTTAAAGAAACGTACAAAAAAATTTTCCTTCTTATCACTCTTTTCCTCTTCTATTTTATATAAACGAGCACTTGTAAGTAATTCGTTATTTAATAATACTTTTACATACCCAGCATCTCTACCATCATGATTTATCTCATACTTAACACTTACCTTATCTATTTCATCAAGTTTTAAAAGGGCATATAAACTATTTTCTATATAATATTTCATTGGATCTTTATCTATATTTAAATTATCTTTATTTACTACTTCTACTCTTTCATAATTTTTAAAAACACTTTCACATAAATTCTTATGATCTGAAAAATCATTACCATCATTAAGAGTTACAACAATACAAGTCTTTTCATCTTTTCTACTTGCTGTTACTAAAGTTCTCCTTGCTTTTTCTGTAAATCCCGTTTTTCCTCCCAACATATTTTTATAACTAAAAAGTAACTTATTCTTATTTTTCCAAGTATAAGTTTTACCACTTGTTTTAGCTGTATAATTTTTAGTAGCAATAATACTACTAAATGTTTCATTTTTAAGAGCGTAACGCATAAGTATTGCCATATCATACGCTGTAGAAATATTACCCTCTCCCTTGTCATTTTCAAGGCCATGGTTATTAATAAATTTAGTATGACTCATTCCTAATTGATAGCTTTTTTTATTCATTAAATCCACAAAATTATCCATATTACCACTTACAAGATAAGCTATTTCTATCGCTGCATCATTACCACTTCTAAGCATTAACCCATATAATAGATCTTTCAAAGAAATTTCCTCATTTAAACTAAGATAAATAGCGCTACCAAAAGACTTCAAAACCTCTTCCCCTACTTTTATAGTACTATCTAAAGAACCATTTTCTAAGGCTATAATTGCGGTCATTATCTTAGTTGTACTGGCAATAAGTTTCTCTTTATCTTCATTTTTTCCTTCTAAAATACGCCCTGTATCATAATCCATCACAACATAACTTTCTGCTTGTATTGCTTCTACTCTTGGTATAAAGATTAATAATAAAAGACCTATAAAAAGTATTTTTTTCACCCGTATCACCTGTTTAATTGTATGAAAAAAAGATGATTTTTAGTCATCTAGAGTCTTATGTTTATCGTTATTCTTTATTTTTTAAATAACCAACATTCTTATCAGTAATTTAAACTAAACTTTCTTGAATTATGTTTAATCTAGCCTTTAAATTTTTAGGTAAATCTAATGTATATCTTCTTTTCAAAGTATTATATATTGCTTTATATAGTTTTTCACCATCAATATCATCATTCATTAACTTATAAATATCGTAAAAATCTTTTACACGTGTGGCTGTTTCTAATGCTTCTATTAACGTTTCAAATTTTTCTACTATAACACTATATTTACTAAATGCCATTATTTTAATAATACCTTCATCTATTAAGCATTTATTCAATCTCTTTTTGTTCCTGTGAGAAGGAAAAAAAATTTTTTTCCCTTCTCACAGGAACATTATATTACTTGGTAATTTTCATACAAAAAAATTATGTTATTACTTTCAATATGATTTTTAGTCACCTATATTCTTAGATAAATCATTATCTTTTATGTTTGTAATAGACAATGTATAACCAAAAGGCTCTAATATTTTTATTAATGTATTTATTTGAGGATGCTTTTTACGATTTTCAATAACAGCAATCATTTCCCTTACCACATGAGCTTCCTTAGCCATTTCTTGCTGTGTTAAACCAAGTTCATTTCTAAGTTTAATAAAATCGCATACTAAGTTGTATTCTAAATCTATTACCTTTTGTTCATCTTGCATTTTTTGTATAAGCTTATTTTCTTCAGCCATAAAAATCACCCAATCAAACCAAACATAATTATATTTTTAAGTTCACTTTTTAAAGCTCTTTTAAGTAAATGATTCATCGTTCTTAACGTAAAAGTAATATCTTCACTATCTGAAACACTAAAATCCAGATAAAACAAAATAGAGTATGGATAAACTCTCAAAACTCCATATGAATCCAAATCATCATCAAATGATAAATTATCACACATATCTGTACAATAAAAATAATTATCAAAATAATAGTCATAATCATATTCTAACTTTCCACAACATTTTAATACATAATCATAGTTATCTTCCCTATATTGAGCATCTTTTTTTGAAATAAACATATCAAAATCATTATTTAAAAATTTTTCAATAACCTTTCTTTTTTCAATTTTACTACAATCCTTTAACTCAAGAAATCTATAACATAAATAACTATTAAATTCAGGAACTGTAAACAATTCCTTAAATAACTCCTGTAACTTAGGATTAACCATATCTTCCTTTAATCTCAATTTCAGACTATTTTGTTCATAATCACAAGTAACGTTATAATAATTTAAATCAAAAGAACTATTTATTCTATTTAAAATATCTTTCTCATTTTCTTTCAAATCAACTTTACAAGAAATATTCATTCTCGTAACAATACCGCATCCAATGCTTGTTGCCATATATATTACCTCCGAACAACCCAAGTATACAGTAAAGTCATTTTGTAGTCAATAGGCTACATTCATTTTTAATAAAAAGAGCTATTAAAATTAACTGTTACATTTTTAATTAAACTAGCCAACTATTATAATACTAGAATTGATTACATTCTTTATCAAACAGATGAAAGAAAAGCATTTTCAAAAATTAATTTAATTTCTCTGCAGAGGCTCTGCAGATGTCTGCAGAAAACTGCAGAGTTCTACAGTAATCTCTGCAGAAAAAATAAAACATCCCAAAATAAATGATGCTTTATTCCTCATATATTCCATGTATCTTTTGAATTACAGTATAATCTGGATTTTCTAAAACCCACTTTTCACCATCAAAATTAACATTAAAAAGAATGGTATAACTGACCCTTTTATCCTCACTTTTCATATATTCTAATTGTAAATACTTATACTTAGTATCATTAAATGTTTTATCATCATTTAAAAACTCATTACTATGACTATTTTTATATTGTAAAGCCTTATTTTTACTATTATTATAATCATATGTTGTAATATTTACAGTTATAGTAGCTTTATCACCATTAAAAGTTTCTTCTGTCACTTCATATTCTAAATCATAATAAAGTCTTTTCATAACTGTCTTATACATACTTTGCATATCACTTGTTAAATTCTCATGACTTATTAATTCATCAAGAGACTTAGTAACATTCACATTATGATTTTTATAAGCACTAAAATAATCTTTAACAGGTGTTACAGCCTCATTTTTTGTACAACCACATACTAAAAAACAAATTATTAATAATATTATTCTTTTCATAATTTTTCCTTATATGAAAGTCTAATTAACTTTTCTATTCTTTCCATATCTTTATTAAAAGGCTTCTTAATTTCTAAAAACATTTTTTTAATAGCTTTATCATAATCATCTGTACTAACATGAAACCACTCATAATAATAATATAAACATTCATCTTTATTATCATTATCTCTAATCTTCTTAAGTTCATGAAAAATTAAATTCTTAGCTTTTTCTCCTTGCCTATAATCACTTAATGTTTTAAGTTTATCTAATACCTTAAACTTTAACTTTATAGTATTCATGTTATGTGCTAACTCATTAACTTCTAATTCATCTTCAATTAATAAAGAACTATAATAAATAATCTTTCCTTCTTGATTTAACTCCACCATTAAAGCATCACACCCAGTTGAAAAAAGTAAATAATTTGTTTTATCTTTACTATTTTTAACAATATTGTCCATTTCTAAAATAACACTATAACTAAGTAATACTCGCATATCTTCTTTACTTATTTTTATAAATGGTATTTTCTTTATATTAACAATATCATCATTACTTTCCCACTCATAAAACTTTAAAATATATTCAGAAAAATTACCTAATACATCATAATAATATTGCATTACAAGTCCTCTCTTTCTTAAAAGCTAAAAATATAAACAATAAACCTACTAATAAAACTAAACATTCTACTCTCTTACATATAAATTGGACATATGAAAAAAAATTATACCCACAATATAAAAGATTTAAATAAAGAAAACAAAAAGTAAAACCAAGAGATACTAAAAACACTCCTACTATAAAATAAATTATTTTTTTCATAACTATCTATAATATTTTATTTATTAAATTATAATTTTAGTATATAATGTTGTAAGGTGATGAATATGGATTTAATAAAATATATCTTATTAGGAATTTTACAAGGATTAACAGAGCCCTTACCAATATCTTCAAGTGGTCATTTAGTATTATTTAAAAATCTTTTTAATACTAATATGTTAAATGATGTTAACTTTGAGATAATTGTAAACTTTGGTTCTTTTCTAGCTATCTTATTAATATTTTGGCAAGACATAGTAAGGTTAGTTAAATCATTCTTTATATATATCTTTAAGAAAGATGAAAGAAAGAAATATCTTAAAGATTTCAAGTATTGTCTAATGATTATAATTGGTAGTATTCCCGTTGGTATAGCTGGTATCTTATTTAAAGATAAAATAGATACTTTATCAGGTAATATGCAATTTCTAGGTTTTGCCTTTCTTCTAACTAGTATTATGTTATTTCTTGTTAAAAATGCTCAAGGTAAAAAAGGTGATTATGATATAACTTTTAAAGATGCATGTATCATAGGTCTTATGCAAATGGTAGCCTTAATGCCTGGTATTAGTCGAAGTGGTACTGTATTAGTTGGTTGCTTACTATGTAAATTATCACGTGAAGCTTCTTTAAAATATACTTTTATGTTATATTTCCCTGTCAGTGCGGCCTCAATGGTTTTAGGGGTTAAAGATTTATTAGAAGCAGGATCCCTAGGTAACACTTTATTACCTTACACATTAGGATTAGTTGCGGCCGGTATTGTAACATACTTCTCATATAACTGGTTATCTAGATTAGTAAAAAAAGGTAAACTTTGGAAATTCTCTATCTATTGTTTTATCTTATCATTATTTGTTTTAATATATTTCCGTTAAAAAGGACTACCTAGAAATAATTATTAAATTTCTAGATAGTCTCTTTTTTTATTGCAATTAATTTAAAAAAAAGACCCTAATAAAGGTCTAAATCATACATTTTTGGTGTTTCAGGAGGGACTTGAACCCTCGCTCTTTAGCTCCGGAGGCTAATGTTTTATCCAACTAAACTACTGAAACAAAAAAGGAAAAATATTAAAATAATTTAATAATATCTCCTATAGTAATTAATATCATTAATATCATTAAAAGAGCAAAGCCAATCAAATTACAAGTATTTTCAATTTTAGAATTTATCTTACTACCTTTAATTTTCTCTAATATCATAAAGAAAACATGTCCACCATCAAAAGCAGGAAATGGTAAAATATTAATAAAACCAACATTAATTGATAAGAAAGCCGTTATATAAATAAGTTGTTTAATACCATATTGAACACTTTCATCAATAACTTTATAAATACCAACTGGACCAGATAAATTACTAACTGAAACATTACCTGTAATAAGTCCCCATACAGTAACAGCCATAGAAGAAATTACATTAATAAACTTTTCAAAACTAAAACGAATACTTTCTATAACCCCTTTTTTACAGCTATTATCAATCTGAATACCAAAGACACGTGTCTCATTACCGTTTTCATCTTTAACCATCGTAGGAGCAATTTTTAAGGTTTCTAACGACCCATCAACATGTTTAACACCAAAATCATATATATTATCAGTATCTTTATAATATAAATAAATTTGTCCTACATCCCAAGAAGAAAATTTGTGACCATTAATACTTGTTATAATATCCCCTGGTAACATACCAGCCTTACTAGCAGCCGAATCATCTAAAACATTTAATACTTTTGGTGTACTACTAGTTGGTCCCCATATTAAAGCCATAACAAATAATAATACTATTGCTAAAACAAAGTTATTAAAAACACCAGCACATAAAATACATAATCTTTGATACCATGGTTTATTACACATAAACTTTTCTTTAGGTATCTCTTCAGCATCTTCGTATACTTCACCAGCCATTTGTACAAATCCCCCAATTGGTAAAGCCCGAATATTATAATTTATTCCATCACGTCCCTTATGGCTAAATAACACAGGCCCCATCCCAATTGAAAACTCATAAATAAAAACTCCTGACTTTTTAGCACATATAAAATGACCAAACTCATGTACTAAAACAATTAAACCAAGAACTAAAATAAAAATAATTAAACTAATAAACCACATAACAATTATCCTTTCTAATAAAACATTAATATCAAAACATATGTAAGTATCCCAAATATAAAACTATCTAATCTATCAAGTATGCCACCATGCCCCGGTATTAAATTAGAGAAATCTTTAATACCATTCTCTCTTTTTATTTTACTAAATAATAAATCACCTATACACCCCATTATAGATATAATAAATGTTAAAACAACTAAAACAATTATATTCATATTACTAATAAAATAATAGTAATAAATAGTAGGTAAAATAGTACCAAGAACACACCCACCTATATAACCTTCTAATGTTTTTTTAGGACTAATATTAGGTGCCACTTTCCTTTTACCAAACAAAGAACCAATTAAATAAGCAAATACATCTGTACAAACAGTTATTAAAAATAAATAAATAACTCTTTCTAAACTCATATTTCTAAGTACTATTAAAGAATTAAAAGAAACACCAAGTAATAACACTACTCCAAGGAGATAAAAGCCATCACGTGTATCATATTCCCCATTTTTATAATTAAATAACGATGGTACTAAGAATAGTAATATAAAAATAGCAATTAACTTATGACTTACCCCAAAAGATAAATTAGTAGATTGATACTCATAAAATACCATAACAAGTAAAGACATCATACCAAATAGTTCAATACCTTTAGGTATCTTAGAATGACTTACTCTTAAATCTACCATTTCTTTAAAAGCAAGCAAAGAAAGTATCCCAGCAAACAAAGAAAATGGTATACCACCAGTCATTAAAAGCGGTACAAACACTATTAATATAACTATACTACTAAGTAACCTCTTAAGCATAAGCATGCCCCCATTCATTATAATATACTATTCTATATCTTATAAAACATATTTTCAATATTTATAACTAAACTAAGTAAAAATTTTTGGGAGCCATAACTCCCAAACTCTCTTAAAAACATTTCACTTGTAACCAATTAATAATATTTTTACTTTTACAAAAATTTTCTATTATACACTCACTACCCCATAATATTTGTAGACTTTATTAGTAAGAAAGACAAAAATGTGATTGGGATTTATTTCTTTATAAACGTATATCTACTTTTTAAACTCATGATCTATTTTCTTTTTTTTTAAAAATTTGATCGACCCTAGGCATTCGCTCGATTGGCTCCTCGGGCGGATATTCTAAACGCCTCGTGGGTTTTTTACACCCTAACTAAGGATGAATGGATTTCCTGAGCTGCCATCTCCGCTTTGGACCCCCACATTCGATAACAGATAACCGACGGGACGGACGGCGACTTCGGTGCTGAACGCACCGGCGTCGAGGCCGCCGCCAGAGACGTCCACATAGAACACATCGCGAGCATGGAAAGAGTAAGCAAACGGCGATAATGTCCATTGATGGCTGCTATTAAATAGCCAATCATTATTTTTACAATCACTTACACTACTTTCTTTCCAATTGTATAGTTCTTTATTTAAACATGTTGTTCGGTCTGCCCCACTACCGCCACTTGTTGCATATCCATAATCACTTGGATACATTAAGCCTATCTTTCCTGTCCATGTTGTTGTTCTTGATACCGTGTCTGTACAAGAAGTTCCACTTGTACAGATTTTTCCTGTGTTTGTACTTCTTTCATATGTATAAAAATGTTTTGTTAATCCTCCACTACTGCTAGTCCATGATGCAGTTCCTTGACTTCCTGTATTCCATACCGCATTCCCTATCATATTTTTTAATTTGTCTTTTATACCTGTACTTGTGAAATCGCAGGCTTTTGTACCATTGTTATTAGATAAGTAACATGTTCCTGACTGGTTATTCCAGTACAATGATCCACCCACAGTTTCACTTTCATAGCCTGGATTTAATAGTTTCATTAAGTCTGCCTGGCTCCATTCGTTAACGCCAAAACCTCCATTTATACTTGATTTACTTGTGTCCCATGAGTAATTACCTATTGATGTACTTCTTATTATTTTTACACGATCTTCTTTATTGCCTGTACCATCATCAACATTTTTCATAACTCCTATAATTCGCCATATATCGCCATCAAAACTAACATAGTTATTAGGGTCTTTTCCTATATATCTTACGTTACCTGCTTCATCTGTTGCTAAGTTTGTTGTATCATAATTTGCAAGCATAGTAACTGCGTCTGTTACTTTCTCTCCGATTATTTCAGGGGCTGTTTTTTCAAGTATTAACTTAACACTTATTTCACCACTAAAACTTTTGCCTTGTTGGGCATCTTGAGCTGTATCAGCATTCTTATAGCAATATACTAAGTAATATGTAGTTTTAGATAATGTGCTATTATCAAAATCTGCTTGTTCAAGTATAATTCGGTCTTTATTTTGTAAAGCTTTTGGGCCATATACTTTCTCTGGTGTACCATTTAAAACTACACTATCTTCTTTGTAGTATTGTTTTGTGGTGTCACCACTTATAGTACTACTACCTTCTTGTATAGTAACGTTATTAGTAGTTGGATTGGTTGATTTATAAAGGGTTATTTCAACATCTGTTCCAAAAGACTCATCAAGTATTCCCTTTAAATCTATTTCATAGATACCTTTTCCAGATGTACTATTTTTTTCAATTGTAAACGTTTGAATACCACATTCACCTGGTAATAAGTCACCACTTTCAAAGACTTTTGTTCCTTCCCACTTAATGTTACCTAAATCTTCTGTTACGATATTTAAGTTCTTATCATTACCACTTGTTTTTGTTGCTGCTGCAAAGTACGCATAACTAGCACCAACAGTTGCTACAATAGCTAATAATAAAACTACTACTGCTATTATTATTGTTTTCTTATCTTTCATGTTTAACCTCTTTCTACAATAAAATTGTAGCATTAAATTATACTTTATTCAATCAAAAAAACTAACTTTTATCGTTAGTTTCTTTTTTTATTATTGAACAGAATCTTTTAATTTACTTCCAGCTTTAAATACTACAGCATTTTTAGCAGCAATTGTTATTTTTTCTTTTGTAGCAGGATTAATACCTTCTCTTGCTGGTCTTTCTTTTACAGAAAATTTACCAAATCCAGTGAAACTTACTTCACCACTTTCTTTTAATCCAGCTTGGATTCCTTCTAATACAGCATCTAATGCACGTCCAGCTTCTGCTTTACTCATTTCAGCTTTTTCAGCTACATAATCAATTAAACCTTGTTTTGTCATAATAATAGACCTTCCTTTCAAATTTAGTAAGGTGTTTATCCTTACATGTTAAAATTTAACAAAAAACTTAGGTAAATGCAAGAAAAAAAGCACTTTTAAAGGCTTTTTTCTTTTATTTAGTTATTATTTGACCATTAGTTGACAATTATAGGCAATGATTTTACTATTGTAAAGTTATTCCAGTGTACTGGAATAACTTTTATATAACTATCGCAATTAAATTACTAGAACCCTTATTAACTATCTTTGTTACTGTTTGACTTAACTTATAACGTGTATTCTCTGGCATAATAGATAACTTAGCTTGTATACCTTCTTTTACTATAACATCTAGGCTTCTTCCAAATATCTCACTCTTCCAAATACTAGATGGATCTGTTTCATAATCTTTCATAATATAATTTATTAATTCTTTACTTTGCAATTCACTACCAATTATTGGTTCAAATGTACTTTCTACATCTACTTTCATTAAATGAATCGAACTTGCTTTAGCCCTTAATTTAACTCCATATCTATTACCTTGTTTAATAATTTCTGGCGTATCTAATTTCATATCTTTAAGAGTTGGATAAACAATACCATAACCTGTACTCTTAGCCATTTTTAAAGCATCTTTAATTAAATCCATTTCTTCTTTTTGACTTGCATATGTCGTAAATACTTTTAAAAGACCTGCTTTAGTTGTAGCAGACTCACCAACTAAGTCTTTTAAAACACTTTCATATAATTCATTACTACTAGATAATTTAACATGAACAACCCCACTACCACTATCTAAAGAACTTAAACTTGCTTCATTAATTATATCTGAATCTTTAAAGTAATCTATTATATCTAAAGCATCACGAACCTTCGTTACATGAATCATACTTTCTCTTATTTTATCTAAATAATGTTTTTTAATTTCATGTGTATTAGGTAAAACATGTACCCATTCTGGAATATCAAATTGAATATCTAAAATAGGAAATTCATAAAGAGCTTCTTTTAATATATCAAGTATCTCTCTTTCTCCCATACCCTCAACATTAATAGGCATTACCGGTACATTATATGTATTATGTAATTCAGTTGCCAAATTTCTTGTAGCGTCACTTTCTGGCGTACTACTATTTAAAACAATAATAAATGGTTTACCTATCGCCAGTAACTCTGTAACAACCTTTTCTTCAGCATCTAAATAATCTTCTCTTTTAAGTTCTCCAAAAGACCCATCTGTTGTTACAACAATACCTATCGTACTATGATCTTTTATAACTTTCTCTGTACCAATCTCTGCTGCCTCTACAAAAGGAACAGGTTCACTAAACCAAGGTGTTTTAATCATCCTTGGATTACCTTCTTCATCCATATACCCTTTAGCATTTGGAATAACAAAGCCAACACAATCAACTAGTTTAATTCCAATTTCCATATCATTAACAGTTATCTTAGCTCCATTACTAGGCACAAATTTGGGTTCAGTTGTCATAATTGTTTTTCCTTGTGCGCTTTGTGGTATTTCATCCAAACATCTTTTCCGTTCATATTCATCATGAATATTTGGCACTACTAAATTTTCTAATAATTTTTTAATAAAAGTACTTTTTCCAGTTCTAACTGCTCCAACAACACCTAAATAAATTTCTCCACTTCCCCTAGTAGCAATCGAACTTAATAATTCTTTCTTTTCCATAATAATCACCTAAATCACTATATGTTAGTATTAAAATTTTATGTCAAAAAAAGAAGACTAAAACATTTTGTCTACTCCCTTTGGTACTTTATCATCAATTATCGTTTCAATAATTTTATCTTCTCTTTCTTTACTTACCTGCTTACCAGTCATCTTACTAAGTGTACTAATTACACTTCTTAAAGTATTTTCATCTTTCATATTACCTTCTTGTAATTGTTTAGCTAAAGCCAAAATAGTATTTTTATCAACTTTTGTTTTCTTTTCTACTCTATTAAAAAAACTATCATTAAATTCCATATAAATCACCCTTTCAATATGGCTATTTATATATTTTATGATTAATTCTTTTATTCTCTACAAAAAAAGAAAGCAACTATACTTTCTAATTATTTTTTTCTAATGATTCCATTATTTTAGGAAGCATTTGTTTTTTACGTGAAACTAAATCCGGAATAAATGTTCCTTCTTCTATATTTTCTAATTCAAAACTATCTTCAACAATATGTTTAGATTCATCATTGTAAAGAACATATGAACCATTCTTAACAATATCAGTTATAAATAATGTAACTACACTATAATCTCTCTTAGCAATTTCATTTAACTTAGCAATATACTCATCCAAATGACTTTTCATACTGTCAAAATCCATTGTAATAACTTGACTAATACCTAAAGATGTATTTTCTACTTTATATGATTTAAAGTCTTGATAAATTAAGTCTTCAACACTCATGCCTTCTACAGAACTACCAGCCTTAAGCATTAGATAACCATATTCACTATAAGAAACTCCAGCAATATTAGTTAAATATTCTACTGCTTCTTTATCTAAACTAGTTGTAGTAGGACTTTTCAAAATTAATGTATCTGATAAAATAGCAGAAAGCATTAACCCAGCAATATCACGAGGAATCTCTACTTTATATTCTTTATATAATTCATATAAAACTGTACACGTACACCCTACTGGCATACTTCTAAAGTTAATTGGCACACTTGTACCTATAGCCCCTAAATTATGATGATCAATTATTTCTACAATATTAGCCTCATCAATACCTGGAACACTTTGTTCTATATTGTTATGATCTACTAAAATAACATTCTTTTTCTCATAAGAACCAATATCAGTCATTCTAATAAGACCAAGACATTCATCTTTTTTATTCATCACAGGATAATTAGTAAAACCAAGCTTTGTAGCCTCGGCAATAAAGTCAGTTAAATAATCTAAATCACTTACAACATGAGGATTTTTATTAGTAATAATAGTATTAACATAATTACTTAAAGCTATTTGATTACATGTATTATAAGTATCTAAAGAACTTGATATTACACTAACTTTATTTTTTTTAGCAAGTTCTAATAATTCATCATCTAAATCAAAATTATTAGTAAGTACTAACAAAGCAATACCAGATTCTAAACCATGTTTAATAACTTTATTTCTATTACCAACTATTAAAATATCATTTTCTTTTAAAGGTGATGTTTCAATAAATGTTTGACTTTTATAACTACCTGCTATTAAAGTTCCATCAAATTCATCATGATATTTTAATATTTCTCTACCATTTAAAGCTTCTATTACATGTTCATAATTTGTCTTTAAATGTTCTCTTGATTTCTCTACAAAAAGCATTGCTATTTCTTTTAATGTAATAAGACTAACTAAATGTTTTTTATCATCAACTATTGGGGTAGCTGTAATATGATTTAAAGTTAAATACTCAACTACTTCTTTAATAGAAGCATTTTTATTTAACATAATACCTTTATGATAAAATACATTTCTAAGTTGTACTTTAACATTATTTAAATATTCTGGTTCTTTTACATTAAAATAATTTAAAGCAAAAGCCGTTTCTTTATTAATATGTCCTAATACTCTTGGACTAGTATTATCTCCAAGTTTATTTTTTAAATAAGAAAAACTAATTGCTGAACAAACTGAATCAGTATCAGGATTTCTATGCCCAAATACTAAAGTTGGATTATTTGTCAATTTTCTTCACTCCTTTGCTTATTTAGTTTATCATAATTTTAAAAAAAAGCAAATAACTTACAAACAATTATTCACTTTTCATTTCAAAAATAATATCTCTTAATTCCATTGCTCTTTCAAAATCTAAATTGGCTGCCGACTTACGCATTTCACTCTCTAAATCAGCTAACATTTTTTCTTTCTCTTTTTTAGTTATCTTAGTCTTTTTATTCTTCTCTTTAACTTCGTTAGTAATAACATCTTTAATTTCTTTTTGAATAGTTTTAGGAATTATATTGTGTTCTTTATTAAATGCCGATTGAATCTCTCTTCTTCGGTTTGTTTCTTTAATAGCGTAATCCATAGCTTCACTCATTGTATCAGCATACATTATAACCTCACCATTTGCATTTCTTGCTGCTCTACCAATAGTTTGAATTAAACTCCTAGAACTACGTAAGAACCCTTGTTTATCAGCATCTAATATACAAATCAAACTTACTTCCGGAATATCAATACCCTCTCTTAATAAGTTAATACCTACAACTACATCATAAATACCAGCTCGTAAATCATGAATTATTTTTAACCGATCCAAAGTTTTAATCTCATTATGTAAATATGCAACTTTAATATTTAATTCTTTCAAATAATTAGTTAGTTCTTCACTCATTTTAATTGTTAAAGTAGTTATTAACACTCTTTCGTTTTTAGCCATACGAATTCTTATTTCATTAATTATATCATCTATTTGTCCTTCTGTACCTCTTACATGAATAATAGGGTCTAATAAACCAGTAGGTCTTATTATTTGTTCCACATATTTGCCATGTGTTTTTTCCAGTTCATAATCACCAGGTGTCGCCGAAACATAAATAGCATTATTAATCTTACTTTCAAACTCTTCAAATTTAAGTGGTCTATTATCTAGGGAACTAGGAAGTCTAAAACCATAGTCAACAAGTGTTTGCTTACGCATTCTATCACCATTATACATCCCTCTTACTTGAGGAAGTGTCACATGTGATTCATCAACGATTAGAAGAAAGTCTTTAGGGAAAAAGTCAATTAAACAAGTTGGTGTTTCACCTTTACCTCTTAAAGCAAGATGCCTTGAATAATTCTCTACCCCATTACAAAATCCTGTTTCTTTAAGCATTTCTATATCATAGTTTGTTCTCTCTCTAAGTCTTTGTTCTTCTAATAATTTATTTTGACTTTTTAATTCAGCTAAACGAGTCTCTAACTCACTTTCAATTCTTTTAATTGCTTCTTTTAATTTTTCATCACTAGTAACGAAATGACTTGCTGGTGATATTGTAACACTTCTAACACTTTTAATAATAGCCCCTGTTACTGGATCAAAATAACTTATTCGATCAACCTCATCACCAAACAACTCTATTCTTATACCACTGGTGTGTTCATTAACTGGTACTATATCAACAATATCACCTCTAACTCTAAAAGTTCCTCTTTTAAAGTCAATATCGTTTCTCTCATAAGTCATATCAATTAACTTATTTATAATATCATTTCTTCTAACATTGTCACCAACTGTTAAAATAAGCATCTTTTTTATATATTCTTCTTTTTCACCAATACCATAAATACAAGAAACAGAAGAAACCACTATTGTATCTTGATAATTAATTAAAGCACTTGTAGCAGCATGACGTAGTTCATCTATTTCATCATTTATTGAAGAGTCTTTTTCAATATAAGTATCACTTGATGGAACATATGCTTCTGGCTGATAATAATCATAATATGATACAAAGTATTCAACATGGTTATTTGGGAATAACTCTTTAAACTCACTATAAAGTTGACCAGCTAAAGTCTTATTATGAGCAAGAATTAAAGTTGGTTTATTAACTTTTGCTATAACATTAGCCATTGTAAATGTCTTACCAGTACCAGTAGCACCCAATAAAACTTGTTCTTTCTTGCCATTATTTATTCCTTCAACTAACTTTTCAATAGCCTGTGGTTGATCACCACTTGGTTTATATTTTGATACTAATTCAAACATTTTTTACCTCCTTTACACCCCTTATGAATTTCTTACAAACTTTTAAAAGATAACTATTAGCCATCTATTAATCACTAAATTTGTCCTTACTACTTATAATTAATGATTAAATGATACGTATTTCTTCTTTATGATAATTCGGTCGACACTGCCGACCAAATTGGATAGTATTCATAGAATCTATGCATTCTTCTTAATGAAGCATTAGAAAAATCATTACCAAATCATTTGTTAATTTATTAGCCAACACTTCAATTATTATTTTCTATAAGTTCAACTGTTATACCTACCTTGTTTTGAAATAATCCCAATTGCATTTGTTGATTTAATCCATTTTTTAGGAGTCATAACAAAAGTATTAGTTCCAGATTCATTTTTAAACCCATCGAATTCAATGGAATTTAATTATTCATTATATAAATATTCCCATATCCCTAAAAACAATAAGCCATTAGTTGTTCTCATCTAGTTTTGAATAATATAATAACTTCATCATCCATCATTGCCTATATTATTTATTTTAGTATGTACAACTCACTTATAAAATATTAATTTATAAAATTTCCTCATCAAGCCATTTCAAATAATCATTACTAACACTAGTTATATCATAAACAGCAAATTCAAAAATATCATAATTATGTTTTTCTTTTACAATATCATATATTAAAGATTGATTCTTTTTCTTAGTTTTCACTTGCATAAGATATTCATGTGCTTGCTCTTTAGCACCATGCCATAACCAAGTACTATCACTTTCTATAACATGTGCACTAGCAATTAGTTTTTGCCCTAACAAAACATTTACAAGTTCCTTAACAAGTTCTAAATTATCAAAAGCAATTTCAATCATACAATATTCTTGCATACAGCACCTCCATTAATTAAATCAATCATATACTACATACATGTGTTTGTCAATTAAAAATTAAAAAAAGAACTATTTTATTCTTAATTGTTTTTCTTTATAGTTCTTTTTTTATTTAAATTCTTTTTAACAGTTTTCTCACTTGTTAATTTAGGTAATTCCAAAGTCGTATCTACAGAATCATCTTTTAATTTAGGAATATCTACCATTTTTGGTAATTCTAATGGTTCTTCTTCATTTTTATTATCATTAGAATGAATTTCATTTAATTTTGGAATATCTAAAAGTATATCATTTTCATTATTTAAAGGTTCTTCTATTTCTTTTTTAATATCTAATTCTTTTTTTGTATCAGCATATCTAGCATTTAAATTATCAGCAATTTCTTTTTTCTTATCATTAATTTTTTCTAATTTCAAAGCTTCTTTATTTTCATAATTATCAATTTCATTTTTAGCAGTTTGTAATCTAAATATTTTCAAAATATCACTTAATATAACTAATATAGCCGGTATTACTACAACTATTAGCCAGCCTCCCTTAGTACCTAAAAACTCTTGTACTCTTCCTAGCTGTGGTATTTTAAATAATACTTTACCAAGCACGTGATCATAAGGAACAGCCGTTCCATCAGTTGGAATATTATTATCACCCTTTGTCATATATGAGTAACCATTTTCATCATGAAATATCTCAACAACCCGGTGTGTAATAGTCATTCCCTTAGTAAGAGTAGCCGTTGAAACAAATGTAATAACATCCCCTTCTTTTATATCTTCAGGCGATTTAATATTCGTATCAAAAATAACATCATAAACCTTAATATTAGGTTCCATACTCGGTGATAAAATTGTATAAAGAGCAAAAGCTGGTTTGTAGTCTTCACCTTTTTGAGCATATATTTTAACAGACACAAAATAATATACTAAAAAGCCAGCAACAATTACTAAAATTATCAAAATAGTCCAAGATATAATACCTGATATAAACTTGATAATACTAGTAATAGAATTAAATTTCTTCTTACCTGTATCCATATAGACAACCTCTCTATTTTTATCCTATAACAATTATATAAAATATTACTGGAAATTACAACCAAAAAAAGCCTTGAGTAATACTCAAAGCCTTAGTTATCTAATAATACAACATTTATTTTACCTTTAAACAATTTACCTTGATCATAATTTTGTTCTTCACCAGTACCATGAAGAGTAAAGGAAACTGTATAATGTTGTATTGTGTTAGCCGCAATAGCAATCCTTTCCTTTAAAAGTCCATTACTAAATGGTGCGGTAGCAAAATTTTGATTATATCCTCCATTATCACTTACAACGCGAACCCAAAAATTATTACTTTTAAAAGTATTTACTATATCTCCCCAATATAAATCATAATATAAAGTATTATTAGTTTGATTTTGTACAGTAAATTTAACATCTGGCACAGTAGTTGTAACATTACCCTTTTGATCATCAGGATAAAGATTTTCTGTTACAACATTATTACCACTTTCATAATTTACTACTAAAGCAGCAGTTGCTAAATCAACATTTCCTTCACCAACATTAGCTTGTCCATCTTTATTAGCAACATAAGTACAATTTTTATCACATATACCATCATTATCTGTATCAATATTTATATCTGGTGTCATATCACCATTTGTATCAATATTTAACTCTGGTACCCCATCATGATCTTTATCAATATTAATATCAGGAATACCATCCCCATCAAGATCTATATTTGTATCAGGCCAACCATCACCATTAGTGTCACAGTTAATATCACAAATGCCATCATTATCCGTATCTTGATTAATTTTATTAACAATACTTCCATCACTCATAGCCTTATTAAATAGACTTTGTCTATTACCTCGGTAATCAATATTTAAATCAGGCTTTCCATCTTTATCAGTATCACAGTTAATATCACATATACCATTATCATCTAAATCAATATTTAAATCAGCGATACCATCACCATTTAAGTCAATATTCATATTAATCTTACCTAAATATTGAACGCCTGTATAAGTAGCAAATCCAGCCATTAACAAAAAAGCTATGATAAAAATGATAAATAAAGCAGTAACATTATTCTTCTTAAAAGAGAAAATTAATTTATTACCTTCTTTAGCTACACATAAACTATATGGTAAAAATATTTCCGTATCTGTATTAGAATAAAGAACATCTAAAGCCTTTTCAATATATTTTTTAGTAACCTCTACTTCACTTTCATACATATTAGAGATTATCCCTTTAATAAATTCTTCTTGTTCCTTATTCTTTTTTAACATTAACTCTTTAATATTAAGTGTTTCTTTATTACCTTTAAATTTCTTTATATCAACTTTTTCTTTTTTTTCCTTCATATGCTTATTCACCTACTTTAATATTGTTAATGCTTTTTTCTTTCTTGTATCAATTTTATCTAAGAAATTATCAATAGTTGTTCTAATATCATTTTTAGTTTTTTCTTTTTCTTTATATGCAAGTTTAAATTCTTTAGCAAGTATCTTTTCAAAAGTAGCTTCATTAATCTCCCCAGAATAAACAAAGTCTTTCATAAGTTTTCTTATAATAGCTGTATCTAGTGTCTTTTTAGTTAGAGCTCTTTTAGTACTAACAGCATCTTTTCCTATAAAGAATGATAAATCATATTTTTCTTTTATATCACTATCAGTTAAGACTTCACTTTTGTGTTCCATCTCGGTTACTGGTTTAATATTATTTTTTTCTAAATATTCCCATAGTTCTAGTGCTTTAATAAAGTTTGGTTCTTTTAAAATAACATTAGTTTTACGAATAGGACTACGAACAGGACTACTTTCTTTTAAGCTTTTAATAAATGTACTACCTCTAAAAGCAGAAATAATATCTCTAATATGTTCAATTCTCTCTTCTAAGGTATGGCCATCTTTAACATTATCTAAAATAGAATCTTGTTTACTATTTAGTTTTAAACTAATATTAACCTCTTCATCGCCCCGTTTCATAAGGCCTTCATAAGTTACTTCATTACTTATTTTAGCATAACTTTTTTGATCAGACTCATTTAGTTTATTATTTACAAACATATATAAATTATCAACTAAAGATTTAATAAAACGGTTTTCATATAAATCAACAGTTTCTTCTCTATAAACATTAAGTAGTTTAATAGGAATAACTGTTCCATCATCATGAACTTCTTGAATCATACTAGTATGTTGTGCTAAGTGGCGAATACTTTCTTCAGTTACCACTTTAGCCTTTTCAATAGGTACAATATTCTCTTCTTGAACAATAAATCTTCTAGGATTTCTAATAATATTATCAAGATAAGGAATACATTCTTCAACCATATCAATCCATGATGTATCACTTATTTTTTGTTCAATATCACGTTTAACACTAATAGTTGATGAAGTAGCCTTCAAGAATGTATTTAAATTATCTTTATTAATATTTTCTAAGTATTCAAAAGTATCCATAAATCACCTAAATCGTTTTCTTAAGTCTTAAAAGATATGCTTTACATTCTGGTGTTTTATCTTTACCAAATAATTTTTCTAAGTAGTTAATTAAGCCATCAATTTCATCTTTAATATAAGCAAGATTTAATTGTTCAAATTTTCTTAATATTTTATGGGCAATAATATAGTCAATACCTAAAACCTCATCACCACCACAAGCAACAAATACAGGAACAAAGTCTTTTAATTGTTTTACAATACGATTACCAAAAGACAATCTAAAGTGATCAATTACATAACGGTCTAGTTGTGCTACTTTATCTAATGTTTCATTACTTACTGGATGTTCATTACTAGCACGTTCAAATAAGCTTTCTAAGTATTTATAACTAACTTGTAATTTATTAGTATCCGGTGCTTCAAATGGGTCGCATTTATCATCAATAGCAATTGGCATAGCACGGTCATATACTTTATCAGTAATCATAAATGTTGAGTCATCGTTATTAATAGTACCAATATACCACATATTTTCTGGAATAACTAATTTACCATTTTGTAATTTTTTAGGGTCATTAGGCCAAACATTTGGAACTAATTCTACTACCCAGTCTTTTTTATTTGGTAATTCTAGAATTGATAACATTTCTGCAAAATAATATTCAACACGTGAAATATTCATTTCATCTAAAAGAGTTAAATAAACATCATCAGTATATTGAGCATCATACATTTTCTCAAGTATTTCCGTTTCATTAAACTTCTTTGTAAATTCGTTGAAATAACCAAATATTTCTGTTGAATCACGCCATGAAGGTTGAACACTAGCAACAGTAGTCTCATTATTAATAAATGAACCAAAAGCATAAGCAAGACTTGTTTTACCAGTACCAGAAATACCTTCTAGAATAATAAGTTTATTTGAAGCAAAAGATGAAATAAATAAACGAATTAAGTTAATATCATAATATAAATGTAGTTTACTAGCAGAATAGTTTCTAAATGTTTCACAAAAGCCTTGTAAGTCAAAGTTATTAGTAATAACCTCAGGTGTATATGTTTCATATTTACTATCAACATTACTTAGTTTAAAGAATCTACTTTCACCTTCTTTTAATTCATTTTTAACAGTACCATCTTCATTAAATTCTATTTCCCCTAATTTTTCATTTTGTCTTTTTAATTTAAAAATTTCATTATTTAATGAATCAATCTCATCAACTAACATATCTTCTTTTTTAACATTTCTTTTATATCTAATATAAGTACGTACTATTTTGTAAATTAAAAATACTAATAAAGCAAATATACCTATTACAAAAACAATAGATAAGATTAAAACAAATAATCCCATACCAGTTAAATCACTTTTATAACTACTAACTACCGTAACATAGTTGATAATATTAAACATTTGAAATAGTCCTTCCCCTATTCCTTTAATAATTTTCATTAGTCCTTCAAATAAAGGTGCTAAAAACTTTGTAAAAAATTCACCATATACACTCATTATAATTCCTCCTTATTTCTAACTATGAATGATACACCCATTCTTTTAAAATTATTTTCATTATCTTTATTATTTAAAATAAACTCTTTATCAACAAGTAATTCCATATCATTTTCTAAAATAGAACTATTAATATTCTCAGTATTATCATATTGATATACAATAGAAACTTCATTTTCTTTATATTTTTCTAGTACTTCTTGATAGTTTATTTCTTCATCATACGGTACAAGTACACTTACATGTTCTTTAATATAAGGGTTATTAAAGTATCTTATAACACTTGCTCTTTTCATCTCTTTATTGATATTAACAAAATACCTTGGCATCTCTTTATTACTAATTAGTTGTTCTAAAATATGAAAAGCTAGTATTTCTAACGATACTTCGTTAAATTCATCTTTATATTCTTTTAAAACATCTTCCACTAAATCCTCATCGTACTCATCAAGCCCCGGAATATTGTATTTAAATAGAACTTTGAAACATAACGGATCAATACTAAGCATTTTGTATTTGTTTTTGTAAAGTTCACTGTCAAGGATATGCACAACCTCTAAGTCTTCTTTACAATTTTTCTTAACGCAATCATAAAGTTCTCTTTTTAGTTTTTTATCTTTATTAATTTGTAAAGATGGATTTTCCTCTAGATACGTAATTAAAGTATCAAAGTTTTGAAAAGCAAGTCCAATATCGCCATCGACTACATTACTAGCAAAATCAATATAACAAGCAGTACAAATAATAACAAACATTAAGAAATTCTCACTTTTAAGATCCATTAGAAGTCCTGCTTTATCTTCATCTTTACAGTATTCAGTAATAGAAGTTAAAACAGAAGAAATATTATCATTAAAATATTTAATCGGATCATTTGGATGATCATTATTATTAAAGTAGTAATGAACAGCATAATACTCCGTAATACCTTTAGCAATACTAGAAAATTCTCTTTTGTTATACCACATACCATTATTTTCAATTTTTATCATATTCTCAATGATATTTGCATATTCGCATAAATCTTTAGCTTTCTTTTTAACATATCTATCTATAATATTTACGCTCACAATTTAGTCACCCTACCTTATATTTCTTATTAGATTATATCAAACAAAAATAGCCTTGGCAATAACTCAAGACCAAAAGGCAAAAAAAAAATTGCTCATTGAACAATTTTTTTATATTCTAACCAATATTTAACTCTAAATTAAATCGTTAAATTATTGATTTTGTTTTGCTGTATAAACTAAGTTAGCAAAAATAGATTTACCTTGAGCAGCTTGAGCAGCAGTTTCATTATTTTTGTATTTTAATACAACTTTATAGAATCTAGTAACTCCACCTTTAATAGTTTCATTAGTAGCAATATTAAAAGTTTGTTCTCCAGCAGCACCTGTTACAGCAGTTTCAGCAACTAATTCAGTCATTTTGTTTTTAGCAAAACTTGAACCTGTAATGAAGTAATGAGCTTCACCATTTGTTGTAGTATCGATTTGTGGACTACCTTTTGTAAATGTACCACTAGCAGTTGCAGCATCTTCAGTATAGATAGCATAACTTACATCTGTACCAAATTCAGTTGGAACAGTCATTTTTAATTGTAAATCATAAGTAGCTGTAGAAGTAGCATCTCCTGCAGCAACTAATTTATAAGTACTTACTGACATATAACCTGGATAAACTAATGTTCCATCATTTTCTTCTGTTTCAAAAGTATAACCAGTACTAGCGATTTCTGCTGTAGTAACTGTAGTCTTATTAGTATTACCTGTAGATGTACTTGTAGCTGTGAAGTATGCGAATGTTGCCCCCACAACAGCTACTAATAAAGTAGATACGGCAATAACCGTTAATAAGATCATATTCTTTTTTTCCATCTTTTTTCCTTCTCTCCTCTCTATAATAAAAGTGTATCAAAAAGTATTTGCTTTTTCAAGTATAAATTTCACATTTCTATCATAATTTTATAAAAGTGTTTTTATTAGGTATATTTTAATTTTAATACTTATGTCTTATTTAAAGGCCATTATATTAAAACCATACACTAAGCATATTAATTAATTTATATTTTAATAAAAAATATCTATACGCTTTTTAACATTAAAGTGTAATTTTTTATATTTTTTTAAAAAACATTTACACACTGTTTTTGATTTTAGTGTGTAAATTGCACGTTTTTATTATTACTTTTAACACTATAATGTGTTTTAATGTTAAAAACTCTAAGTATTACTACACTATTTGTAAATAAATAGTATTTCATATTTTTTAAACATATTTCTGTTTTTATATTTTCAATTGACTATTTAATTTAGTACAATATATACAAAGAATTGGAGGTATTATGAAAAATTTTGATTTTAAGTCTTTTGATGGTTTTATACTTAAGGGTAGTAAATCGCTAGTTAATGACCCGCATGGTAATATTTTAATTATCCATGGTGCCAAAGAACATAAAGAAAGATATTATACGTTTGCTAAGTATTTAAATAATGAAGGCTATAACGTGTTTTTGGTAGATAATCGTGGTCATGGGTCATCTTTAAGTGATGATTATCCATTAGGTTATCTAAACAATTATGAAAAAGTTATTTTAGATATTCATTCATTAGTTATAGATATTAAAAAGAATTATAGTGATATACCCATTTATTTATTTGGCCATTCACTTGGTTCTATGTTTGCGCGTATTTATTTAGAAAAGTTTGATAATGAAATTGATAAACTTGTTTTAAGTGGAACTGTTAATTATAATCCATTAGGAATAATTGGTATTTGGACAGGTAACATTTTAAAGTTATTTAAAGGAAGCCTTGGTTACAGTAAACTCCTTGCGAAAATGGCTAGATTCACAAGTGACGAATGGGTTGTTAAAAATAAAGAAGCTAAAGAAAAGTACCGAGCAGATACTTTATGTAATTATAAATATCCAATTGATAGTATGTTAATGATTTTTAAAATTAATAGAGAACTTAATAAAAAAAGACATTTTAAATGTCAAAATAAGGATTTACCAATATTACTTGTATCTGGTGAAGAAGACCCAATTACTGGTGGTAATAAAGGCCTTAAACACACGATCAAAACGCTTAAACAAATTGGTTATCATGACATTTTAAATTTAGTCTATAAAGATATGGCTCATGAGGTATTAAACGAGAAAGATAATGAATGTGTCATGAATGATATAGTTACATTTTTAAAGTATCATAGTTAAGAGGAAACATTTAGTTTTCTTTTTATTTTAAAATATTTCATACTTCTATAACTATTATATTAACTACATAATTATATATTATTTACTATTTTTATTGTCTTTTTTATTACATTTAACATAAAATAGTAATATATATTTGACAACATATAGTTAATTATAGTAAAATTTAATTACTTGGAGCCGTAGCCAAGTGGCTAAGGCGTAGGTCTGCAACACCTTGATCACCAGTTCGAATCTGGTCGGCTCCTCCATTGACGAATAGTTCAAACTATTTAGTTTGAACTTGATATATAGAATCAATCGAAAGATTGATTTTTTTGTATCTTACAAAGAAATCATCCTAAAGAAAGGATGGTGTTTATGATTAATATTATCAAACAGGAAATACCTATTGATGAATTGCTTAAAAAGAAGTTAGAGTTTATTTGTGATTTTTGTAATACTACTCCTACATTTATAAATGGAAGTATTAGAAAAATTGATAAATCTAATTTGGCTTATGTTGAACCTCACAAAGTAATTATCAATAATATAATGTTTCTTGTTTTTAAT